>ERZ773027.2046-NODE-2046-length-10153-cov-13.000000_pt1 | contig 10153 bp, 9 predicted proteins | sample MGYA00511032_ERZ773027 | MGnify/ENA primary metagenome ERZ773027 (study PRJEB29015, sample SAMEA2738138) | human oral metagenome | biome: human oral; feature: human-associated habitat; material: saliva | place: China | collected 2190 ... | reverse complement strand
GCAATCAATATGCAGAAATAGATCATGAGGAAAGTGCTGCCATTATGAATGGTCACGATGAAGAGACTGTAAATGCTCAACTTATCAAGAAGGCATTGAGCGTATATGACAAGAGCGATAAACTCTTTACTAAGTTCATAACAGAGAACTTCAACAATATCCTTGGCCCATGGTGTTTCCTTACACGTATCAGCTACGAGACAACACCTAATGCTTATCCTATATGGATGAATGATTATATGTATACCAATGCTATTAATCAGTTGCCGTCATGGATTGAGTACATTATGACCAAGGCTACAGACACCTTTAAGCAGAATCCTCAGATTAAAGCATTCTATGCAGACTTCCAACAAGCACAAAAGGAAATGAATGGAATGGTTGACCCAGCTGGAATTGCTGATGCTGCAGGAACTACTCATAACTCAGCTGTAGCACCTCCTACTCCTGCACAGATGGCAGGCGACTCTATCCCAGAGTAAAGGGGCAGGCCTACTACTATTAGTTCTATGCGCTACGCTGACAGAACTGTTGCATGATAAGATTTTATAGGAGTGTTTTGAGGTTTGGATAAAGAGTTTACCATTAACGAACTATCTATTCAAAACGAAAGTTGCTGTCACTCCTATCACTCATTTTAGTGATTTAACTAATTGGTTGACAGAACATTGAAACAATATGTTAAAATGACAGCAAATAAAAATAAAACTACTATTCGTAATACCCCCATCTTACTTTAGTAGATTTTATCACTCCATATTTCGGAAGAATCAACAAACAACCTCTAACAATAAAGAATATAATATATGAGGAAACTCATTCAAGGTGGAACTATCGTCAATGAAGGGCGAAGCTTTATTGGTTCGCTCATCATAGAGGACGATTGTATCATAGAGATTATAGAAAATAACGAAACGCCCCGTGGAGAATTTGACGAAATCGTCAACGCCACGGGGTGCTTTGTATTACCGGGTGTTATTGATGACCATGTTCACTTTCGTGAGCCGGGTTTAACGGAAAAGGCTGACATAGAAAGTGAGAGTCGTGCGGCGGCATACGGCGGCATCACCTCTTACTTTGAGATGCCAAACACGAACCCACAAACGACTACGTTAGAGGCTTTACAAGACAAGTGGGAACGTGCAAAACAATCGAGTTATGTTAACTATAGCTTCTTCATTGGTGCAACAAATGCCAATTATAAACTATTCTCTCAACTCGACATCCACACTATTCCTGGAATAAAACTCTTCATGGGAGCCTCAACAGGTAATATGCTTGTCGATAGACGTGAAGCATTAGAACAGACCTTCCGTACTGCCGCTGAATTAAACCTACCAGTGATGACACATTGTGAGGATTCTGGTATTATCAACGAAAACATGAAAGTGGCCAAAGAACAATTTGGTGACGACCCCGATATAAAACATCATTGGGAGATACGCAGTGCTGAGGCATGCTGGGCTTCCTCTCAGTTAGCTGTAGAATTAGCACGAAAATACAAAACACAACTTCACATAGCACATATCTCTACAGAGAAGGAACTTTCGTTGGCTAATCAAGCTGAAGATGAAGGAAGAATTACTTTAGAGGCTGTTATTGCACATATTGTTTTCTCCAACGAAGACTACCTTACGAAGAAAGCGCTTATAAAGTGTAATCCTTCTGTCAAAACCAGTACTGACCGAACTGCAATTCGTAAGGCACTCACAGATGGACGTGTTACAGTGATTGGCACCGACCATGCTCCACATCTATTGTCACAGAAGCAAGGTGGTTGCTCTAAGGCAGCATCAGGTATGCCGATGATTCAGTTCTCACTTGTCACAATGCTTGAATTGGTTGACGAAAGAGTACTTACAATCGAGCAAATGGTAGAGCTGATGTCACACGCACCAGCACGTCTATTCTGCATTGACCAACGAGGTTTCTTACGTAAAGGGTATAAAGCTGACATAACTATCGTTGCACCTAACCAACCTTGGATAGTGAACGAAGATTGTATTCAAAGTAAATGTAAGTGGAGTCCTATGATGGGGCACACCTATCAATGGCGTGTGTTACATACCTTCTGTAATGGGCATCACTTATTAAACAATGGAGAGTTTGACAACACCGAACATGGTGAAAGGATAACTTTCCGAAATCAAGGATAATTTATAATGAACGAAACAAAAGTAGATAACAAAAGTAGGATAATAACATATAATATCAGTGACATTACTCCTTACATCAACTGGGCATTCTTTTTTTATGCATGGTCTATGAATGGTAAGGCAAAAGATGCACAGCAAGAGCTACGTAATGAAGCAGAGAAGATGTTGGCTGATATGGAAGGGAAATACTACACACGTGCAGTCTTTGCGCTATGTGAAGCCAATAGTGAAGGCGATGATATCATCATCAATGGAACACGTGTCCCTATGTTGCGCCAGCAGAAAGTAATTCCTGGGAAACCCAACCTCTGCCTTGCCGACTTCATACGTCCAGCCTCATCAGGAATCAAGGATACAATTGGGTTGTTCGCAACTTCTGTTGATGCAGCATTTACAAGCAATAATGAAGAAGATCCCTATCAGCGTATGCTTTCTCAGACCTTAGCTGACCGATTGGCTGAGGGTACTGCAGAGAAGATACACGAAGATGTACGTAGGAAATATTGGGGTTATGCACCTGACGAGCAGCTTACTTTAATGGAAACTTTTGCAGAGAAATACCAAGGCATACGACCAGCTGTGGGCTATCCATCTATTCCTGATACAAGTATGAATTTTCTTTTGTACGAGCTATTGGATATGAAAGGAATAGGTATCAACCTTACAGAAAGTGGAATGATGGTACCTCATGCCAGCGTATCAGGCTTTATGTTTGCGCACCCTCAAAGCAAATACTTCGATTTAGGAAAGATAGATGATGACCAATTAGAAGACTATGCACGTCGTCGCAATAAGCCTGTCGAGGAGTTGAGGAAGTATCTTGCTTCTACCTTATTGAAGAAATGATAGCCAGAATCGTCATATATCTTATATTAATAATAGTGCTGTCCGACCTCTATATCGACATGCACTATTTCCGCAAACGTTACCCCCTTGCTTGGTGGCAACGCCTGCTGTGGTGGTTGCCTTGCATCAGTATGGTTATCTATACCTGTGCAATGGCATCCATTCGTGACTTTGCACCTAACAACCTAACTTGGCAAAACACATATATATTCCTTCTCGGTTTGTTTGTGGGGCCTAAGGCAATCTTCGCTCTCACATCCTTTGTAGGATCGATAATCCGTAAATACATTATTCGTACAAATCGAAACTGGGGACATTATATAGGAATACTCTTTGGCTGCTTTGCTGTTGGTACATTTATCTATGGACTCACATACGGTGTTTCAAACATACAAGTAAAGCATGTTGACCTTTATTTCAAGGATTTACCAAAATCCTTTGATGGCTATCGGATTGTACACGTATCGGATATGCACCTCGGTACCTTCAATGGATGGCGCAGTAAGATTCTCAAAGCAGAGATGGATAGTATTGAAAAACAGAAAGCTGACCTCATTTGCTTTACTGGCGACTTACAGAATATACGTCCAGAAGAGGTTGAGAAGATGGCTTCTGTAATCCGTCAGCCTATGAAAGGGACTATTTCTGTCTTAGGAAACCATGACTATACGGAATATATCAAGGGTGATGCCAAAGAAAAGGCAGCGCAAGAAGCACGCTTGGTAAATGCAGAAGAGCAAGTTTTAGGATGGACGCTTCTTCGGAATCAGAACACTCGAATTACAACACCTGCAAAGGAGTCTATTTATATCTGTGGCACAGAGAACGATGGTAAACCACCTTTCCCTAATTATTCTGACTATAAGAAAGCTATGAAAGGGATAGGTCCTAATTCGTTTGTGATTATGCTACAGCATGACCCATCAGCATGGAGACGTTCTATTCTCCCTAAGACGAAAGCTCAACTAACACTCAGTGGGCATACACACGGAGGACAAATGCAACTTTTCGGTTGGCGACCAACAAGTATCCGACAACCAGAAGACTATGGGCTCTATGAACAAGACGGACGCTATCTAAACATCACAGCAGGATTAGGAGGACTTGTTCCCTTCCGCCTCAATATGCCTAATGAGATAGCAGTGATAACACTTCATACAAAGAAATAGAATAAAAGATTATACCTATGAGCAATACAACATCTCAACGAAAACATCCGAGTGTCTTGCACTCTGCAACTATGCTGGTTATAACCTTTCTGTATAGAGTCTATACACTATTCATCGTCTTTCCGCTCTTCTTCATTGCCTCTATCCTAACAGCTTTGGCAACAACGATTGGCAGCCAATTAGGCAATGGACACTTCTGGGGTTATTACCCAGGAAAATGGTGGTCATGGTTTATCATTCGAATACTATTCCTCCCTGTAAAGATTGAAGGACGCGAACATCTTAACCCAAAACAGAGCTATGTCTTTGTGAGCAATCATCAAGGCGCCTTTGACATTTTCCTCATCTACGGCTTTCTCGGTCGTAACTTCAAGTGGATGATGAAAAAGGCTATTCGAAAGATTCCTTTGATTGGGCTTGCTTGTGAAAAAGCTCATCACATCTTTGTTGATAAGAGCGGTGCAAGTAAAATCAAAAAGACTTACGACACTGCACGTGAAACCTTACAAGAGGGTATGTCTGTTGTCGTATTCCCTGAAGGTGCACGTAGTTTTACAGGCCACATGGGGAAATTCCGTCGTGGAGCCTTTATGTTAGCAGATGAACTTCAGCTACCCGTTTGTCCGCTTACAATCAACGGTTCTTTCGACGTTATGCCACGCACTAAGGACTGGCATTTCCCCGTATGGCACCGACTTAGTCTCACCATCCACGAACCAATCTTCCCAAAGGGGAAAGGTGCTGAATTTGAGAAGGAGACTATGAATGATGCTTACAATTCTGTTATGTCTTGCTTAACTCCCGAATACCAAGGCTTCGTAGAGAACCCAGACCAATAAAAACAGACAAAAACTTGTCAGTATCATATTTTTATACTACATTTGTCCTAATTAAAACAAAAATCTATGACAAGCGATAGCATTGTAATTATACCTACATACAACGAAAAGGAGAATATAGAGAAAATCATCCGAGCAGTATTTCAATTGGAGAAGTTTTTTCATATTCTGGTAATTGATGATGGTAGTCCTGACGGGACAGCACAAATTGTACATAAGCTGATTAAGACAGAGTTCTCTGACCGCCTCTTTATCATTGAGCGTTCTGGAAAATTAGGTTTAGGTACAGCCTATATCACAGGTTTCAAGTGGGCATTGGAACATGGCTATGAATACATCATTGAGATGGATGCAGACTTCAGTCACGATCCAAATGATCTCCCTCGCCTCTATGCTGCAACCCATGACGAAGGTTACGACGTTGCAGTTGGTTCACGCTATGTTAGTGGCGTAAACGTTGTAAATTGGCCTATTGGGCGTGTATTGATGAGCTATTTTGCCAGCAAGTATGTTCGTATTGTAACAGGTTTCCACGTGCATGACACGACAGCGGGTTTCGTATGCTATCGTCGTCGTGTTCTTGAAACAATCCCATTGGATTTGGTTCGTTTCAAAGGTTATGCTTTCCAGATAGAGATGAAGTACACCTCTTTCAAGATTGGTTTCAAAATCAAGGAGGTACCAGTTATCTTTGTCAATCGCCGTGAAGGAACCAGTAAGATGAGTGGTGGTATCTTCTCCGAAGCTTTCTTCGGTGTCATCCGACTCCGTATGGATGGTTGGTTCAGAAAATATCCTAAGATAAAGAACTAAGATTTAAACCAAATAACAGTAACAGCCATAACCCACTAAGGTTATGGCTGTTACTATTTACATAACTAACTTTGTCTTTATACAAGTTGGAAACTATGGTAGTATAAATCAATTGTATAAAACATTAGAAAATAAATACGGGAGATTCAGGTTTAATTTACTTTTTACTAATTAAACTAACAAACTTGTATCTATCTCCATACAAATCTGGCATTTCATAACGTGGAATGTATATTTTTACTATGATAAGGTATTCGTGTCCCTCTTCATAGATACTATCAAATCCATCAATATCAGATACAACAGATTTTCTCATATCTTTGTCTACTATAACGTAGCCTTTATTTTTCGATTTAATAGATGTACCAGGATAGAAGTAGTATTCTTTATGTGATAATACGCTTATCGTATCTGTCTTGGCATACTTGTAGTCACCATCTACATCTATGTCTTCTTTTGTACATCCCACAAAGAGAAATAACATTAAAGATGCTATAATGTATAGATATTTAATCATAATAATATGAATTTAAAAATATTTTATCATTACTAAACTCACTTAAATGAGACTGTTACTATAGAGGACTGTCTTTCTCTACTTTATTTTGACACTGTCTACTCTGTTTTATTTCAGTCCATTCCTACCAACACAACCAACGTGTATGTACACAAGGATTTAATAAAAAGCAAAAGGAACATCCTTCCCTGCAATAAAAGCCTTTAGGTAAAAGAATCTGTTACTACAGAGAACAATGTTCCTTTGTTACTATATCTTGACACAACTCATAGTGTCTTTATATCAAACTTATGCTTCCTTATCGTACTCGAGGTGGAAATGGATGATCGTTTCAATACCCTTCATCCAAAGGTCAACAGGCATATTCTCATTTGGAGAGTGGATAGCGTTTGACTCTAAGCCGAAGCCCATGAGAACAGTCTTCACACCGAGCAACTTCTCAAAGGTAGAGATAATTGGAATACTACCACCGATACGTACTGGCAATGGGCGCTTACCGAAGACAGCCTCAAAGCCACGCTCAGCAGCCTTGTAAGCTGGGAAGTCGATAGGACAGACATAGCCATGACCACCATGATGCTTCTCAACCTTCACTGTAACATAATCAGGAGCAACGCTGTTGAAATAGTCTACTACCAACTGGCTAATCTTTGTATGATCCTGATGTGGAACAAGGCGTGAAGAAAGCTTTGCGTATGCCTTTGATGGAATAACGGTCTTCGCACCATCACCTGTGTAACCACCCCAGATACCGCATACGTCGAATGTTGGGCGATAGCCAGTACGCTCAATAGTACTGTAACCTTCCTCACCAAAGAGTGCCTTCACGTCAAGAGACTTCTTATATTCCTCTTCATTGAAAGGAATAGATGCTACGAGCTTACGCTCCTCATCTGAAGCCTCCTCAACATCATCATAGAAGCCAGGGATGAGAATCTTACCGTCAGGACCAGTTACATCAGCTATCAACTTACAAAGTACATTGATAGGGTTAGCCACTGCACCACCGAAAGTTCCTGAGTGAAGGTCACGGTTAGGACCAGTCACCTCAATCTGCCAGTAAGACAAACCACGCAGACCTGTTGTGATTGAAGGAGTATCAGGACCGATAAGACCAGTATCTGAAACGAGAATTACGTCGCAAGCCAAGAGTTCCTTATGCTCCTCGATGAATGGACCAAGGCTACCAGAACCAATCTCTTCCTCACCTTCAAAGATAAACTTCATATTATGCTTCAACAAGTCATTCTTGTTAAGATACTCGAATGCCTTTGCTTGCATGAATGACTGACCCTTATCATCATCAGCACCACGTGCCCAAATATGACCATCCTTAATAACTGGCTCAAATGGTTCAGTCTTCCAAAGCTCAAATGGCTCTGCTGGCATCACGTCATAGTGACCATAAACCAATACTGTCTTTGCATTAGGGTCAACAATTCTCTCAGCATAAACCATAGGATTACCCTTTGATGGCATCACCTCAGCTTTGTCAACACCAGCCTCAAGCAGCAGTTCCTTCCAACGCTCAGCACAGCGTACCATGTCCTCCTTATGAGCTGGTTGTGCACTTACGCTTGGTATACGTATCAGACTGAACAACTCCTCGAGCATTCTGTCTTTATTCTCTTCTACATATTTCTTAATCATAATTCTTTATTTATTGATTTTCTAATGTACACAAATTTAAGCATCATTTATCAATTTCGCAAGTCTTTTGTTTAATTTTATACTTGTTCACATATATGATAATAGAAATAATTTGTATATTTGCGAAAACTAACACATTACCCCATGAATAAAATTATCTTTACTATTATCCTTTCATCTTTACTATTCGCATGTAGCTCTGTTAAACTTACAGAAGAACAACGTATGCTGAATGGAATAAGGCGAGATGTCCCTTTTCAATTAGACTCTCTTAAACCCACCAATAGTAACAGCTGGAGCTTCGCCAACAATGATATTATTACAGCAGAGCCTGACTATGAAATAAGGGATGACGGTGCATTATTTGTTTATCGTACTTTCTTTAACGGACCAAAACAAGCACAGCAGCCCAATATAGTATGGCGTAACCTCTTCATAATAAAGAAGAAGCACCGAGTAATATGCGTGGATAGGATTTTGATAGATGGTAAGACGAAAGGTATAGTTTATATTCTTCAGAGCAAGAACAAGTCCTATCCTTCTTATGGGCTTTATCAATGGGATGTCACACGATTGGAACATTTAGAGTTAGTTGGCTCTATTTTAGAAGATATGAAGAACTCAACTCTAAAACGATTCAACCTTTCTAACAGCACTCCTAAATTAATGTCTTCAGATATCAAGACACCTTCCTCACAGGATGATTATTGGCGTCTTATTTTCCATGCCGACTCTCTTTATGAGCAAGGGCGTTATGATGATGCCATCCGTGTATATACTGAAGCATTCGCAGATGATCGTTACATCTTTCCTTCCAAGTTATCAAGTGTTGCTTATAAATTACGTATGGTTGATAAAGAAGAGGCTGCTTATAAGTTTGATAAGCACCGTATAAGAATGGAAAAGGATTACTATCAGATGCCAGACTCTGCTACTGTACCTTCTTATGAAGATGAGTTTGATAAGCGAGCAGATATCTATAACTATGATTTATCACTGAAGAACCATTTAGAAGAGATGCTTGAACGTGACCAAGCTTATAGGACACAATGGATATTGAGCCGACAGTTGCACCATGAGGAGACACAATATGATATAGCGTTAAGGCTTCGTGCTGATAGTATTGACTCTCTCAACCAAGTCGAGATAAGGCAAATATTGAAAGAACACGGCTTCCCTAAAAAGACAGAAGTAGGCACTTCTGCTTGTGAGGCAGCATGGATAATCATTCAGCATGCACCCTTGGACGTACAGAAAGAATATCTACCTATGTTGGAGAGAGCTGCGACAGAAGGGAACATTCAAGCAGCTTTAGTTGCTGCTCTACATGACAGGATTGATGTAAGAGAGGGGCGACCTCAGAAATACGGAACACAGAGAAATCGCAATGGAATCTGCCCTTTACTTAATAAGAAAATGGTCAATCAATGGCGGAAGGAGGTTGGTCTTCCACCATTGGATGAATATTCAAAGTGAACTTAGGATATCCATTTCATAAAGACATTTTGTTCCCTTGTTCTATTGCTCTTAAAACTTTCACACCTTCTCCCACCGTTTTAACGTCACTAACCACCATAGACCGCTTACCATTTCGCTCTTTCAGATTGCAACGGCGGGGATGAGAACCAATGTAGTTGAGTACCTTATCAAAGGCTTCACTCTGATAGTAAACACTATTTGGATTAGAAACAAACTGCATCTGCATACGTCCTTGCTTGAGAATAATCTTCTCACAACCCAATCGCTTACCCACACGACGAAGCGCAACAACCTGCATCAATTCCTCACCTTGACGTGGAACAGGACCGAAACGGTCTTGTAGACGCTTACGATAAGCATCGAGGTCCTCGTCCTTTTCAATATTATCCAGTTCACGATAAAGCAGCATACGCTCAGAACTACCCGGCACGTAGTTGTCAGGGAAGTACATTTCAAGGTCGCTCTCTACGGCACAATCATCAATGAAGTCATCACCCGTAATCTGCTTCCCTTCGTCCATCTCCTCTTCATAAAGATCTTGGAACTCATCATTCTTCAGCTCCATCACCGCCTGATTGAGAATTTTCTGATAGGTCTCATATCCTAAATCCTCCATAAAACCACTCTGCTCAGAGCCTAAGAGATTACCAGCACCACGGATATCAAGGTCCTGCATCGCAAGAT
>ERZ773027.2045-NODE-2045-length-10154-cov-2.438954_pt1 | contig 10154 bp, 12 predicted proteins | sample MGYA00511032_ERZ773027 | MGnify/ENA primary metagenome ERZ773027 (study PRJEB29015, sample SAMEA2738138) | human oral metagenome | biome: human oral; feature: human-associated habitat; material: saliva | place: China | collected 2190 ... | reverse complement strand
ATGGAATACTATTATTTATGCATTATGTACTCTTTCGTTTGTATTCCTAGCAGTGGTGGATAATAAATGGTATGCATTAGTCGCAGCTTTATTTGCAATTTCTAGTGCTTTTAATGCGTATCGATATGTTAAAGATAAACAGAAAAAAGAAGAGAAGTAATGGAGGTGTGAGGATGAAAGATTTAGTTTATGCAATAATCATGTTTATAATAGCATGTGCTTGTGTTATATTAACGGTTGTACATAATAAATTATTTGCTATTTTAGTGATTTTCTATTTATATCGTACTGGCGTTTATGCTTATAGATATTATCAATATCGTAAATATAGCAAACGTTTATAAAATAGCAACAGTTTAAAGGTTTAGAATTAGTTCATACATATGAACATGATAAATTGAAATAAGGAGACGTGAAGATGAAAAATTTAACATATGCAATTATAACGGGAGTTCTTGCAGTTATACTGATTGTTTTAACGTTTCTATATAGGAAGTCGCTTGTTGTTTTAGGAATTGTTTTTCTAGGACGCAGTGTAGACTACGTTTATAAATATTATCAATATCGAAAAAAACAAATAAATGATTAAATGAATAGAGATAAACGGACACAATCGTTTATCTCTTTTTTGTTGCTTGACAGTGTGAGGGAATTGTATCAGAATAAAGTCATTAACGATTGTGAAGGAGGCTACCAATGATGGAAAAAGATTGGTGGAAAGGCAAAGTAGCTTATCAAATTTATCCAAAAAGTTTTAACGATAGTAATGGAGATGGAATTGGAGATTTAAAAGGAATTACTGCAAAACTCGATTACTTACAAAGCTTGGGAATTGATATTTTATGGTTGTCTCCTGTATATAAGAGTCCGTTTGTGGACCAAGGATATGATATTGCAGATTATTATGCGATTGATCCACAATTTGGAACAATGGAAGATATGGAAGAATTAATTGCTGAAGCAAAAAAACGGGATATTTCCATTATTATGGATTTGGTTGTCAACCATTGCTCTGATCAACATGAATGGTTTCAAAAAGCATTAGCAGATCCAGAAGGTCCTTATGCTGATTATTTCTACTTTATTGAAAGTGACAAAGAACCAAATAATTGGGAAACTTATTTCGGGGGTAGTGTGTGGGATAAAGTTCCTGGAACAAATAAATATTATTTACACTCATTCCATAAAGGACAACCCGATTTAAATTGGCAAAATCCTGTTGTGCGAGAAGAAATTTATACAATGATTAATTGGTGGTTAGAAAAAGGGATTGGAGGATTCCGTATTGATGCCATTATTAATATTAAAAAGGATTTAGAATGGCGTTCATTACCATCTGAACAAGAAAATGGACTTGTTCCTGTTCGTTATTCATTAGCAAATGCGCAGCCAATTGAACCATTTTTACAAGAAATGAAGGAAAAAACATTTGAACGTTATAATGCTTTTACAGTAGGAGAAGTATTTAATGAAACGGATGAAGAATTACATTTCTTTATTGGCGAAGAGGGAGTATTCTCGTCTATTTTTGATTTTAAACAAACGATTTTAGGGCAAAAGGGAAATGGTTGGTATAGCCATAATTTACCAACTGCTGAAGAATTAAAAGAGAGTATTTTCAAAGCGCATCGTCGTGCAGATTCCATTGGTGTATTATCAACCATTATTGAAAACCATGATGAGCCACGTGGAGTTTCTCATTATATTCCTGAAGGAGAAGTTACAGAAATTAGTAAAAAAGCTCTTGCAACGGTGCAAATGCTTCGTAAAGGAATTCCATTTATTTATCAAGGGCAAGAAATTGGGATGGAAAATCAAATTTTCGAATCGATTGATGAGTTTGATGATATTAATACATTAAATGAATATCATGTTGCAAAAGAAGCAGGGCTAACAGATGAAGAAGCGTTGAAGGCTATTTCAAAATATAGTCGTGATAATGCTCGTACTCCAATGCAATGGAATGGTGAAGAGAAGTTAGGATTTACAACTGGAGAAGCTTGGCTTGTTTCAAAACAACCACAAAGAGACATTAATGTAGAAGCACAGGAAAATAACCCGCAATCTATCTTGAATTATTATAGAGCGCTAACTGCTTTATATCGTGATGAAGTTTATGGCTTAACGATTCGTGAAGGGGCATTTGTTCCTGTTTTAGAAGAAGTGAAAAACATAATTGCTTATGAGCGACGTGGGGAAAAACGTGTGCTTGTATTAGTCAATTATCAAGCAGAACCTCAAACAGTAACTTTGTCAACGCCTGTAAGAAAAGTATTGCTAGCCAATATTCCAGCACAAATGAATGGACAAGGAGATCAACTCTCTCTTGCTGGCTATCAAGCGATTGTCTGTGAATTAGAAGATTAATAGAGTGAAGAAAACGTTCTTTTTGAAAGAGCGTTTTTTTATTGTAAATCATAGATCCTTAAGAATGATTAAATACGAAATATTCCTATATGAAAACGGAAACAACCGGTGTATAATGAGCATAATAAAAAATAAAGAAACTTATTGACAAAAAAGAATGCTAGGTATATAGTTAGCTAAAAGAGTAACTAACCTATTCTTTTTTGAAAAAGTTTTGAGGAGGAATGTATCATGGATACACAAAAAGTTGAACAATATGCAGGAGTTGTAAGAAAAGTTTCTACGGGATTAAAAGTTTGGAATATTATTGGAATTGTTGGGAATGTTTTGGGTCTTTTAGGAATGGCAATATTATTAATACCACAAGTTCAAGAACAATTAGCAACCGTAAAAAATCCATATCTCACAAAAGAAAACATTGGATTTGGAATAGCCGTTCTTGTAGTATTTTTATTAATATGTATTTTTTCAACAATTTTATACCACAAAATTGGAAAAAGTGCTAAAGCTCAAGTATTACCTGATAAAAATTTATTACATTATGCGATTGGGGTTTTTGCATTTTCAATTGTGATGCAAGTTGTGAATCAATTGATGAGTGGATTAGGATTTGATATTACTGCATATATTTTCCCTGCGATTGTTGCTGGATTACTAGCATGGGTATATGTGACTTATCAAAAATGGGAGCAAGAAGTAGCAAAACAATAAAAAAATGTGATTTTTTTGGAGTTGCAAAATAATCGCTAGGAGGAATGTATCATGGATACACAAAAAGTTGAAAAATATGCAGGTGTAGTTAGTAAAATTGCTACCGGCTTAAAAGTTTGGAATATTATTGGAATTTTTGGTAATCTCTTTGTATTAATTGGAGTAGCGTCTACATTTGTTCCAAGTGTGCAAGAGGAATTAGCCAAAAAAGGTGTAGAACATAGTTTTGAAACGGCAGGAGTTGGAGTAGTAGTTTTCCTATTATTCCTCCTATTATGTATTTTTGCAACAATTTTATATCACAAAATTGGAAAGAGCGCTAAAGCTCAAGTATTACCAGATAAGAATTTATTTTTTTATGTAATCGGAATTCATGTCTTTTCAATTTTAATGCAAATTGCTAATGATATTTTCAATCATCAAAAATTCAGTGTAGGTACTTATGTTATCCCAGCGATTATTGCCGGATTACTAGCCTGGTTTTATGTAACATACCAAAAATGGGAACAAGAAGTAGCGAAACATTAAGGAGAGTTATGAATGAGTAAAACATTAAAATGGAGCATGATTAGCGTAATGGCATTAGGAGCTGTTATCGTAATCGTATTAGGATTTTTAAAATTACGCTCTCCTGAAAAGAAAGAAGAACACCATTATACAATTATGGAGTTAACAGAACAGGAGCCTTTAGTATTAGATGGAAATATTGAAACGGCTAAAGAGCAAAGCTATCATGTTGACCCTCAAAAAGGGCAAGTCGCTCAAGTAAAAGTAACAGATGGTCAAGAAGTAGAAGCCGGCGATGTGTTATTTGAATATGATAATGAAACGCTTAGTGATGAAGTTGCCGATTTAAATCGACAAGTGAGTCGTCTAGTTGCTGAACGTGATCGTCTATATCAAGAATTAGAAACACAAAAGAATCGTAAAGCTCAAGCAAAACAAGAGTTAGAAAAAGAAGTCCCTGCTCAAAATCAACAAGGTGCTACGAATCAAACGACACATGTAGGATCTATGGATACGACAGCCTTTGATCAAGCCATCGAGGGAACTCAGAAAGCAATTCGTGAGATGAACAATAATATTGAAGATGTAAACACAAAAATTGAACGTCTTTCTAAAAAAACAAGCTCAAGTGTCACAGCAGATATTGCAGGAACTATTAGCATTAATCCGGAAGGAAAGACAAATGCACAGTTAGCCTTCGTTAAAATTACAAGTAAAGATAGCGAAGTAAAAACAACAGTTTCTGAATATGATTATGAATCTGTTGAAAAAGGAACTGATGTAACTGTATATGTGAAAGCTCAAGATCGAGATATTAAAGGAACAATTTCATTTGTTTCAACGGATCCGTCAGGAAATGGCGCTAATCCAGTGCCAACGTTGCCAACTTCCCCAAGTGCAGGTTCTAGTGGTGGAGGTCATGGTGTTGCTCGTTATGATGTGATTGTAAAACCAGAAATTTCTCTTCCGAATGGCTTTACTGTTCAAGTGAAAATCCCTCAAAAAGGATTAGTATTAACAGAACAAGCTATTCAAAAAGATGGAGAACAAGAATATGTGTATTTATATGATAATGGGGTAGCTAAACGCAAAAATATCAAACGTGTGAAAAAAGGATTCCAATGGATTGTTCAAGAAGGATTAAGTATTGGAGATAAAGTGATTGCAAATCCAGATTCAGACATTACAGATGGAGCAGCGGTGTCTTCTACACAATTGGAAGAGTCGGTGAAGTCCCATGATTAAACTAGAACATATTCATAAATATTATAAAGTTGGAGATGAGCAGTTACATGTATTAAATGATGTGACTGTCCGTATTACTCAAGGAGAGTTTGTTGGAATTATGGGACCTTCGGGTTCTGGGAAATCTACTCTTATTAATATATTAGGATTCCTAGATTCTAAATATGAAGGAAAATATTCTTTCAATGATGAGTCTGTTTCTAATTTGAGTGATAATCAAATTTCCAAAGTCCGCAATTCTACCGTTGGATTTGTTTTTCAAGATTTTAACTTAATTGAACAAGCAACCGTCGAAGAAAATGTGCGTCTACCTTTATTATATCGTGGATTAACACCTCGCCAAACTCATACAAAAGTAAAACAAGCGCTAGAAAAAGTAGGGTTAGGAGATAAGTTAGAAAAATATCCTCGCCATCTTTCAGGTGGTCAAAAACAAAGAGTGGCAATTGCTCGGGCATTAGTGAATAGTCCAAAATTCATTATTGCTGATGAACCAACAGGAGCGTTGGATAGTAAAACTTCTGCGAGTATTATGGATATTTTATATCGCTTAAATCGTGAAGATGGAGTAACGATTGTAATGGTGACGCATGATCCGACATTGACGAAGTATTGTTCTCGTGTCATCCATGTAATCGATGGTGTGGTTCATGAACAAAAGGAGGGGATTCCAAATGAAATTTAGTGTATTATTAGGATCCGCTCTGCATTCTTTAAAAGGAAATGCTCGTCGTACGATTTTAACGATGTTAGGAATTATTATCGGAATTGCAGCTGTTATTACGATTATGAGTCTTGGGAAAGGATTCCAAAAAATGGCTGTTTCAGGATTAGCTGGTGAAGATAATGGGAAAGTAACTGTACAATTTTTCTATCAACCTGATAATCCACAATCTGTTCGAAAAGTAGAAAAAGCTTTTTCAAAACAAGACCGTATCGGTGTGGAAAGTATTGAAGGAGTTTCTGGAACAGAAATTCCTGAAACAAAGGAACAAAATTATATTTTCGGTGTTTCGATTCCAACAAAGAAATCGACAGAACATGTTGTACTTGGATTAGAAAAATCTGCAACAAAAGAATCTTTGACGGTTGGAGAAAATATTTCCCAAGTAGATATTGATGCGAATAAAAAAGTAGCGATTATCGATGAAGAGTTAGCAAAATTGTTATTTTCTAGTCCGAAACAAGCACTAGGGCATGGAGTAACGATTGATGGAGAAGTGTATTATATTAAAGGTGTGAAGCCAACTAGTAAAGTTGATGCGTTGCAAGCCATTTTTACTGGTGCAGATCCTTATAAAGCCGTCCATATTCCAGCTACTACTCATCAACATTATCATAAAAAAGAAGAAAATGTGAATGGACTAAAAGTATTTATTAAACCGGGCTATGTAGCAAAAGATGTAGCTAAAAAAGTAGAAACTCATTTAAATGAAGTGGGTTCAAAACATACTTCTGGGAAATATACCTTTATTGACGTAGCTGCTCAAATGGATATTATCGGAAAAGTGTTAGATGGATTAACTTATTTTGTTTCAGCAGTAGCCGGAATTTCGCTATTCATTGCAGGTGTTGGGGTGATGAATATGATGTATATTTCAGTATCTGAACGAACAAAAGAAATTGGGATTCGTCGTGCAATGGGAGCTACTAAAGGTTCAATTCAATTACAATTTTTATTAGAAGGAATTATGATTACTTCTATCGGAGGAATTATCGGATATGTAACAGGAGTGCTAATTGCGATGTTGATTTCGAATTTCCTACCATTCAAAATTTATACCGACTGGACAGCAGTAGCGTTAACCGTTGGAGTATCTGTCTTTATTGGAATTGTATTTAGCGTATTTCCTGCTAAATCTGCTGCGAATAAAGATGTCATTGAAATATTACGTTAAAAGGTTGGAGAAACTCCAGCCTTTTTTCTTTGAAATGATTGAAACATGAAAGAGAAACTTGTACTATAGATATGGCAATTAAACGAAGAAAGAGGTGAGCGCATGAAGATTTCAGAAGGAGATTTTATATTTGAATTAAACTTTTTAGCTATCCATCCTCAAACTCATAACATTCAAACAGATGTGTTCTTACAAGTTTCTCATCAAGAAGAAGCTTATCAAGAAGCCATAAACTTATTATCTGTAGCACAATTGGAAGAATGTCTGTTGGCGATGAAGAACTTATTAGAAAAAGGAGAAGAGTATTCTTCAGAATTTGAACAATCTAGATTAGCGGTGTTATTAGAAAAAATAGAAGAGGAGTATGTCATGACATGGGTCATTGCTCCGGAAAATATTTTAACAACGGCTTCTCAAGTCATTGGAATTGATCTGGCTCAATTGGATGAAGAAGAAGTGTTTCTTTATCAAGAAGAAGAGGAGAAGAAACAAACGAAAACGGTTGAAGTGGAATTGAGTTTATCTGCTGAAGAAATGCGACAAATCTATGAACAATTACAAGAAGATTTGAAACGAGTAAAAGAATTTATGTTATAATAAGGATAGTTGAATCATATTGGAGGGTATGCGTGTGAACATGAAAGAGATGGTCGGCAAACAGGCCGCAACTTATATTGAATCAGGTATGACAGTAGGTCTAGGAACAGGTTCTACAGCTTATTATTTTGTAGAAGAAATTGGTAGACGTGTAAAAGAAGAAGGTTTAGACATTATTGGTGTAACAACTTCAAAACGTACAAAAGAACAAGCTGAAAAGTTAGGAATTCCATTGAAGAGTGTAGACGAAGTAGATTTCATTGATGTAACAGTTGATGGAGCAGATGAAATTGCTCCTGATTTTTCAGGAATTAAAGGGGGCGGTGGAGCCTTACTATTTGAAAAAATTGTTGCAGAACAATCAAAACGTATTATTTGGATTGTCGATGAATCTAAAATGGTAGATTATTTAGGACGCTTCCCACTTCCAGTAGAAGTGATTCCGTATGGTTCAGAACAATTATTCAAAAAATTCGAAGCAAAAGGCTATCGTCCAAAATTCCGAGTGTTAGAAAACGGAGAACGTTATTTAACAGATAGTCAAAATTATATTATTGACTTGGATGTATTCCCGATTAAAGATCCTGTGACATTCGGAGCAGAATTAAAAGCTCTAACAGGAGTAGTGGAACAAGGATTATTTACAAATATGACAGAAACAGTTTTAATTGGAACACCGGATGGTGTGAAAGTGCAAACTTTAGGATAATAGAGAGAATAGGCCTGGGATTTGTCCCAGGCTTTTTTGTGTTTATTTTAAGTTGGAATGAATAAAAAGTGTCGGTGAGGTTAGAGCGGCAACCAATTTTTTGTTCAGTATCATTCACAAACAACTTGTATAGTTGATTTATATAGAAAGTATGCATGTATAGCTAAAACAAATAACAAATTATATTTATTTAGTATAAGAGAAAAGTCGTTTTTTCGTTGATATTTCAAGGGTTCTTTTGTATCATTTCGATATAACTTAATTAAAATGATTTGAAAAGAATGAAAGCAATGCTTTCTATTGAAAGTATGATTCTTTTTTCATCATGACAGGAGGAATTCAATATGGCTGAAGTAGAAAGCTTTACATTAGATCACAATAAGGTGATTGCACCTTACGTGAGACTAATTTCAAACGAATACGGGAAAAAAGGAGATGTCATTTCGAATTTTGATATTCGCTTTTTACAACCAAATAAACAAGAGATGCCGACTGGAGTGATTCATACATTTGAACACTTGTTGGCAGATTTACTACGTGATCGTATCGATGGAATTATCGATATTTCACCATTTGGATGTCGTACAGGATTCCACTTAATTCTCTGGGAAGAACGTTCCGCAGAAGATATTGCTCGTGCATTAAAATCAACTTTAGAACAAATTGTTGAAAAGATTCAATTTGAAGATATTCAAGGTATATCTGCTGTTCAATGTGGAAATTACCGTGATCACTCTTTATTTGGAGCAAAAGAATATGCTAAACAAGTATTAGAACAAGGAATCAGTATTGATCCATTTGAACGTAAAGTGATTTAATGTCATTTATTCAATAATTAGTAAATATCTAAACGGAGGGATTTCCTTATGAACTTAAAAACTATTACAAAATCTTTATTTGCACTTTCAGCAGTTGTAGCATTAGCTGCTTGCAGCAATCAAACTACATCAAACTCAACAACTTCAAATTCTTCAAATACAGCATTAAAAACAGTGAAAGTTGTTTCTGTTGGTTCTGATGCTGAAATTTGGAGACATATTGCTGAAACAGATCAAGCAAAAAAAGCAGGATTAAAAATTGAAGTCGAAGAACTAAATGGTGGCGTGCCATTAAACCAAGCAGTTGCGGAAGGTTCCGTAGATGCAAATGCCTTTCAATCGATTGGATATTTACAAGGATTTAACGAATCCAATAGTTCTAAACTAACACCAATTGGAACAACTTATATCGAACCAATGGGTCTATATTCTAAAAAAGTAAAAGCATTAAACGACCTGCCAAATGGTGCTAAAATTGCGATTCCAGATAATCCTTACAATACAACACGTGCACTTCGTTTATTAGAAACTGCTGGATTAATTAAATTATCAGCAGATTTCAAAGAAGGTACAGGTACTCCAAGTGATATCGTAGAAAACAAGAAAAACTTTGAATTTTTACTAATTGATGATACAACAAGTGTTCGTGTATTAGATGATGCAGATTTAATTGCTATCGGAAATACGATTGCCCTTGAAGGTGGATTAAATGTATTAAAAGATGCTTTATTCTATGAAAAAGCAGATGAATCTACTATTACAAGTATCAATGTTATTGTTGTGAAGAGTGGAAATGAATCAAATGATGATTATAAGAAATTAGTAGATTTATATCATGATGCAGATGTTCAAAAATTCATTTCAGATAAATTCCAAGGAACAAAAGTAGAAGTGAAGAAACCTATTTCTGAAGTGTGGGGTAAATAATCGATGAAAATAGCGATTGTTGCTGCGATGAAAGAAGAGCTTCATCCATTTGAAGAACACTACGCACCAAGAAAAGAAGTTTTTTCAAAAGGTCCGATTCGAATTCTTGAAGTTCATGAGAATCTCTATCTTGTTCAATCTGGTATTGGAAAAGCGAATGCTGCAGCTACAGCGGCTTGGCTTTGTGATAAAGTTCAACCAGAACTTATCATTAATACGGGAACTACGGGAAGTTTTAATGAGAACTTTGCACTTGCAGATGTTATTGTTTCAACGAAATTTGGATATAGTGATGTAGATGCGACAGGTTTCGATTATGCATGGGGACAAGTTCCACAAATGCCAGAATCTTATTCTGTAGATAGTGATTTGAGA
>ERZ773027.2043-NODE-2043-length-10155-cov-25.116931_pt1 | contig 10155 bp, 5 predicted proteins | sample MGYA00511032_ERZ773027 | MGnify/ENA primary metagenome ERZ773027 (study PRJEB29015, sample SAMEA2738138) | human oral metagenome | biome: human oral; feature: human-associated habitat; material: saliva | place: China | collected 2190 ... | reverse complement strand
GTTGATGCCGCTTGTCTTCTATCAGTACCATGTCGTACAGGTGGCTTTGACACGACTCACTGCTGTCTATCTTACCATAGCAACGACGCGACTTGTGACGAAACTCATCGACCGTCTGCGCTATCTCAACACAAAACCCGGTGACTCGACGAGTCTTTATCTTAAGTCTTTCTGTGGCGTATTGAAGATTCTTGCTATCTTTATTGCTGTGATTGTGGTGGTTGGAATCCTTATTAATCGTAGTCCGATGACGTTGTTGGCTGGCTTAGGAGCAACCTCTGCCGTTCTTATGTTAGTCTTTAAGGACACGATTGATGGTCTTGTTGCTGGTGTCCGTCTGACGAGTAACGAGATGATACATATTGGTGACCATATTACTCTACCTGGCGGCTTCGTGGATGGAACGGTCATTGATATCACACTCACAACTGTAAAGATTCGTCAAGCAGATAATACGATTACCACCGTACCGCCTCTTACATTAGTTAGTGGAATGTTCCAAAACTGGAAAGGATTGGAAGATGTAGAGGGACAAAGGGTCAAGAAGATGATTTATTTTGATGTTCGCAGCATTCGTATTGCTGACGATGGACTCAAACAACAGCTAATTGATAAGGGACTTGCTAAGGCGGACAACCTAAAGGGTGAGGTTGTGACGACTGCTCTCTTCCGTCGTTATATGGAGCATTACCTTGCCAAGCGTGAGGATGTCAATGCGAAGATGCCTCTCCTCGTACGTCAATTGGAGGCAACACAGGCGGGTATCCCTATGGAACTTTACTTCTTCCTACGTCAGAAAGACTGGATTCCTTACGAGCATGCCATGGCAGACATCCTCGAACACGTCTACGCCTATGCCAACGAGTTCGGCTTGAAGGTCTATGCACAAGCCCCTGTGCAGTAAAAGAGTTGGTAGAGGAGTTTCATTTAAACCCTCAATACAATATGTGCGGAGCATCAACACGACATGTGCGGAGGCTCCGCACATATCGTGCGAAGGCTTAGTTTTATTCTTTAAGTTGCTTGGCTAATCCCCAAAGAAGTTTGAATACAAGCAGAGGAGTTGGGTCATAATTTATGTGTTTGTAGCTACCTTGTTATGCTGAGGGCAGAAGTTATCTAACAATTGTAGCTTGATAAGACAATTCCGTATCATTAAAACAATAGTAAATCTACCGTCTTGTTAGCCTAACTGACAAACCGTCGTTTGTCCTCTGATTTGTCTTTGGAGGAAAGGGACAGGTGGTGAGTCATAGGATATAATTCCTTAATAAAAGCAGTTTCTTTATCGTTTGCAGACTTATATGCCTTTCCATTATTGCTGACTTCTTTTCTAAAGCGGTTGGTGTTTAAATCTATTTTGTATATATTTACATTGTTAGCTTCTGCACTTTCTTCGTCATAAGTCAGCATAACAGTCCATATCTTGCATTGGTTAATATTGATGTAATATATCTGTTCATAGCAAGAAAGTGTATTGGCATTATTGTAATATTCATAGCATAGAATTGAGTCGGAAACCAAGTTGTTTACAGAAAGCAAGGCATAGGCTCTTATATGTTCTTCCGTACTACTCTTTTTCTTATAAATTTTGAGTGATAGCTGATGTGTCTTATCTAATTTCAAAACCGAACCCGATTCTTTGGAAAGTGAACTGTAGTAATCTGTTGTCAGTTTTTCAAGTATACACCCTTCCTTTCCCGTTGCACAAGAGGTGTTTACTTGATTGGAAAAAGCACTATTAGCGACAATACTATCACCAAGTAAAAATACATTATTAGAAGAATTAACGATTAAATTCTGACAAGGTTGAGACAGAACTTTCTGCTTACAAGATATCAAGAAAAGTATTAAAATAGATAGAGTGACAATCTTTACAACAGCCTCATTAAAACCAGAATGCAAATGAGAATTATGTAAAGTTCCTTTTTTTTCTTGGATAGCATCGGTAAATACCTTTTTATTTCTACCAGTTACTTGTTTATTGAAACCAAACTTTTTCATTGCTGTAATAAATAATTGTTCATCTTTATCGTTTAAGTAAATTGTATTATAAAAAACAATGGTAAATCTACCGTCTTGTTTGTCCGAACAATAAGATAATCGGATTTAAAGAGCAAGGAAACATATCAGTATAATGCCAATATCTAATACTAAAATAGTTGCATATACTATTCGCAAGAAAGCAGATGATGTATTTTTATATTCATGTTTTAGCAGCAGCCAAGAAAGCACAAACAAGACTATACTTACCAAATAATACAATAAATATTGAATGGAAGATGGATGATAGATTTCTGTATCTCCTCTTTCAATAGACTCCTCTACATCAAACCATACTCCCTGCATAATGCCCAAAGTTACAAGGATAATAACTGGACTTATTATTGACAGGATTTTTAGTAGGATGCTTTTCATTATTGTTATTTTATATTTTGGGGTGTAAGTCACCTAATGAGCAGTCCGAAACATTGGTTGAGTAGCTTAACATCATAGCTATGTCCGTTAAGTGTTAGTAGTGCGATTGTAGGCATAGAGTTCTATTTTTAGTTCTTTGCAAATATAATGTTTTCTTACAGAAATACAAAGAAATGGAGACACAATTTAGGGTCTTCAGATATTTGGGATAATAATGATTCGCCTAAGCTTAGGTCTCTGACGAAATGTCACATGGAGAAAAGGAGAGTACGGAGGATTATTAAAACAACGTAATGGAAGTTACGGAGGCACCGTCGGTGCGTGGAGTAATGGAGATAGTTTGCCAATTCCATTAGCACTTTATACATAAAGCGTTTACCCCAACAGAGTTATCAGGAATCTGTACGCTACGCCTCCGTCTCTCTATGTGCCATCGGCACCTCCGTGTTATTGCCTTTACCTCCGTCCTCTCCGTAACTCTGTGTGCCTTATTATGTAAGCTTTTTAGTTTGTCATTTCATATTTCGGAAGAACCACAATTTGTGTGATAAGTCCTTTCTATCCAAAGGCTACATACTCTTTTGTTTTTTCTTTTATGTCAACCAGTCCATATCTCTGCTTTCTTTTGACAAAGACTAAAGTTCAAAATTCAAAGTTTCCAAGTGAAAGAATTGGAAAATAATTCGTACATTTGTAGTCGTCTTGCTTGGTAGAGGGCAAGCACAATCTATAATCCGTAAACTGATAACGATGATAACTGGCGAGATAAAAACCAAGATTGACCAGATATGGGACACCTTCCACGTCTCTGGTATCACCAATCCTATTACTGTTTTAGAGCAAATGACCTATATCTTCTTTATGAAGATGCTTGACGACAAGCAGCTACAAGAGGAAGATATGGCACGCGACTTTGATACCGAAGTAAAGAATCCTACCTTCCTTGTTGGGCAGAACTGGCTGAATCCTACTACCGAGCAAGAGGTTCCCTACGAGAGTATGCGGTGGTCGGTGTTCCGCCATACGGGTCCAGAAAACATGTTCCAGATGGTTCGTCAGAATGTCTTTGAGTTTATCAAGACAATCGGAACAGGTGAGGAGAGTGCTTACAGCAGGTATATGCAGTCGGCTACCTTCCTTATCTCTGATGCTCGTACACTGACGAAGGTGGTCGATGGGGTTGATGCCCTCGACATGAACAACCGTGATGCGATGGGCGATGTCTATGAGTATATCCTCGGTAAGATGGCTGCTTCGGGAACAAACGGACAGTTCCGCACACCTCGCCACATCATTCGTATGATTGTAGACATGATGCAGCCGACGCCTAACGACTATATCTGCGACCCTGCGATGGGTAGTGCGGGCTTCTTGGTGGAGGCAGTGAAGTATATCAAGGAGCATCACGAGCGGGCCCTCTATACGGCTGAATCGGTGAAGCATATCAAGTCTTCGCTTGTCAATGGCTACGATACCGACCCTACGATGCTGCGTATCGGAGCAATGAACCTCCTCTTGCATGACATCACAGCACCCGAATTGGCACGTCGCGACTCGCTTTCTGAGCAGAATAATGACGAGTCTTGCTACACACTCATCCTTGCTAATCCGCCCTTTGCGGGCAGTCTTGACAAGGGAAACGTAAACAAGAAGATTCTTGCCTATGCTGATACGAAGAAGACAGAGCTACTCTTTCTTGCCCAGTTTGTGCGTTCGTTGGAGGTGGGCGGTCGTTGTGCAAGTATCGTTCCAGACGGTGTTCTCTTCGGAACGTCCAAGGCACACATCGCAATGCGTAAGGAACTTGTCGACAATCAGCAGTTGGTGGCGGTCGTCTCTATGCCGAGTGGTGTCTTCAAACCCTACGCTGGTGTAAGCACGGCAGTACTTGTCTTTACCAAGACCAACAGTGGTGGAACGGATAAGGTGTGGTTCTATGATATGCAGGCTGACGGCTTTTCGCTCGACGACAAGCGTTCGCCAATAGCCGAGAATGACATCCCTGATGTTGTCAACCGCTTCCATAATCTTGCTGACGAAGCCAATCGTAGCCGCAAGGAACAGAGCTTTATGGTGTCTGTTGATGATATTCGTGCGAATGATTATGACCTCTCTATCAATAAGTATAAGGAGGTAGAGCGTGAGAAAGTCACCTACGAACCAGTTAGCGACATCCTTTCTCGTCTGAAAGCTACTGAGACAGCTTATCTAAGTGGTTATAATGCACTCATGGAAATGTTGGAGGAGGGAATGAATGAATAATCAACTGACTTTTATAAGGGTATATTCTCTTGGTTGCGAGAGGGTAGGCAAGGGGATTGCTATGCAGTGGTTTGAACAGAATCAAGCTTGTATGATACAGCAAAGAATGAAGGAGAACAACGTATGAGAGAAGGATGGGAGTATAAGAGATTAGGTGAACTCTGTGATATTGTTATGGGACAGTCGCCTATGGGGAACTCTATAAATGAAAATAATGGCATTGAGTTTCATCAAGGGAAAACAAACTTTGGAGATAAGTTCCTTATGGAATCTGGTATATATACAACCTCTCCTATAAGGATAGCTGAGAAGAAAACAATACTTTTGTGTGTGCGTGCTCCTGTAGGTATTATAAATATTACAGAACGTCAAGTCTGTATTGGTCGTGGACTTTCTTCTTTGAAGCCAAGATTGGGATTAGAATTGTTATATCTTTATTATTGTTTACTTTCAAAGCATAATTATTTTGAAAGTAATTCTACTGGTTCAACATTCAAAGCTATTTCTTCTAAAGTTATTAACAATACAATCATACAATTTCCTCCTAAGCCTACCCAGCTCTCCATTGTTTCCGAGCTTGATAAGCTAAACGAGCTAATACGGATTAAGAAAGAGCAGCTAAAAGACTATGATACACTTGCACAAAGCATCTTCTATGAGATGTTTGGGGACCCTGTGGAGAATGAGAAAGGGTGGGAAGTGAAGAAGTTGAAAGATATATCTCGTAAAATTGGTGACGGACTTCATGGTACTCCTGAATACTCAGAATTAGATACAGGTTGGTATTTTATTAATGGTAACAATTTAGAAAATGGATGTATTTCCATAAAATCAACGACCAAGAAAGTAACTGATTCTGTAAGGAAGAAGTATTATGTAGAAATGGATGATTTTACGTTGTTAGTTTCTATTAATGGAACATTAGGTAAAAGTGCTTTCTATAACGGGGAAAATGTAATATTGGGCAAGAGTGCTTGTTATATAAAGTTGAATAAGAATGTTAACAAATTATTCATATATGAGATTATTAGAGGTGAGTATTTTAAGCGATATGCTGAATCTGTATGTACAGGAACTACGATAAGGAATGTATCTTTAAAAGCAATGAGAGAATTCCCTATAATATACCCCCCTCTCTCTCTCCAGCAATCTTTTGCGCAAAAGATAGAGCAGATAGAGCAGCAGAAAGCAGCTATTCAAAAGACGATAACCGACTTAGAGACCCTTCTTGCTGTACGAATGCAATATTGGTTTGACTAAGCAAGCAATCAGAATACTTGAAACATAAAGACGAAGAAAGACGACATGGCTAAAAACTTTGATTACATACGATTGGTAGCAGACGAAATACCCAGCTTTAAGAGCTTGCATAACTATTGCAGGTTGGCTGAGGAACAACAACCTATCTATCCTGATGCGTCTGCCAACAATGCTCGTAAGGCCCTTGAGTGGCTGATGAAGAATATGCTGAAGATTAAAGGTGTGACCGTTGACGAGCGGATGACACTCAACGATATGTTACGTCTGCCAGAGACAGACGCCTTTGTCAACCACGATTATAGATTTTCGGACGACATCTATTTAGTAAAGAAGATAGGCAATGCAGCCAGCCATGACGGTGCCGAACCTGTCAATCGTGTGAAGGCTTTCCGTTGTCTTCGTGCGCTTTATAATGTCGTAGCGGGTTTTATGGGTCGTTGGGATGCCGTGAAGAATATCCCACCCTTCGATGCAACCCTTATCTCTGCACCGACTACTACGGTTGCCCTCGTTACGAGTCCTGAACCAAAGGTAGAGATGGAGGTGGTCAATAGCGTACAGAAAGAAACGCTCGACGACCCACAACCAGTGGTGATTCCTCGCGAAAGTCTTGAAAGTGAGGCGGTGACAAGGAAGTATCTCATCGACTATATGCTCGAGGAGGCAGGTTGGGAACTCTTAGACGTGAAGGGAATGGTGCAGGGCGGAAAGGCTTGTATAGAAGTGGAAGTAGACGGAATGCCCACTGCTTCGGGGAAAGGCTATGCCGACTATGTTCTCTTTAGCCGTGGCGGAAAGCCCTTAGCAGTCATTGAAGCCAAGGCTACCAGTCATGCCGTAACAGAAGGACGACACCAAGCAACGCTTTATGCTGACTGCTTAGAGAAGCGATATGGCGTGCGCCCTGTCATCTATTATACCAATGGCTTTACGACAAAAGTCATTGACGGAATGGGCTATGCTGACCGTGACGTGATTTCCTTTCACTCTATGGACGACCTCGAAAGGCTGATACAGAAGCGGGGAAGGGCAGAGATAAAAGACGTGACGATAAAAGCTGATATCACAGACCGCCCTTATCAGCAGACGGCTATCAAGCGTATTGTGGAGTGGTTTAACGCCAAGCATCGTCGTGGATTGCTCGTCTTAGCAACAGGAACGGGCAAGACACGTGTGAGTATCTCGCTCTGCGACATCCTCATGCGTAATGACTGGGTGAAGAATGTACTCTTTCTTGCAGACCGTACGGCACTCGTCGGTCAGGCACATAAAAACTATGAAGCCTTGCTGCCGAGTGTTTCTATGTCGGTGTTGAGCGAAGAGAAGGCACCTGATATGCAGGCACGCATCCTCTTTTCAACCTATCAGACGATGATAAACTACCTCGACAGAGAGGATAAAGCCTTCAGTGTTGGCCGCTTCGACCTTATCATCATCGACGAAGCCCATCGAAGTGTCTTTGGACGGTATGGCGCAATCTTCAACTATTTCGACTCGTTGCTCATCGGTCTGACAGCCACACCACGTGATGAGATAGACCGCAATACCTACGACCTTCTACAGTTAGATAACGGTATGCCTAACTATAGTTACGACATTGATGAGGCTGTCAGGGATGGCTATCTCTGTCCTTATAAGACACTGCAGTATCACTCTAAGATAATGGAACGTGGTGCAAAATGGGATGAAATGTCGAAGGAGGACCGTGAAGAAGCAGAAAGACTAATGGACTATGAGAAGTCTTTAGCAGGCTTAGGACCCGACGACGAATATCATCGTGATATCCTTCCGCAAGAGATTTTCAAGTATCTTTTCAACATAGATACCGTTGACAAGGTATTGATGGAGTTGATGGAAAAGGGTTTGAAGGTGAAGAGTGGGGAGGAGATAGGTAAGACTATCATCTTTGCCATGAACCACAAGCACGCAGAACTCATCGTTGAACGCTTCCGCACGCTCTATCCAGAGAAAGATCCCGACTACTGTCAGCTGATTGATAACTATGTCAACAAGGCGCGTGGTCTTATACTTGACTTCGAACAGATGGATAAGAACCCACAGATAGCTGTCAGTGTCGATATGCTTGATACAGGTGTTGACGTGCCATCGGTGCTTAACCTCGTCTTCTTCAAGTGTGTGAAGTCAAAGATTAAGTTTATGCAGATGATAGGACGTGGCACACGTCTTTGTCCGAAGGTCTTTGGTGATGCTGACAAGAAAGAGTTCTATATCTTCGATTGGTGTAATAACTTCGAGTATTTCTCAGTGAATAGTGATGGCGCAAACCCAGTCGCTGTGAAGTCGTTAACCGAACGACTCTTTGCGTTGAGGCTCGATATCGCTGCTGCATTACAGACGGCAGAGCATCAAGAGAAGGAAGATGACCGTCGACTACATGACGAGTTGAAGGATATCCTACATGCACAGGTGGACAGTCTGAGTCTGTCGCGCATAGATGTCAGAGCACATCTGCAGACGATCGAACCCTATCGTGACCGTGAGGCATGGGTTTGTTTGAGCGATTTAGATGTTGTTGAACTGAAGGGAATAGCCCATCTGCTGCCTCGTCCAAAGGAGAATGAGGCTGCAAAGAAGTTTGATGTATTGATGCTTTATTTGCAGTTAGAGGCGGTAGACAGTACGGTGAAGGCTGATAACAGTCGTGCGAGTGTGATTAAGATTGCGCAATTGTTAGAGAAGAAAGCCACGATCCCAGCTGTGAGAGAGCGGATGGAAACGATTAAGGAGGTACAGACTGCCGCCTTCTGGGACCATTGTACGCTGAATAGTCTTGAACGAGTGAGGAAGGAACTACGTGAGTTGGTGCATGTGTTAGCCGAGAGTCGGGACGAGAGAAGATTTGTTATCAATATCGAAGATGCAATCAGTTCGGATGCTGTGGCTGCTCCTGTCACGCTGAAGGCTACCTATCACGACCGTGTGATAGACTATTTGGCAAAGCATACGGACAATGAAGTATTAAGGAAGATACAGAACTTTGAGCAGCTGACGACGGATGATGTCAACGAGTTGCAACGTATCTTCTGGGAAGAATTAGGTACACGTACGGAGTTTGATGAGGCTACGAATGGAAAGAAATATAACCATAATGTGGTTGCGTTTATCCGTGTCATTCAAGGTGTAGACCGCCAGAAAGCGTTAGCCCTCTATACCCGCTTTATCAAAGACGGCAACCTGACAGGTGAGCAAGAACAGTATCTGAAGGAGATACTGAACTATATCAGTGAGAATGGCGACCTACAAATGAGTGACTTCATGGAATATCCTTTGAATAGGAATAGATGGCGAGAGGTCTTTGGAGACCACTTTGTTGAACTGAAGAATTTTGTAAATGAAATGCACAAGGTGATTAGTTGACAAGTAGACGAGTAGACAAGTTTACAAGTAGACGAGTTGCTTGCGATGTTGGCAAAGGGTTGATATTATCAGTAGACAAGTAGACAAGTTGCTTGCGATGTTGGCAATCATTTAAGTTTACGAGTTTTCAAACAACTTGCAACGTTGTTGGGTCAACCTGTTAACTCGTGAACCTATTATCCCATCACCCCATTAATCCATCAACTGAACAATGTTACAAGCAATTTGTCCACTTATAAATTCGTTATTTTTCCAATACTTGGTAGGATCTGCAGTTATGCTGTTAGGCATAAAGGCAATGATATACTTGTGCAATTTTATTTTCTACCGTTTCTCTCCTGTTCGTTCTTTTCCTGATGTGACAACACTCCCAGGATGGGCAATGGTAGGACTTCTTGTAGCCTTTGTTTGTCCTGTCGCCTTTTTTTTCTGCGAATTGGGAGGATTATTTTCTGATCAACTGGTCAGGACGCTACTTTTCATTATAGTAATACTGATAGTAGTCTCGCCAATAGGCATCTTCAAGTATGAGAAAAGGGCTTGGTTGCGCCGTAATCCTAAGCATAGCAGACTGTTTCTGCCAAAATACAATAAAAGAGTCAGAAATTTTGGTGTGTCAATCAGCAAGGTTGATGATATCACTTATGGACGTGGCGTAAGTTTCTCGTGGTTTGATGGATATTTTATCGCTGCTGGAAGGCACAGGGTGACATTTCAATTCTATGAATACAGGTTTTTGAAACGCCGCACTGCCCATAAGGTTATCTATAAGAAAGAAATGGAATTCAATTTCCATCCGGGTACAGTCTATGTGATAGAGGTCTTGCCGGATATACA
>ERZ773027.2035-NODE-2035-length-10186-cov-2.206396_pt1 | contig 10186 bp, 7 predicted proteins | sample MGYA00511032_ERZ773027 | MGnify/ENA primary metagenome ERZ773027 (study PRJEB29015, sample SAMEA2738138) | human oral metagenome | biome: human oral; feature: human-associated habitat; material: saliva | place: China | collected 2190 ... | reverse complement strand
CTGATCTTTGGAATAGGCGAAACTTGCCTTAAGTTCAGTTGTTTGATCTGGAAGCAATTCAGACAAACGACAATCAAGTTGTTGTGCTTGAAGAACCTTGCCATTAGCATTACACAAGTATAATACCACAGGCCAATCCCCATATAAAGGGGCAACCCCAGAATTTTCCAAATTAAGGGTAATCTCAACCTTGCTCTCTCCTTTGGAGATTGTCAAACCTGATACCCAGAGGCGATAGCCCATGTTCTTCAAGAGCTCCTTATAAGCAGCTTGCCCGTCACCAATATCTTCAGCAACCTTTGGACCCAAGAAGGTCAAATGAGCTGCCTTAGCTTCTTCAGTTAACTCATCTAAGTTATTACCTAGTAAGCTAGACATAGACTGTGAACTTGTCAATTCACCACCGATAGGAGCCTTTTCCCAAGCCTTAGGCATGGCTTTCAAGGCTGCTTGCTCTTGGGTTTGATCGTATGAGCCACCATTTTGAATCCAATTTAACCAGGTTTTGGTTGCTGATTTGTCTCCAAAGACATCATTGTAGATTCCAAAATCACCTTCCAAACCTGTATCAAAAGGTCTTCTCATAAGAATCTTTGCTTTAGGAAAGGCTGGTTGAAACGGTGCGATGTAGTCCTTACGAACTTCTTTTCGTGGCAATTGGCGAATGCCAGCATCTGAGTGAACATGCCACTCACCCCAGTGTCCTAAGCCACCAAGTTCGATGTAGGCGATAAAATCATCATTGCCCCAACGCTGTCCCATAGCAGTAACAGCTTCTTTATAGTATTTTCTAAGCAGTTTATTTTGGTAATTTGGTGAAAATCCTTTACCGTAGGATGTGTTATAAGCATCCCCAAGGTCAGAAATTTCATTTCCCAACCAGTCAGGGATATCCTTATGACTTGATTTGCCAGGGTAATCTAGCAAGAAACGTAAGACGACCTGCTTGCCTTCTTTCTTCCATCGTTTGAACTGGTTACTTTCTTCAATCGTTTCCCAGTTATAATGGCCCTTTTTAGGTTCCAATTCTTTCCATGTGATATCAACATAGACAAGATGAACATCTTCAGAAACTGTTTTTTCTTCCGCTGAAGGGACATAACCCATGAGCGGATTCCCAAAACTCTTGTCTGAAAGTGTATATTCAAACTTGGTACCTGTATTTCTGGTATTCAAATACACAAAAATAGCATAAAGACCACTCGTAATGATGATTAGACAGATGACGAGCCAAAGTTTCTTCTTTCGACTACTCCAACTCTTCTTCTCACGTTTACTAGCCATGGTATTCGCCATTGTATTGGATCAACGTAAGGTCTTTGACACCTTCGATAGATTTAATGTTTTCAACGAAGGTAAGGTCGTTATTTTTCACAAAGACTTCAATAGCCATCTCAACACTGTCTTTTCTCATGGTTTCAGACTTGATAAAGTGTTTGATGCGACCAAGTTCTTGAATAACTTTGTCACCTGTGTGCTCACCATCATAGTGAACCACAGCGATATACACCTTACCAGTCTCTTGCAAGCGGCTAAAGACAATAAGCATCAGTAGGATAACAAGGGACGTTACAACGGCTAGGACATACATACCTGCCCCTACCGTAATCCCTGAGGTAATTGCCCAGAACAAGTAGAGCAAGTCCATAGGATCCTTAACAGCGGTACGGTAACGGACGATAGAGAGGGCACCGACCATACCAAGTGAGATAACGATGTTTGAACTGATTGCCAGTGTTACCATTGACGTAAGCAAGGTCATACCGACCAAGGTCATGGCAAAACTGCGTGAATAAATAACGCCTGTAAAGAAATGCTGGTAAACCTTATAGATAAAGGCTCCAATCAACAAGGCAAGTAGCAAGACGATAACAATACGAAACGGTGATTGCGTTGCATAGTTATCAGACTGCAAGATTGATTTTTTTATAAAGTCTTGAACACTCATAAATTCCCCTTCTTATACTAAGTTCTTTCAAACTTAGCCTTTTCCTATTTATATATTCCCATCTTCCCAGTATTCAAAACCATTTAGATACTGAGATTTTTCATAAGCCAATACGTACTTAGAGACAGCCATCATGTCTGCTTTCCCTGGCAAGACACTCTGGACAATCTTTGGCAGATACTCTGTGTATTTAACTTCGAAAACCATCTTTTCTGGATCAATGACTGGAATTGTTGGTAAGTCTGGATCAAAAATATCAAAACTTCCAACCGCTACTCTGACATTTTGGTCAAAGGTTAAGCGAACTGTTCCAAAGTCATAGACCCACGGCTCTCGCTCATAGTCAACGATGGTCCGTGGACGCATCATGTTACTAACGCATTCATAGTAAAATTCCTGACAGAGAGGATATGGACTTTTTAAGAGAAAGTCATAGTCCCCATCAATAATTTTATAAACTTCTTCAACGGTTAGAGGTGCATCCTCTTTCAAAATGTAGGTATCTACCTTTTTCTTACGCTCTAGTTTGATACTATTGGTACCGAAATTATAGATACGAATCCTATATTTTTTTCGAACCAGAATACCTGCATCTTTTTCAGCATAGGCACTATTCCAATAGTCGTCAAAATAAAGACTCCGAATGGTATAACCACCATTTGTCGCATGCTTATCCAATTGAATCAAAGGTTTAAAACGCTCAGTCAGCAGAGCCTTTTCTGGTTCACCAATGACATATTTCAACTCATGGCGAAAGGGCTTCTCTTTAGTCTTCATAACCATCTACCCCAATTTTTCCATCTTCAAGGACAAAGAAGCTCATGATACCAAATTGTTTTGAATTATCACTATTGACATAGTAGTCAAAGGCACGTTGTGATTGTCCTGCTTCATTCGTTGCAGTCACACGTACAAAATATTGTCCCTTAGGCAAGGTATCTGTTTCGGCACTGAGAGTTTTGAGACCAGATTTTTCAAAGACCTTGTCTTTAAATTCATAGTCCTTAGCTAACTCTACAGTGTAAGTCAACTTGCTGTTATTAAAGTCGTAAGAGGCACCCCAACTTAATTTCAATTTGTTATTGGCCACTTCCGGCTTATTGATAAAGAATGGTTGTGGTTTTTCAAGACTTGTTTTGTAAATCTTGTAGTTGTTCTCCAACTCATTTGGCAAATCTGCCAAAATCTTGTCGTAATTATCAGGTGTTGTCTTAGCATGCATTTGGTCAGGCATCTTAGCTAGGTAAGGTTTAATGACTGCTGCGTATTCATTACTCATAGAAGTAATCTTGTCACCAGTAATCGTCTTGCGTAGCTCATCCATCTTCTCATCTAGACCCTTGCGGAACTCTTTTGATTTGAGCAAACGTTGGAAAAGTTGGTTACCCCAATAGTTGCTGACACCGACTTCCCAGCTATTGGCTTGGTCGCTGTCCTTACTTACCAAACGACGTTCATTCTTCATCAAGATACTATCGTTATCCCAAGGAATGATGTACCATTTGGTTGAGTTTTGTGGGCTATAGAGATACATGTTACGACTCTGTGTATCATCATTACCAAGCAACATCTGGAAGGCCATCCAATATTGGATATTCTCAGGATCTACATACTTGTCCATGATAGTTTCAATCTTCACTGATGGATCATTGAGCTTGGTTAGAAAATCAATAAGTTTGGTGTGATCATGGCTACCTTTGATTTCCAAAAGTTTCTCGAATTTATCCTTATCGAATTTAGGATCATCTTCTTTAACAATCGTATCTTCATAGCGGAAGAATTCGAAGAAGTTTGGTTTATAAAGGTTGGCATTTTCATCCAGACCGTGATCTTTCAGATAGTTTTTGTTAATCTGTTCGACTTGCGTGTAGAGACCATAATCTTCAAACTTACCTGAAGGATTGTCAGAGGTTTCATCTTTAACGTAGAGGTGAACAAAACTCGTTCTAGCACCCATGAGTTGTGGAATCTCTTCCATTAGATCATAGGACAACTTATTTCTAAAGCGAAGGGCTTCAGTCTGGTGTTTGTTAAGGTTGATCGTACGTTGACCGTTCCACTCACCCTTGTTCTTTTTAATCTTGATTTTGTAGTTCTTTTGGGCGTTCTTACTTGAACTTTCCCCACGAATCTGAACACTGGCATTTGGCACGTCTTGGTCATAACCTAACTCACCAGAGACAGGACCGTCCTCGTTACCTACTTGGAGGAGCCCTGCTACTTGATATCGTTTAACATGCATTTTCTGATAATCTTCAACGGAATATTGATTGACCTCAGACCATGAGTGATTTTGATTTTCTGTAGCATCTCCTCGACGTACTGTCAGGTACATGGTCGTTACCTTTGTATGATCCTTATCATAGAGGCTCTTCTTATCTCTTAAGTGCACATTCGTGATATCAGTAGTTGCTTGTTTATCTACTTTTTTAGTTGTCACACCATTTTTTGTTTGCTCCTTGGTCCCGCATGCTGTAAAACCAAAGACCGTACAGAGCAACAAAACTGCTGCTAAACTCTTTTTCCTATTCATTTCCCCCACCTCTTTTGTACGTTTTCTAAACGCTCAGTCCATTTTTCAAAATAGCCCACGTCTTTCTTAGATACCATGGCTTGGCTTCCTAAGAAATGATACTGAAGATCACTTGTGTATTTATCGATTTCCTGACCACTTTCAATGAAAAGAACTAAAGAAGAAATCAAGAAGGCATAGCCTAGGAAGGCTGAGTCCAAGAACTGAGAACCAAAACTCAAAACTACTGTCAAAATAGCAAAGTGTTTGGCAAGTTTCTTGGCCCCCTTATAATCTGCAAAATACATCAATAGCAAGATATTTACATTACCAACAGCATAGAGGCCATAAGCTAGACATAGCGTTAAAAAGTACCCATGCATTTGATTGTTAAAACCAATTGGTAAGTAAGTCAAGGCCACGCTTCCGAAGAACATAATGAAAATTGTCGCTAGCAATTGTTTCCAAAAAACATATTTGAGCTCGTTACTCATGACATCCAGCATTTGAGTTTCAGCTTCCTGGATATCCGAAAGACTTCCCTCTTCATTGTAGAGGTTAAAATAACGTCGGAAATGCGGATAGAAGGAAACCTCGACAGACATAACGAAATTAAGTGTTGATACTAAAGTCGTTAAGTAGGCTAGCATGGCTGGCACATCGTAGACTGGAGCTGTACGGAAGAAGCCATCTGTACGAAAAAGTCCTCCTATCCCCTTACTCAATGGTCCAAACCAGTTAATAACAATATGAGCAAAGAGGGCCACCAACATGTAAAGTCCAGTCTTGGCAAGATCAGAAAATTGATCAAACCATTTCAAAAACTCAAAGGACATTTTAAGATTAGATGGGAAATAGTCATGGATCAGACGAACCATCCAAAACATCATTCCACCATATCCCAAACAAACACTTAGGAAGATACCATACTTTTGATGTAGGAAAATACTAAGTAACCCAGAGACAACCGTCACACCAATCGCTAAAAAGAAACCTTTGATAATTTCTTTATAGGATTTAATCGCTGTCAAGTAGGTAATAACATTCCAAACGAGACAGAGCTCACCAAAGAGCAAAACTCCCATAGCCACTTCTGCTAAGCTTCGACTAGCCAAGGCTAGATAAATCGCATACAGCGGTGTCCCAATTATAAGCATCAAGGCACTCGACGCATAAAATGAAGGGATAATAGTCTCAAATTTCTTCTCGTAGAGCATGTCCGCAACAAAGCGAGTTACCACCAGAGAAAAGAGACTGGTAATCACGAGTGAAAAGATAATAGCGTAAGTTAAGTTTGAAAGAATATAATCACGCTCATTTTCACTGATTCCCGCGACCATTGTTAGAACAACGACACCAGCTGTAAGCAAAATCCCCAAAAGCATAGGACCGGTATAAACAATTCCAGCATAAGCGTAGGCCTTTTGTTTTGAAAAAAGGCTATCCTCGTTGTAAATTTTACGTAATTCAAATCCAATACCGGCCATTAAACAGCCACCTCCTCATATAAGCGTCGGTACTGACCGATCATTTGCGGATATTGATATATCGCCTCAACTCGCTTACGCGCAATTTCACCCATTTCAAGACGTCTAGCATCATTAATCGCCATCTTCTTCATAGCTTCTGCAAGAGGCCCTGTACAAGTAGGTGGCGCACAAAATCCTGCAATCCCTAGATTGTCATCCTCACGACCTTCTAGCAATTCTCGACAACATCCGACATCTGTCGTCACACAAGGACGACTAGCCGCCATTGATTCCAAAACAGAAAGTGGCAAACCTTCAGAAAGGCTACTCAAAAGCGTAAAATCAATTTTCTTCATATATTCTCGAATATTAACACGACCAGTGAATAGGAGACGATCTCCCAAATCCATCTTATCGGCCAAGCTAAAACACTCATCCGCATATTCTTGGTCATCTATACCACCCATGATATGCAAACGAACGTTTGGCACTTGCTGAGCTAGTTCATAGAAAGAATACAACATGGTTTTGATGTCCTTAATTGGAGCCAAACGTACCACGGCTCCAATATCAATCCAACCATCTGGTTCTTTCAAAGGAATTTGAGAAAACGCATCGTAGTCAATCCCGTTTGAAATAACCTGACATTTCTCTGGATCACAACCCATCTCAATCTGAATTTCCTTGGCCTTAGTAAAGAGGCTGGTAATTTTTTCAGCATTTTGATAAATCGCATCAGACAACATATAGAAGAATCTTACCCACTGTTGGCGCATTGTAGGTAAAACCCACTTGGCACGAAGCAATTCTTCCTCACGTTCACGTGTATAAATCCCGTGTTCAGTTAAGAACAGAGGTTTGTCATAGGTCAAACTGCCCAAAGTTGCAAGAATACCACCATAACCTGTAGAGATTGAGTGGTAAACATCTGCTTCAGGAGGTGGACAAGATAAAATATTTAAAAGTGGAAACAGCATAGAACGGATTGTGTGAAAAACATCTGAAAAAGATAGCTGCGTGTAGCGCTCACTACAGAGATCCTTCAAGACCTGAAAAAAGGCCTCACTACTCAAGAGATCGTTAGGAACGACCTTACCATCCTGTAAAAGTTTAAACAAGACTTTCCAATCAGGTTGTTGACAAAAAACCATATCTTTAAGCGCTTGTTTTTCCTCATCTGTAAACTGATGTGGCTCTATGTCTTCTTCTTTATCTGGCACAACATAGTCCAAAAAGACTTCGTGTACTTCTACGACATTTTCAGGAAGTTCATAAACAAACTTTCCCTTTTGCTCATGTGTTGCCCCCACAACCCAGAGAACAAATTCATGCTCTTTCATTTCTGTAATATATTGATGCATCCAAGTAGAGACACCACCGTGAACATACGGATAGGACCCTTCAAGAATTAAACATATCTTCATCGGCATTTCCCCTATTTTGCCTTATTTTAATGTGATGGTGACTGACTTATTCGTAGCCTCCAATAGGTAAAGATCACCCGTTAAATGCGTAACCTTACCATTTTTTACCTTCTTAACCTCGTTTTGATTTAAACGAACCATAAGGTAAGCATGATCATGAAAATTCTCAAGATCAATTTTTAGGGCGTCTTTGGTATATTTTTGAGAAACTTTCAAAATACCGTAACGCTGAACAGCACCTGCTAATTCTGAACCTGTTAGATTCCTGAGCGAAGGTGACATATTGTGGACCCAACTAACTTCCTTGTCCAAGGCCTTATACATCTTTGCCCAACCCAATTCTGCACCACGATCGACATCAAGAACATCATCAGGGTGAAGGAAATGGTTATTGACATAGTGCATATTCATTTCAGAAAAGACCGTCATCTGTGAGAAATCATCCCAAACCGCACCAGAAACAGTACGTGGCTCTTCAATCATTCCATCAGGCGACACTTCAAACTCTTGCGAATAAGTGAAATCTCCTGGGAAATAGTTACTTGAGATAGCCTTGATTTCTGGGAAATCATTAACGATTACCTCTCGCCCTTCTTTTGAAAGGATATTTGATGGTGGAACGTAGACTGATTTTTGCGCTTTAGGAAAGAGTTGGTTGACAAAACGAATCAACTCAGACAGACCAGCCTTCATAGCAGCCTTATCCTTCCAAGTCTTGTAGCTGGCATACTTTTCACCATAATTAACAGATGAAGGACTCAAAGGTTGGTGGTTGTAACCATGATAACCAAGTTCACCACCATTAGCCAAAAGCGAATTTCCAAAATACTTGAAACGATCTAAATCATTTTGTTGAACAATTTTACCATCTGTCTGGGCCTCATAGTTTTCAATGACCACACCTGTATGAACGATACCATACTTTTCGTGCAATTTAAGAAGGTCTGGCCACCAAACATTGGTATAAAATTCAGACACAGACATGTCATAGTCACGTTTAACGAAACGACCATCTCCGGCTGGAACAGGTGATGGGAAATCATCTATATAATAGGTAGAACCATTGATTACTGGATAAACCGTCGCCTCAGTCAAAAGACTATAGGAAGCGGCATAAATACCACGGACATTACGCTCATAAATTCCAAGGTTATCAACAACAAACTTCCCTTTGCCGTATGATTTTTCCCAAATCAACGGTGTATGAGAATCATCTGTTGTTTTAGCATGTACCTTAACATCACTTTCAAGTGAGACTTTTCTAGCTGACTCAAAAGGTTCTTCAATTTTATAATTGCGTCCCCCACCAATCATGAAGTCAGGATCCACGTAGATTTCCTTGACCTCATCCATCTCAAAATTGGAATAACTCACGCCGAGATTGTGATCAATGGCATCCAGATTACTTTCTTTCCCCATGGTTACTGCAAAAAGTGTTTGACCACCTTTTTCAGTCCAATCCATTAGTGGCTGAACCTGATCCTCCATTCGAGAAAGGTCAGTGACAAGAAGGACTACTTTTTTATAGTCTGAAAGTGAATAAGACTCGTGTTTAGCCACATCGACTAACTTAGCTCCCATACGCATATCTTTTAGAATTTGCTCAAACTGTTTCCAAGCCCTTTGACTCGTCTCGTTTTCACTATCATAAAGAACCAGCGTATCTTTATCTAAATCTTTGACCACTGAGGCCGTAGATGGTACTTTTCCGATAAGGTAGGCTTCCTTACCTTGAGTTGGGTACCATTCCCCCTTCTTTTGAACAAAGAGTCCGATGGCCAAACACAAAATAAGGCCAACCCCTAGCAAGGTTTCTTTGCGGATAACATTCTTTTTACCTAATTTCATGCCATCACCTCTTTTCCTTGCCAGAAGTTCAAGAGATCTTGCTTGTCCTTAGAAAGAACAACCTGTTTGCCTTGCATCTCACGAATCATGTTCTTAAATTCATCAAACTGACCAGTTTGATAGTAATATTCCAAATACAAATAATACACATCATCCGCATTTGATTTAATTGAAAGCTGCGTCAAATGCTTTTGAGCCAAATCATACAAACCAAGAGCTAGTTCATTATGGATAACTCTCACTAAGTCTTTAGCAGTCGTTCCGTGACTAAGTTTTTGCAAGAGACGTTCCTCGTACTCCTTACGAAGCAAACCTTCCATTTGTTTACTTAGAAGTTCTTTAGAGAGGTAATCTTCCATAAAATCACAATACTCGGTTAAGAGGTCAAAGTCTGCTTCACCCTTTTCAAAACGTTTCTCAAAGGCACTCAACTTCTCATCGTATTGACTTGAAATTTCAGAAATAAAGGTTGTCGCATAGTGAACAATTTCACTGTCCTCATTTAAGCGAGCCAAGTAGAGCAAATCCATAAAATGAGATGGATCATTATTAGCCAATCCCATCAATTGCTGACGAGCTTCCTTAGCCTTATTCAAATAGAGAGATTCTTCAAGAGGAACGATGTCTTCTTCAACCAATTCCTTAGGACGTTGAAAATCATCGATATTTCCAAAATCAATGGTCAAATCTTTAATTTTGCCGCCAACTGCTGCTTCTTGACCACGACGGTGTCTACCAGGATTTGGCTTAGAAATCATATGAATCAGACCGGCACCAAAGAAAGGTAAAGCAATTGGGAAAATCAAGTAAAAAATGGTTAAATCTGATCTGCCACTAACAATAGCTTTATAGACAAGTGCTATAGATAGGAAGTAACAAACCGCTAAAATACTAGTAATTAGGACTGGAATCATTGTGCAACCCTCCCTTGATGACTAGCTTGTTCAAGAAGTTCTGCCTTTTCAATGAAAGAACGACTCATTTT
>ERZ773027.2033-NODE-2033-length-10189-cov-5.302941_pt1 | contig 10189 bp, 8 predicted proteins | sample MGYA00511032_ERZ773027 | MGnify/ENA primary metagenome ERZ773027 (study PRJEB29015, sample SAMEA2738138) | human oral metagenome | biome: human oral; feature: human-associated habitat; material: saliva | place: China | collected 2190 ... | reverse complement strand
TCGAAGAGATCCGAGAGATCTTTGTCGAGCGAGTAAAGAGAGAAGAAGGAGAAGAATAATACCGAAACGACTATGAGCAAGTATTTCACCCTCGAGGAGATGACGCGCAGCCAAACGGCCGTGCGCCTCGGAAAAGACAACACGCCCAACGCAACGCAGAAGCGAGACCTCCTGCGCCTTATGGACTATCTTGATGGCATACGTGAGGAGTTCCGCGAGCCGATCAAGGTAACATCGGGCTTCCGAAGTTGGGACGTAAACCACGACGTCGGTGGCGTGAAGAAGAGCCAGCACCTCGCTGGGCAGGCCGCTGACATCGTGCCAGCGCAGAATCCCGAGCGACTTCGGGAGCTGTTCGATCTCATCCGCAAGCGTGGAGGCTACCAGCAGGTGATCTTTGAGCGCAAGGGGCAGAGCGTTTGGGTACACGTCGCCATCCCCCCGCTCGGCGAAATGCCGAAGCAGGAAGCGATGACGACGAACGACGGCAAGAACTTCACCCGACTAAAGTAACTAACAGCAGGGCAGGCGGTGACGTGAGGCCTCCGCCTACCCTGCTTAACAGACCAACAGCCTCACACAACATAATCAAACCTTTTTATGAAAGCATTTGAAAAGGACGCCTGCCAGAAGTCGACGGCAACGCTCCCTCTCGCACAGCGAGGAAATGACACCCTCATCAGAGTAGCTCTTGTAGCCAGACCATCGGGTAAGGCTATCGATCCTACCACTCTTGAAGCGCTCCACGTGAGGGTAAAGAGTGAGCAGGGTACGCAGTGTGCAACGATCCCATATACCATCTCCAACGGTGAGCTGGTTGTAGAGGTCACGGCAGACATCTCACGACTGCTCGGGCTTGGCGTATATACGCTCATCGTCACAGGTCGCACGCCCGATAAGGACTACGCTGACGGCTACCACGACTACGAGATCGTCGCACCGCTCTGCAAGGTCGTGAAGAGCGCCACCGAAGCCACCACCGACAGCATCACCGCGCAGGCGCTCGAGGCTCTACGAGGAGAGCGTGGTCTGTCCGCCTACGAGCTGGCGGTGCAGGATGGCTTCAAGGGGACGCTCCAGGAGTGGCTCGCGAGCTTAGTCCCCGCAGTTCCTACACCTACACCTGCCCCAGCGGGCGACGTCGTCTCTCTCGAGGAGTTCAACAAGCTCAAGGACACCGTCCGCTCGCTGTCGGTACAGCAGATGCCTGAGGACAAATTGAAGGCTATCCTGTCGGTTATCAATCACATGTTCTTCTACGTCGGTGAGTACTGCTCGATCCTTGGCGAAGGTGGCGGTTCAGATGATCTTGGCAGTGATCGCCTCGAACGATGGAAGAGAGCGATGACCAATGACATTGTCTCTCTCCTTGGTCTTGATGCTAATAGCGAGAAGGACAAGAGAAACGCAGAGAACCTCGTTCCGAGCTACGAGTCGGCTTCTATGGTGATGATGGCTATCAGTAGTACCGTAGAGAGATATCTCATGGAGATCGAGAAGGAGAAGAAGAAGGCCGAAGGCTCACACTCTGAGGCTCAGCCCTAAATAAGTGCGCCCCACCAGTCGGCAGGGCGCATAGAGAGGCGGGGCTGGATAGGATTTATCTGAGTACGAAATCTGAAAGCCAATCTCCAGCCCCAGCGCCTCTCTCCTACAAAGGTAGCAAGCTGTGGCTACCTATCAAAGACTTAACACAGATTTACGATGAAAGCAAATAGATTAGGGCGGTGGGAGACGCTTCTTGTGATTATGGCCGTTGCACTGCTGGGCTACTTCCTCACCTCCTGCTCGCCGAAGGTTAGGGTCGTCCCCATAGAGCGGACGAGGGTAGAGTGGCGTGACCGCCTGCGCTTGGACAGCGTGTACGTCCACGATAGCATCTACCTCACCGAGCGTATGGCGGGCGATACTATCTACAAGGTCAAAGAGGTGTACCGCTGGCGTGACCGCTGGCGGGTGGATACCATCAATACTGGGCGAGTAGATAGCGTACGCATCACCGAGGTGGTGGAAGTCCCCGCCAAGCTCACTGCGTGGCAGAGTATGCGCCTCAAAGCCTTTGCACCCCTCCTTGCTATTGCACTCGTCCTCGGTGCGTGGGTGTCTCGCAGGCTGTGGATACCGATCCTGCGAGGTCTGATATAGCGTGGTATCATTTTCGTGACCTCACGAAAATGGTATGTGCCGTTTGGTGGTATCAAAAGTTTGCCTACCTTTGCAGTGTAGATGAGTGCACGCTTCTACATTGTCCACCCATTTGGGTGCTGAATTTGAACGAGCTTATGCTCTCAGATGTACGTGATTATTTGCGTAATCTCGCAACGTCTAACAAGGGCGGGGAGGTGTAAACTTCCTCGCCCTCTTCTTTGGAGTTCTGCATAAAAGCGTCCGTGAAAGCGTCCGCTATAAATAGAAGCCCCTCTGCAAATCACTGATTTACAGAGGGGCTTTTAATGTGATTGTACCCCCGAGCAGAATCGAACTGCTATCTAAAATTTAGGAAATTCTTGTTCTATCCGTTGAACTACGAGGGCTCATCTCCTCTTGCGCAGAGCTCTTGCCGCGCTGAGATGTGGGGCAAAGATAGTCATTTTATACTTGCACCCTCGGTGAGCAGCCGCGAGGTCAGAGGCGGAAGAAGTAGTTCAGCGTCGCCCCGAAGTACATCTCCGACGATTGTACATAGGTCGAGCCACGCTTAGAGCTCCAGAGGTTGCCCAGCCCGTAGACGAAGCGCCCTTCGAGCTCGACACGCTGACGCTTGCCGATGGGGATGCTTATCCCAGGCCCGCCACCGAGCCCCCAGAAGAAGCGATCGCGCACGGCCATACCGTGGCGAGTGGAGTCCAGTGCGGACATATTCGCCTCGCCCGAGCTGGTAGCTGATTCGCCGAGCTGATAGCCGAAGAATGGCCCCGCATTGATGAAGATGCGGATATCTCCCGAGCGGAAGTAGAGGTGTGTGAGTAGGGGAAGCTCGAGATAGTCGAGCGTGCGGCTGTAGCTCGTGGCGAGGGCATCATAGCGCTCCTGCCAGCCACCACGGCGGTAGTTCAGCTCTGCCTGCAGGGATGCCCCACGCTCGACGTCGTAGCGCACGGCGATACCCGCGATGGGCCCCGTGTGCAAGCGCTGACGTACCGAGGGGACGAAGGTGAATCGACTGGCAGTCATCCCACCACGCACCCCGACGGATACCGACTGAGCGAAGGGCTCCTTCGTCGTCTGCGCACTAAGATGCACTCCTGCTACTGCGAGCAGGAGGCATATCAAGACGAGGCTGTGGCGGAGGGAACTAATGAGCTTCACGCGTGATAGCACCTGAGCTGGGGTATTGGACGAAGAAGAAGCGGGTATTCGTGTACACGTTCGCCTCGTCGCTACGCTGGAGGTAGAAGTCGAGCTGGAGGCCGTCCGAAGGGATGGACGACATGCTGTTGATGAAGTTGCGGCCGTACATCGAGTAGGCGCGGATGAAGTAGCGTGCCAGGTCATAGCCGAGGACGCTGTACTTCGGATAGGAGTTGCTGACCTTGTGGCTGAACCATCCCGTGAACTGACTTAGGAAGTCCTTTGACTCGGCAAGCGTAGGATCGAAGAAGAACGTCGAGTAGATGGTCGTGTTGTAGCGGCGCAGACTCTGCTGGAACTGTGAGCCGTAGGCCTGCCACTGTGGGTGGCCGAAGAGCGTGACGCCACTCGTGCGCGTGCCGATAGCAGCCATAGTCGCCATCGCGAGGTTGCGGTCGGGAGAGATGGGTACGACGACAGCATCGGAGCTGAGGCCACCGACGGCACCACTACCTACCTGTATGGAGCGGAAGGGCAGACCTGCGTGGCTGAGCGCTGAGCGGAGCTGGCTGACGAAGCCGTCTTCCGTGTCGCCAGGGCGTGAGGCAAAGATGACTTCACGGCCCTTGTACTTCTGCAGGAAAGCAGGGACGACGCGATCGATGATGGTGGAGGTGTGGGCGTTGGTCAGGATGACACGTCCTTCACCTGTCTCGAGGTGGCTGGCCTTGCTGAAGGGAATGATGTAGTAGTTGTATCCTACAGCTGCGGAGATAGCGCGGATCTGCCCCTCGGTGACACCACCGATGACGAGGTCCTTACCACGGAGCTTGCCAGCATCGATGTAGGCATTCAGCGCATCATCGTTGGGGATATCCAGCGTGGTGAGCTGCATCGAGATCCCAGCCTTCTTGAGCTGATACATACCGAGGAGGAAGCCTTCGTAGAACTCGACGAAGTGCTTGTCCTTCTTCAGCGGCAGGAGCATGAGGATGCGCGTCTGCGAAGCGGCCACCTGTGAGGGTAGGCTGCTCTCGCCTTCATCGCTCTTAGGCGCAGTGGTCGTAGCGCTGTCACCCTTAGCACCAGGGATGACGAGCTCCATGCCGACCTTGACGGTGGAGGAGGTTACCCCAGGATTGGCGCGCAGGAGGTCCGCCAGGTCAATGCCGTAGCTACGGCTGATGCCATAGAGCGTCTCGCCCGTCTCTACGCGGTGCTTCTTCGGGCTCTGTGAAGAGGATGAAGCGACTGGCGTGGAGGTGGTAGCAGGTGTAGCGGGAGTAGAAGGGATGAGGAGCTTGTCGCCGACCTTGATCTGCTGGCGGGCCCATGGGTTGAGCTCGTAGACCTTATCGATGGCGACACCATAGCGACGTGCGATGCTATACACCGTCTCTTCGCGCTGGACCTCGTGCTCACGGATGCGTCGCCCGCCCTGGGCGCTGGCACCTACATATATAAGGAGTGCGGTCGATAGCAAGAGGAGTGCGCGACGGCAAGTGTCGGAGAGGGTCATCTGTCTATACTTAGTCTTGTGATGAATATGGGGCAAAGGTACTTAATCGTGTGCAAATGAGCTCGGAGCTACTCGGCAGGGCTGACGTAGTCGGTGACTCCAGAGGTGGTGAAGGAGGCCATCTCACGGAGCATCCGCGCTGCCGAATCGAGGATAGGGAAGGCGCAGATAGCCCCTGTCCCCTCGCCAAGACGCATGCCTAAGCGCAGGATGGGATCAGCCCCGAGGTAGCGTAGGAGACGAGCGTGCCCCGCCTCATCCCCTGCGTGTCCATAAAACGCGTAATCAGTGACTGCTGGGTATAATGCCCGTGCCATAAGTAGGCAGGCCGTCATAATGAAGCCATCAACGAGGAAGGCCACGCGACGCTCTGCTGCACGGAGCATCGCCCCGACGGTGACCACCATCTCGTAGCCACCGAAGTAGCGGAGTATAGCTTCGGCATCCACAGGACCGTGATAGTTGTCCACAGCCTGGCGGAGGATGGCGAGCTTGTGCTGTACGCCGTCGTAGTCAAGTCCGCTCCCACGACCCACACATTCCTCGAGAGGGAGGTCGGTGAGGTAGTACATCCAGAGTGCCGAGGTAGAGGTGTTGGCGATGCCCATCTCGCCGAAGGAGAGAAGCTTACATCCGCGGTCAACGGCCTCGTCTACCGAGACGACGCCGATAGAGATAGCGCGGTCGACCTCCTCCTCAGTCATCGCAGACTCGTGGAGGAAGGAGCGGGTACCTCGGCGGATCTTACGGTGGATAAGTGCTGTCCCTTCGAGGGGGAACTCGTGATCTACCCCGACATCGACGATGTGCAGAGCGAAGTTATGCTGTCGGCAAAGGAAGCATATCCCCGCTCCACCACGTAGCATGCTGTAGACGACCTGATGGGTGACCTCGCGCGGACTCTTGCTCACGCCCTCGGTCTCGATGCCGTGGTCGGCGGCGAAGACGAAGTGCTCACGTGGCGAAAGGCTGGGCTGTAGGGTGTCTTGGAGTGCGGCGAGGCGTGCGGCGAGTGTCTCGAGCTTGCCCATGGCGCCCAGAGGCTTAGCGATCTGGTCGATGTAGCATTGGGCACGGTAGATCTCTTCCTCGGGGATGGGGCGGATATCGAAGTCTTGCATTGTGATAGGGAGTAATCAGGGTGAGGTCAGCCCTTGACGGTGAGGGGAATGCCGCTGACCATCAGGGTGACGCGGTCTGCGCGGGCGGCTACATGCTGGTTCATCCAGCCCTGCAGCTGGGTGAAGAGGCGCTGTGTGCGGGACTCGGACATGCCGCCCATACCCAGCTCATTGGTGACGAAGATGAAGGTGGCGTCCTGCTGGACGAGCGTGTCGAACTCCTTCTTGAGCGCTTCGAGTGCTTGATCGACGTCCTGCTGCATATCGAAGAAGTAGTTCGTCGCCCAGAGCGTGATGCAGTCGATGAGGACGACGCGCCCCGTGAAGTCGTGCTTGGAGGGACGGATGTCCTCCTCGATATTCGTCCACTCGGGCCCGCGACGCTCCTGATGACGCAGGATGCGCTGGCGGAACTCTTCGTCCCAGACGCGGGCCGTGGCCAGATAGATGGGGCTGTCGCTGAGACGCAGAGCTTCGCTCTCGGCATAGGTGCTCTTGCCAGAGCGCTCGCCGCCGGTGATGAGATGAATGTAGCTCATAGATAGTCAGGTGATGGTAGTGGGGTGTGGTTAGGCTCGTGTCCCCTCGATGCGACGCTGGAGGATGTGCTGCATCACGGTGATAGCTGCAGCGACGGAGGGGATATGATGCACGCGGATGATGTGGCGACCCGAGCGCTGGACGAACTCGCACTGACGGCTGTTGCGTGCCACGTACTCGAGGAGTCGGCCGAAGGTCTCCGAGGCGTAGTATGGGCTTGAGGTGTCGCCGATGAGGTGGAGGCTCATAGAGCCGCCCTTGAGTACGACCTTCTCGATGCCGAGGTGATGGCCGAGACGGCGTAGGCGAGGGATGAGGATAAGCTCTTCGGTCTCTGGGGGAAGGGCACCGAAGCGGTCACGCAGTCGGGAGGCAAAGTCCTCGAGCTCCTTGTCTTCGCTGAGGCTGTCCAGCTCACGGTAGAGGAGGATACGCTCGCTGTCCGAGGGTACGTACTCGTCGGGAAGGGCAAGCTCGAGGTCACTCTCTACCTGCGTCTCGATGACGAAGCGGTCTGCAAGCTCGCTACCGTCACTCTGCTTATCGTCGTCGGCATAGACGTGTGCGAACTCATCGGCCTTGAGCTCTCGGATAGCTTCGGAGAAGACCTTCTGATAGGTCTCGTAGCCCATATCGGTGATGAAGCCACTCTGCTCGGCACCGAGGACGTTGCCCGCACCACGCTGGTCGAGGTCCTGCAGGGCGATGCGTATGCCGCTCCCCAGATCGCTGAAGCTCTCGATAGCACGTAGACGGCGCTTGGAGTCTTCGCTGAGGCCCTCGAGCGGAGGAGTGAGGAGGTAGCAGAAGGCCTTGCGGTCACTACGCCCTACACGGCCACGGAGCTGATGCAGTTCGCTCAGGCCGTAGTGGTGTGCGTCGTGGATCATGATGGTATTGGCGTTCGGCACGTCGATGCCATTCTCAATGATCTTCGTCGCCACGAGGACGTCGTACTCGTGGTTGCCGAAGTCGATGAGGATCTGCTCCATCTCCTTCGGTGCCAGCTGCCCGTGGGCGACGGCGATGCGTGCGTCGGGGACCTCGCGCTGGATGAGGGCGGCGAGGTTCTCAATGTTGCTGATGCGGCTATTGACGAAGTACACCTGCCCGTTGCGACTCATCTCGAAGCCCACGGCCTCGCGGATGATCTGCGGGGTGGTCTGCGTGAGGAGCGTCTCTACGGGACGGCGGTTGGCAGGCGGGGTATTGAGGTTCGAGAGGTCACGTGCACCCATCAGCGAGAACTGTAGGGTACGGGGAATAGGTGTGGCACTCATCGTGAGCGTGTCGACATTGACCTGTAGCTGACGGAGCTTCTCCTTCGTGGCGACGCCGAACTTCTGCTCTTCGTCGATGATCAGGAGGCCAAGATCGTGGAATGCTACGTCCTTGCTCGTCAGGCGGTGCGTGCCGATGATGATGTCGATCTTCCCCTCACGGAGGTCTGCGAGGATGGCACGAAGCTCCTTCGGCGTACGAGCCCGGGAGATGTAGTCGACACGCACGGGGAAGTCCTTCAGTCGCTTGGAGAAGGTGCGGTAGTGCTGGTACGCTAAGACCGTCGTGGGGACGAGGACGGCGACCTGCTTGCCGTCGGTGGCAGCCTTGAAGGCAGCACGTACGGCTACCTCCGTCTTCCCGAAGCCGACATCCCCACAGAGGAGGCGGTCCATCGGATAGGGGCGCTCCATATCGGCCTTCACAGCGGTGACGGCAGCGGCTTGGTCGGGGGTGTCCTCGAAGGCGAACGATGCCTCGAGCTCGTGCTGGAGGTAGGTGTCGGGGCTGAAGGCAAAGCCCTCCGTCTCACGACGCTTGGCGTAGAGACGTATCAGATCACGGGCGATGTCCTTGATGCGCTTCTTCGTGCGCTCCTTGATCCGCTGCCATGCTCCCGAGCCGACGGCGCTGAGAGTGACTTCTTTCCCCCCTTCGCCCGAGCGGTAGTGGGAGAGCTTGTGCAGGCTATGCAGGTTGACATAGATGGTGTCATTGTTGCGGTAGACGAGCTTGACGAACTCCTGCATGTGGTCACCCTGAGGCATACTCACCAGGCCATCGAAGCGCCCGATACCGTGGTCGGCGTGGACGATGAGGTCGCCACGGCTGAAGCTCTGGATCTCCTTCAGCGAGAGTGTGACCTTCCCCGAGCTGGCCTTGTCGCTGCGTAGGGTGTACTTGTGGTAGCGGTCGAAGAGCTCGTGCTCGGTGAGGAGTACCCAGCGATGGTCTTCGTCGACGAAGCCCTCGTGCAGACCGAGGGTCACCTCTGTGGGTAGCTCGGCTTCGCTGAGGCGTGGGGTGAGGATGTCGCGGGCGCGCTCGTGACCCTCACGGCTCGCTGCACATATATATATGGTATAGCCGTCGGCACGCCAAGAGCGGATCTGGGCGGCCAGACCATCATAGTCCTTGTGGAAGAGGGGCTGGCGTGTGGTGTGGAAGTGTAGGCCATTCGGTGTCGCTTCGTCCGTCAGCTCGTAGCCTGAGAGTGCCTGGATCTCGGAGAAGAGCTGGCTGGGCTTGATGAGCATGCGACGCAGCGCCTCCAGATCTTCGAAGCCTTCGCCGTCTTGCAGCAGTGGGGCTTCGGTCCAAGTCATCTCGAGGCGGGTGCTCAGCGAGCCGCCACCCGAGAGGAGGAGTTGAGTGCCTGCAGGGAGTAGGCTGATGAGCGAAGTGAGGTCGCCTGAGCCTTGTGATAGGTCGGGACTCAGCGTGATCTCTGTGAGCTGACGTACGGAGAGCTGGCTATCGACCTCGAAGCAGCGCACGCTCTCCACTTCGTCATCGAAGAAGTCCAGTCGGTAGGGGAGCTCGGAGGCAAAGGAATAGATATCGACGATGCTCCCACGCAGGGCGAACTGCCCCGGCTCATATACGTAGTCCACGCGCTCGAAGCCCCAAGCGAGGAGCTGGTCACGCAGGTGGTCACGCTCGATGACGTCCCCCCGATGGATGATGAGGGGCTCTTCCTTCGTGCCACTCTCTTGGGGGATACCCTCCATGAGGGCCTCGGGATAGGTGACGAGGATGGGTAGGGGAGTGCCGCCTGGTGCTGCCGCACTTATCAGGGCGCTGAGCACCATGGAGCGCAGGAGGGCGCTCGACTCATCGCGGTGCCCATAGCGGATCGCACGGCGATAGGCTGAGGGGAAGAAGAGTACGCCATCCTCGCCCAAGAGCTGGGCTAAGTCCGAATAGAAGTAGCCGGCCTCCTCTTCGTCACGTAGGAGTGCCACGAGCGGTGCCGCCTGGCGGATGCGCGGAGCGACGAAGGCACGGGCAGAACCCATGAGCCCCGAGAGGGAGCGACGGGTGTGAGGCGGAAGGGGCTGGGAGAGGGAGACTCCTTGCTCAGAAAACCCCGTCATAAGGGGCGGCTGGAAGGTAGGGCGGGATGGATTTGTATCGACCTGTTTCACACTGCGAAGATACGGCTTCTCCCCCACGTATGGAGCCTGCCGTGCTATTCCTTTTCGTGGGGCAGAAGTTACCTCCAGGAACGGCCTTTCTACGGCGGGCTTTTCTGCGCCTTCGTAGTAAGGGTGTGCAAACCGTATTGGTCGGCGGGCTGACCTGTATAGATCGCTGCGCTGACCTATATAGGTACGTGGGTAGAGCTATATAGCTTTGTGAAGTGACCTATATGAGGTTGTTGCTCCGCGTATGGATAAAAATTGTGGATGAGTGGCAGATAAGTTTGGACTACGTA
>ERZ773027.2032-NODE-2032-length-10193-cov-4.867824_pt1 | contig 10193 bp, 12 predicted proteins | sample MGYA00511032_ERZ773027 | MGnify/ENA primary metagenome ERZ773027 (study PRJEB29015, sample SAMEA2738138) | human oral metagenome | biome: human oral; feature: human-associated habitat; material: saliva | place: China | collected 2190 ... | reverse complement strand
TGGAGCAAAAGGTGGGTATAGAAATAAAGGCGACGACTTTAAACAGTTACTACACTACTCGTAAGCATCTGCAAGCCTTTATCTGTGAGAAGTACCACACGACAGATATTTCTTTCGGTCAAATTGAAGAAGATTTCTTGGAATGCTTGCAACATTATTCTGTTGGGAAACTGGGGCATTCACAAGGTCATTATCGAAAGATGGCTTTGGCAGTGAAGAAAGTCTGTCGTTTGGCATATCGTGAGGGATTAACCGAACGACAACTATTCGCCTACGTGGAAATAGAACGAGGAGAGAACAAACAACCTCGTGCGTTGGACAGAACTTCATTGGATAAGTTACAAGCCTTGACTTTTGAGCCGTATGAAGTGGAACTGGAAACAGCTCGCAATCTCTTTCTCTTTTCTTGCTTTACGGGCGTAGCCTATTGTGATATGGTAGTCCTTAATCAAGAACACCTCTTTACAGATGATAAGGGGGCGTTGTGGCTGAAGTTTTGCAGACAAAAGACCAATACCCTTTGTCGTGTGAAGCTCTTACCTGAAGCCGTACGTATGATAGAGCGGTATCAATCAGACGAACGAACCACGCTCTTTGCACCCATTGCCTATTCGGCTTATCTTTTCCAGCTCAAAGCCCTCCAACTTCGGGCTGGTATATCTATTCCCCTTTCGGCACATGTAGGAAGGCATACCTTTGCGACCTTGATTACTTTGGAACGTGGTGTTCCCATCGAAACGGTAAGCCGAATGTTGGGGCATAGTAACATCCAAACAACCGAGCGATATGCCCACGTTACCCCGAAGAAGCTTTTCGACGAGTTCGAGCGATTTCTCTCTTTCACCGAAGATTTACAACTCTCTTTGTGACATTTAAGAATATGCCCTCAAAAGCCCAACAGTTTTTCATCTAAAGCAAAAAAGCTTTTGAGAGAAAGCTTAGGAGCTTTGGGAGATAAAGTAATTATCATTTACATAGCACAAGAAAAGACCTATGCGCAGTACATTCAAAATCCTATTCTACATCAATAAGAACAAGACCAAAGCGGACGGCACAACAGCAATCCTTTGTCGTATCACCATTGACGGAGCGAACGTAGTGATAACCACAGGTGAGAGCATTATTCCCCACGATTGGAGCGTGAAACGAGGGGAAACAACGGACAAGAAGACCAACCAACGCCTGCAAACCTTTCGGGAGGAAATCGAACAGGGGTACAATACATTGCTCTATAAATATGGAGCCGTGAGTGCCGAGTTGCTGAAGAACTACTTGCAAGGCATCGGGAGAACTCCGACAACACTTTTTGCCCTTAGTGCAGAAGAACTCAAAGCCCAACGAGCAAGCAAGAGTGAGGGGACGTATAGCAACAATCGAAGTTCCGACAGACAGCTTAACGCTTTTGTGCGAAGTCGTGGCTAAGAGGATATTGCTCTAACGGCTCTTACCATAGAGTTTTTTGATGATTATCGTTTCCATTTGAAGAAGGAGGGCTATGCCCCTGCAACTATAAACGGGTATCTCTGTTGGTTGAGTCGGCTGATGTATCGAGCCGTCAATCAGGGAACAATACGTTTCAATCCGTTTGAGGAAGCAAAGTACGAAGCCGTGGAGCGCAAACCTCGGTTTCTGAGCAAGGGCGATGTGGCAAAGCTCTTGGCATTCCCGTTGCAAGATGAAGGGGCGGAACTAAGCCGAAGAATGTTTCTTTTTTCCGTCTTTACGGGTTTTTCGTTTGCCGACTTACAGAGCCTGCGAGTTTCGCAAATCGAAACGAATAACGAGGGGAAGCGATATATCCGCAAGGCAAGACAGAAAACGGAGGTGGAGAGTTTGATACCCCTGCATCCGATAGCGGAGCAGATACTCGCCCTTTACACGAAAGAGAAGAGCAAGGGGGATTACAAGGTATTTCCCGATACGATGAGCAAGGGGAAACTACTCATTCATCTCAAAGCCGTGGGCTTGGCATGTGGCATTCGTACTACGCTGACTTGGCATGTCGGAAGACATAGCTTCGGTACGCTGACTTTGGAGGCAGGTATTCCGATAGAGAGCATCGCTAAGATGATGGGGCATTCGTCCATTGCCAGCACGCAAATCTATGCTCAAATCACCGACCAAAAGATTGCAAGGGATATGGACAAGTTGATACAACAAAGAATTATGTAGACTTAAATTGAGACGAGATTGCTCCATAAATAGAGCAATCTCGTACATTTATCAATGGAACCTCTTAGGATTTATATGTTAATTAAGCTATACATCTCTACAGATTAAACCTTTATTTTCTATCTCTTGATATAGTCCAATCAATTCTGATTTGTTTATTTGTTTTGCACTATTAATTCGACTAAGTAAACTTTCTATTCGTTCTAATCTATAGCTTGATGAAATATTGGAGAGGCGTTCGACTAAGAAAAAGGCTTCTTCATAAGAGTATTTTTTATCCTTTTTATTTGGGAAAAAGTAATTAGTCGCTGATATTATTCCATTTATTTTTCTCTCAAATCTTACAGAGGTTAGATAGAAATTTATAATTTCAAGTTTGGAAAATAATCTTTCAAACCACAAAGAGAGCAGTATTTCAATGATTTTCCTCTGTATTACTTTTTTATTTGGACGAATAAAGAGAGTTCGACATAGTTGCATTGTTATTGTTGATCCGCCGCTTTTTAAAATCCTCTTTTTAATCCTATATGATTTAAACATAGACAAGACTGATCTACCTAAAGCTTTTATATCTACTCCTTTATGTTTAAAAAATCTCGCATCTTCAATTTCTATAAGTATCTGTTCAACGATCAGTGTGTCATATTGAAGTCTATTTTTTTCATGCGTAGACAGCTTAGCCCTGTACAGCACATACTCAAAGTTCTTAATCAGTTTTATTCTCAGTATCTTTGATGCAATCTTGATGAAAAGCAATCCAAATGTTTCATGATACTCCCTTAGTTGCATTCTGTAAACATATACAAATAGCAGTGTTATGAAAACATTTACGAAAAACCAAAATTCTCTCATAAGTTCCCATTCCACATACTTGTATGTTAAGTACCACAAAATATTTAATGAGAATACTATTACCCAAAAGGGGCTACTACCAAAGCTGAGCCAACCAGGAAAGTGTTTTATAACAAAAGGATTCGTAGCTCCCTCAACTCTCCATCTTGGAATAGTTAATTGTAGATGACCATAATCTAATCCAAGCATACCTCGAAGTGTTATTGCTTTTCTGCTGTTTATTACAATTGTCTTTTGTAGTTCGATGAAATATCTAAGAACAATAAATCCAATGAGTGATAAGAAGAAATTTAAAACAAATACATTCTCTCTTACGACTGTAACGACTTCTACATTGGAATTATCCGATGATTTCACTAAAGCCGTGACTCCTACTGTGACAAAGGCAAGCAATAAATTTGCCAATTGTCCATACAGTTTACTTTGAGAATTTGAAATTCTTTGAGCTTCTTCAAATTCAAGAAGAACAATATCTCTATTTTTATAGCTATATGTTGGGTAGTATTGTTGAAACTTTTGCTCCATTTACTTCTGTAATGAGGAAAGGAAACTTGCTATACTATAGAACGTTCTGCATCCCTTTTGATTAGTTGGCGCATACTTTCGTTGAAACTTTCTCGCTCGGTGCGGAGAACTCCAAAGAACTCTCTATCTGTTTGCTCCACTGCAACTACTGCTTTTTGTACAAGGTCTAAGGCTTTTCGAGTGAGGGTTATTTCTTTGGCTCGCGTATCCGTTCTATGCTCTCTTCTCGCTATCAGTCCTTTTGATTGTAGTGTGCGCAAAACCTTAGAGACCATCATACGATCGGTTTTACTTTGATTTGCAATATCAATCTGTGTTACGATATTACCATTTTGAGAAAGCGAAGCAGCGGTTGCCAATAGCACGAATTGCGTGTGTGTCAAATCCAATAAATCCAATGATTGCTTTATGCGACGCTGCCAAAGTGTTGTAACCTGCCAAAGCAGAAACCCCGAACTATCTTCTGCCTTTTCGGCTCCAAAAACAATGTCTGTCTTATTCATAGTGTCTTGGCTATGTTTATTTGTTTTACAACATCTTTTGGAATTGAATTGAACAGATTTTGGGCAATAAGTTTCACCCACAAGAAACTCAACACTCCTTTTACCGTGATAGTATATGAAATTCTCAACCCATCAGAGGTTTCCTCAAACAAATGCTCGTGATAAATTTTTGCCAAAGGAAAAGAGGAAACCGTGATAAACAATTGTTCATCTATTATTTCTGAAAGAACAATCTTTATCTTCGGACCTCCCTTAGGCTTCAATAGAATGTGGTTACCTTGTTCAAATGATCCATTCAATTGGGCATATTCCACCCCGCTATCCCATGTAGGCCAGCCATTGACATCAGCAAATAGCTTCCACATTTGTTCTCTTGTAACTTCGTTCGTTGTAATAGAATACGTTTTTGACCACATATTTAGATTATCTTATGTTCTGAAAATTTCAGAAAATGAATGAACCGAAAATCGACGTTTCGCATCCCTATTCTTTCTATCTTCATGTGAGAAATTGTTTTGTTGGCGCAAAGATAATATATACGACAACAATAGCCAAAGAATAGAGAGCAATTTTGTCATAAAGAGTTTTATCTCCGATAGTTCTCTTGCAGTAGACTGTTGATATCAGATAGGCGATAGAGGATTTTCCCTGCAATTTGGGTGTAGGGGATAATACCCTTGTCCCGATAATCCTGCAAGGTACGAGGGCTGACGAAAAGTCGTTCGCAGACCTCTCGCCCCGTAAGGTAGATTTCTCCCCCGAAGAGTGGACGGTGCGTTTGGGCTATCTTCCGAAGGCGTTTGCTCACTTCTCTGATGCCCGAGATGAGTTGTTTCATCTCGGGCGTTTCTTTGTTTATAGTCTCGTACTCCATAGCTGTGGTTATTTGCGGTTGGACTTGGCAAGGAGTGCTTCCACATCCTCACGTTTGTAATAGCACTTATGCCCGATTTGGATAAAGGGCAACACGGACGTGTCCCGATAGTGCTGGAGCGTTCGCTTGCTGATGTTCAGTATTCGGCACACGTCCCCGTTGTGCAACAGGTCGGGGAATTCGGGCTTCGTACCGAAATGTTCTCTCATGCAAAGAGCCAGTTCTTCGATGCTCTTTTTCAGTTCCTCCCAAGCGGAGATGTCGATGGCGGTAAATCTCATATCAATATCGTTTTAATTGTCATTTCTACTTCGTTTAATGCAAATGTACGCAAGCGAAATCCTCGTTCCAAGCCTCGATGAAATCAAGGGAAACAAAAGGAAGTCGCAGGCAAATGTACAAGAGAACAGTACCTATTTCTCCCACTTTTCCTAAGTGCGTACTTGTGACTCTGATATAGATAGAAGTGGCTCTCTTACCAATGAACACACCCGTCCCTTTCTCTCTCAAAGAAAAAGTATGCAGACGTTGGCAATCCGATGAAGTCGCTTGCAGAGCTTTTTTGTCTCTTATCTTGCCATTTGAGCGTTTTAGTTCCGATTTCTCCTGTTTATCCCGCCCATTCTCGGAGCATTTTTGTGTATCTCGAAGCAACAGCCTCGCAAACCTTGGCATTGTGCGTTCGGCTCTCTAACTTGGTTTCAGCATCCGTTTTCGGATGAAAGTTCAAAACCAAGTAAATAGAAGAAGTACGAACAATGAAAAAAGAAGAGCATGACACCCCATCCAAGAACGCTCAAATAGAAGCGTATCTTTCAGCTCAGTACGAGTTTCGATACAACACCGTGTTACACCGAGCCGAGTATCGTCTACGAGGCAAGGGCGATTACACCGCCGTAGACCGCTATCGTATCAACACCCTCAAGCGAGGCTTGGACAAGGAGGCCAACATACAGACCTCCACCGATAATCTGTACAGCATTATTGAAAGCGATTTCTCCCCACGTATCAATCCCGTGCAAGACTATTTCCGAGCCTTACCGCTGACGAAAGGTAATGCGGAAGCTATCACAGCTCTTGCCGACTGCGTGCGAGTAACCAACTCTGAGAAATGGGAGGAATACCTTACCAAGTGGCTCGTGGCCGTAGTAGCCAATGCTATGGACGACAAGCAGTGTCGCAATCACACCTGCCTTGTGCTGACAGGCGAGCAAGGCAAGTTCAAAACGACCTTTCTAGACCTGCTCTGCCCACCAGCTCTATCCGACTACCGCTATACAGGAAAGATATATCCGCAGGAGAAAGATGTGCTGAGCCTTATCGGGCAAAACTTCATCATCAACATTGACGACCAGCTCAAAGCTCTCAACAAGCGAGATGAAAACGAACTGAAGAACCTGATAACCTGTCCGCAGGTGAAGTACCGTATGCCTTACGAAAAGCATATTGAGGAGCGACCACACTTGGCGAGCTTCGTGGCTTCGGTCAATGGCAACGACTTCCTCACAGACCCTACAGGGAGCAGGCGCTTCCTCCCTTTTGAAGTATTGGCAATAGATATAGACAGTGCTAAAGCGATCCAGATGGATGCTGTTTACAGTGACGCTAAGCGACTACTGCATGAAGGCTTTCGCTATTGGTTCAATGATGAAGAGATTGTTGAGTTGCACAGAAACAGCGAAGCCTTCCAAGTCTATACAGCAGAGATGGAGCTGTTGCTCCGCTACTTCACATTTCCCTCGGAAGCTGAGATGGCTACGAAACGCTTCTATATGACCAATTCGGAAATTGTAGGGTATCTCTCCTGCTATACCCGACAACCCCTCTCTCCGAAACGAATGGGCGAAGCCCTGCGAAAGGCGGGCTATACGAGGGAGTGTCGCAGGATAAATGGCAATCCCGTATATGTCTATGCCGTCCGTAAGATTTACCCCGAGCAACCACCATAGCACTCTGTTGTTGCACGCCCTTTGTAATACCCCTTTCTCTTTTCTTTCCTATTCTCCTTACTACGTTACTACAACTAAGGATAATACAGTGAAAGAGAAAGGATTACAGAATACATTCATCTTACGACAGATGCTACTACAATCCTTCTACGCTTCTACAGCTTAATAGAGGACAAGTGGTGTAGACAGATGGTGTAGTAGGATAAGCCCCGACAAAGTGTTACACTTTTCTCTTTCACTGTCAACGACTTATCCTAGTGTAGAAAGGTAGTAAGATAAAAAGGGGAAAACTCCAAAAAGAGAAAATCAAGAAAACAGAACATGCGATGAGACTGCAAACAATACGAAGAACCCGTGAACAATGAATACGAACAATCCGTGAACAATGAATACGAACCATCCAAATCCAAAGACAACAGCAATGAACAACGAGTATTACGATCTACAACACCTTAAGGCAATACCAATAGCCGATTATCTGCATACTACCTATGGTATCGAACCTGCCAAGCGGTACAACGGCTATGCCCTTTATCATGCACCCTACCGAGAAGACTTCAATGCTAGTATGAAGGTAGACTTTCGGGAGAACTTGTGGCACGACTACGGCTCAGGTCAAGGCGGAAGTATCATAGACCTTGTGATGCGTATGCAAGGGTGTAGTGCTTATGAAGCAATGAAGCATCTTGCTGGAAAGCGAGAGACAATAGTTGCACCCTCTTCCTTTCATCGTGAAGATCACATAGAGCACAGAAGAGATGAGCAGAGAGCAAATAATAGAAGGCATATTCTTTCCATCAGCGATGAGTTGCCCTCACATCTGCAACGCTATCTTCGAGAGGTTCGCAAGATAGATCTTGCAGTGGCAAGTGGGTATCTCCGTCACATCCACTACGAGGTAGGAGGACGAGAATATTCCGCCATCGGATTTCCCAATCGTTCTGGAGGATATGAGCTTCGGGATGACAACGCATTCAAGGGAACTATTGCGCCAAAGGATATATCTGTGATTGCAGGAGGAGAGGACACAGCCCCTCTCTGCATCTTTGAAGGCTTTATGGATTTCCTTTCCCTTCTTACGATAAACGGAAAAGAAACGGCGCCTTGCCTTGTATTGAACTCGGTCAGCAACATTTCACGAGCCATCGCCTATCTCCAAGAGCAAGACATTGACTCCGTTCGAGCGTTCCTCGATAATGACCCTGTAGGACGGCAAGCACTCCTGACTATCCAATCATCAGATGTGACAGTAGAGGATATGAGCAGGCACTATGCCCGACACAAAGACCTCAACGAGTTTCTTGTAGCACAACGAGAAGCGCAGAAACAGAAAATAGTCCCTCGCGAAAGGGGGCTTAGACGATAACGCAAAAGAGAGAAATTTCAACAACGGAATAATCGGGTATTCGAAGAGAATAGAGTTGTAAAGCGTATAGATGGGAGCCTTTGTTTCAAGAGTTATGGCCCCCCCTTGGAGTTGCAAGTTTGCAGGGGCAACCTTAGAAACAAAGACTCAGTGCATTCAGAGAATGCAAGCACTTCAAAGGCAGGCTGCGGGACAGGGCGGAGCGGGTATTTGGAGAAATGCCATAGCTTATTAGGGCATTTTCTTCACGCTCCACTTCGTTACCGCTAAAAAAGCCCTCCTGAGCCAAGGGGAAGCAGCCCCTTTGGATACCCCCTAAAACTATATTCAACTTATGGGCTACGCAGTATTACACATAGACAAGGCTCGGGGCAACGACTCGGCAATGAGTGCCCACATCGAGCGAACATTCGTGCCGAACAATGTCGATGCCTCTCGCACGCACCTCAATCGAGACTTGGTGCAATTCCCCGCAAATGTCACCAACCGTACAGAAGCTATTGCACATCGCATAGCAACGGCTGGTATCTACCGAAAGGTTGCGGACAATCAAGTTAAAGCACTTCGTTTCATCCTGTCAGGATCACACGAAGACATGCTCCAACTTGAAAGCGATGGACGCTTAGAGGAGTGGTGCCATAGTACGATGCAGTGGTTTTATACCACCTTTGGCAAGGCAAACGTGGTGGCAGCCACACTTCATGCTGATGAAGAGACCCCGCACATACATGCGACAGTTGTCCCAATTGTCACGGGGGAAAGGAGAAAAGCCAAACAGGAAGCTGAGAATGGCAAGCGAAAGTACAAGACAAAGAAAAACAAGATACGGCTCTGTGCTGATGATCTGCTTACACCCAAGAAGCTCGAGGAGTATCAAACCTCCTACGCAGAGCAAATGCGACCATTTGGGCTGAGTAGAGGGGTACAAGGATCTGAAGCAAAGCATCGTACTAATATGGAGTATTACAAAGAGCTACTCAAAGAGACGAAGCAGAAACAACTTGAGGAGGAAGAACTAATTCAAAAGGTCAGAGAGTTGGAAAAGCAGGCAGGCAAGCTCCGAGTAAAGGGTACGCTCTACTCGCTCTTTGGCAACTCCGAGCTTGACAAGGCGGAACGGCATATCGAAGAGTTGGAGCAAGAAGTCAAACGGCAACAACATCTTTCGGAAAAGGAGAAAGCCGAAATCCGCAAGGAGGTCATACTTCTTCAGGACACCATTAGAGATAAGGACAAGACTATATCTGAACAACACCGGGAAATCAAGGTGTACGAGGAGGAGCGGAGTTTTATCAAACGCTTCTTCCACAGCTTCTACCTCTTACTCAACATTCGCTTGATGCTCCGCAAAATGGGCTTTGATGATGATACGGTGGTCAAGATGCACAAAGATCGAGAGACAGTCCGTGGTACGGCTACGGCATACTCGGGAATGTACAAACGAAACTTCACGGAGGAAAATGCGAAGCTACGCATTATAACCAACGAGAAGCGTCAGCCTATTCTTACCATCAATGGGCTATCTGTTCCAGATTGGTGCGAACAGAAATGGAAACAGTTTGTCAATCGTAATCGCTCGCAACGACTGTAGAGATAAGACATCTTCTTCCCCTTTCATTGTAATGTTTGGGTGCCAACTAAACTTTTAAGAAGAAAATCACGCAAGAACGCTCACTTTCTTCCACGAATCACTATCTTTGCAAGTGATAATAGTGAGCGTTCTTTGGCTATCCAAAACAATGTACTTCAAAGCACTCCGCTCATTTCTAAATCGTTACCTATCCGCATCGCCCCAAACGGTAACCTATTACTTCTCAGCTAGATAGTCCGAAACCAAAAAATTGCAACTGGGAATTTATTTTCCCACGTAGGGAAATTTTTGAGGTCATAATGCGTCTGTAATGTCCTAGAATTAGTTGACAACTTTGGTTCTTAATTTCATTCTTCTTTGA
>ERZ773027.2030-NODE-2030-length-10203-cov-3.067304_pt1 | contig 10203 bp, 5 predicted proteins | sample MGYA00511032_ERZ773027 | MGnify/ENA primary metagenome ERZ773027 (study PRJEB29015, sample SAMEA2738138) | human oral metagenome | biome: human oral; feature: human-associated habitat; material: saliva | place: China | collected 2190 ... | reverse complement strand
TCAGGTGTAATTTTTATTGGCGGGATTAATATAAAAGATTTTGAAAAAGAGGCTTTAATGAAAAAAATCGCTTTTGTTTTTCAAAATTCTAAACTATTTAAAATGAGTATAAGGGATAATCTACTAATTGGAAAGAATGATGCAACTGATGCAGAAATAGATGACGCATTGATTAACTCAGGTTGCGAGGAGATAATTAAAGGATTAAAAAATGGACTAGATACTATTTACGGGACGAAAGGTACATATTTTTCAGGCGGAGAAGGTCAAAGGCTCTCCATAGCAAGGGCATTTCTCAAGGATGCAGATATTATTATTTTAGACGAGGCTACAGCATTTGCAGACCCTGAAAATGAGCATATCATTCAAGAGTCGTTCAAGAAATTATCTAAGGATAAGACGACGCTTATGATTGCTCACAGGTTGTCGACAGTTGTGGATGCAGATAGGATAATAGTCATTGACAAGGGTAAGATTGTCGAAGAAGGAAAACATTCAGATCTGGTAGATAAAGGCGGACACTATAAAAAGCTTTGGGATGAGTATCAAAAAGCAGTTGAATGGAAGATAGGAGGTTAAAATGGTTTCTTATTTTGTAAGAAGATATGCAATGTCGGAAAAGGGAGCAAAGAATCTGAAGAAGGCTATTTTTTCTCACACATTTGTAAATTTGACAAAATTATTTGCACCGGTGATCGCCTTTACGTTTTTGTTTCAGTATATAGGACTATTGAAGGGAATTGAAAGCATAAACCTATCATTTACCGGCTATGTAGCGATTATTGCGGTTATGATGATCGTGATGTTCATAGTTGCCAGGTGGGACTATATCAGGCTGTATACCAACGTATACAGCGAAAGTGCAAACTCCAGAATAGAGATAGCCAACAGACTTAAAAAGTTGCCGCTTTCGTACTTTGGAAAGAGAGATTTGACAGATCTTGCAGAAACGATGATGAATGACATGAACTTATATGAAACAATTTTTTCTCATGCCGTCCCTCATATATACGCGACTGCCATCTCCACAAGTGTTATCGCTTTAATGCTCATTATCTATAATTGGAAATTAGCTCTTGCAGCATTGTGGGTCATTCCGATTTCACTCCTAATAATATTCTTATCAAGGGAAAGTCAGAAAAAAATAGTACAAAAGTGGATAGATGATAATCGCAAGGTATTTGATGATTTGCAGGAAAAGATTGAGCAGATAGAGCAAATAAAATCTTATAATTTAGAAGAACAAATGCTAAAAGATTTTTTTAAAAAATTAAATATGTCTACAAAACAAAAAACTAAAGGTGAAATTGTTGCAGGAACACTTACAGGAATAGCGACTGCAATATTAAAGCTTGGTATTATAAGTGTTGCTGTTGTTGGTGTAAATATGCTTATTGCAGGGGAGATAAATATATTGGTTTATATTGCATTTTTAATGATGACAACAAGTATTTATCTACCAATAGAGGGAATAATTACTTTTATGTCCATGATAGTTATGCTTGATGCTGTGGTTGGAAGAATAAAGGAAATAAAAACTATGCCTATTCAAGAGGGCAAAAAGAATATGGAAATTACAAATTATGACATTGAATTTAAAGATGTTTATTTTGGATATGATAATTATTCTGTAATAAATGGGGTTAGTTTTATCGCAAAGCAAGGTGAAATCACAGCCTTAATCGGTTCAAGCAGAAGTGGAAAAACAACAGTTGCAAAGCTTGCTGCAAGATTTTGGGATATAGATAGAGGAAAAATTTTGATAGGTGGAAAAGACATAAGTGAGGTTGATCCGGAAACTTTACTTAAAAATTTTTCCATAGTATTTCAAGATGTTATCCTCTTTAATACAAGCATAAAAGATAATATTAAAATCGGGAAAAAGAATGCTACAGATGAGGAAATAACAAGGGCAGCTAAAATAGCAAGATGTGATGATTTTATAAATAAGATGCTGAATGGAATAGATACTATAATAGGAGAAAACGGACAAAGACTTTCCGGTGGAGAAAGACAGAGAATATCAATAGCAAGGGCTATTTTGAAAGATGCACCGATTATACTGCTTGATGAAGCTACAGCATCTCTCGATGTCGAAAATGAAAGTCTTATTCAGGAAGCACTGTCTGAACTTATAAAAGAAAAAACAGTTATAGTAATTGCCCATAGACTTAGAACAATAAGAAATGCAGATAAAATTGTTTTGCTAAATGCCGGAAAAATAGAAGCAGTAGGGACAGACAGCGAACTTTGTAAAAGCTCAGAATTTTATAAGGCAATGCTTGAAAAAGCAAATATTCAGTAAAAACTTATAGGAGGATATTATGGAAATGGAAAAATTGAAAATCAAGGATTTAGTTACAATAGGTGTATTTACGGTAATATATTTTGTACTTATGTTTCTTTCAGGAATGATTGGCATGGTACCGATTTTATACCTAGCATATCCTGCTGTGGCAGGTATTATAACAGGCATAGTTATTATGCTTTTTATGGCAAAAGTTCAAAAACCATGGGGATTATTTATACTTGGTTTAATTTGTAGTTTTATCGTTATTGCAATGGGAAACACATATATAATATTAATACATGCAGTAATAAGTATGGTGATTGCTGAATTTGTAAGAAAAATAGGTGGATACAAATCTTTCAAATACAATATGCTTTCATTTACCATATTCAACACTTGGATTTGTGGATTTCTTATGCAAATATTATTGGCTAAAGATAAGGTTATTGAAGTGGCTGAAACAAGGGGAATGGGACATGATTATATAATGAAACTTATTGCTCTTTTAAATTTCCGAAATATGATATTTGTATATATCGGGGCAATTGTCGGTGGAATTATCGGTGCTTATATCGGGAAAGTATTTTTGAAAAAGCATTTTGAAAAAGCAGGTATTATATAATGCCTGTTTTTTTGGATAATCCATATAATCCGAATCCGATTAGTAAACTTATGGTAACTTTTTTACTTGGTTTTGCCGTATTTCATAAGGTAAATATCTATTTTGAATGGGCTATTATACTTCTCATTTCATTCCTTTTTTATAAGAATGGATTTAAAAAAGAAGCATTGAAAAATATATTGTTTTTTGGTATGTTTTCTTTGATAATACCTAGTCTTGAGGTAATTAGAAATATGAATATAATTTTAATGATATTTTTTATGTTGTTTGCCGTATGCAGGATGTTTTATCTTCCATTTAGTTCCGGTAGTTTTTTTGTAAAAACATCAGATGTAGGAAGTATAATATCTTCAATGGATAAAATTAAATTACCTCATAGTATTTCCATACCAATTGCTGTAATTTTTAGATTTTTTCCGTCATTTAGAGAGGAAAGTCATAATATAAAGCTCGCTATGAAGATAAGAGGAATTACATTAAAAAATCCTATTTCGTATATTGAGTATGTAATGGTACCTTTACTCGTCATATCATCTAACATTTCTGATGACATTGCAAAGGCTGCAGAGACAAAATGTATTGAAAATCCTGTAAAAAAAACAAGATATATATCAGTCAAAATGAAAATAGTTGATTTTGGATATGTACTTTTGGTACTGATGATGGTTATAGGAGGGATTTTATGGTAGAAATCGAAAATTTATCTCTATCTTACGGAAATAATAAAAAAGTATTAAAAAATATTTCTTTAAATATAAAAAAAGGTGAATGTATATTACTGACTGGAAAAAGCGGAAGTGGAAAATCTTCAATTATAAATTCTATCAATGGATTGGCTGTAAGATATGATGGGGCCTCTATAGATGGAAGTATTAGAATAAGGAATAAATATATAAAAAACCTTAAACTCTATGAAATATCAATGCTTGTATCAAGTGTTTTTCAAAATCCGAAGACTCATTTTTTTAATGTGAATACTACTCTGGAGTTGCTTTTTTATTTGGAAAACATAGGACTTTCAAGATATGAAATGGATAAAAGATTAACTGAAATGCTGAATTTGTTTCCCATAGAGCATCTTTTGAATAGAGATATTTTTAAATTATCGGGTGGAGAAAAACAGATTTTATGTATTGCTGCCAGTTATATATCCGGGACTGAAATAATTGTTTTAGACGAGCCGTCATCAAATCTTGATGAAGAAAATATTAAAGTTATAAAAGAAATGCTTGTACAACTTAAAGATAAAGGAAAAACTCTTATAATTTCAGAACATAGAATATTTTACCTTATGGATATTATAGATAAGATTTTTTTAATTAAGGATGGTGAAATACAAAGTGAGTATACTAAAATAGATTTTATGAAATTTTCCACAAAGAAACTTAATGAATTAGGTTTAAGAGATAAGATTAAAACAAAACTTACAGTACCTGAAATTAAAAATAGTGGGAATTTCAATGTGAAAAATATTGAATTTAAGTTTAATGGTGTAGATAACAAGTTGCTTTTGAAAAATATCTCATTTGAAATGGGTAAAATTTATGGCATAGTAGGAACAAATGGGCTCGGAAAATCCACATTGCTACGTTGTCTTATAGGTTGCGAACGAAAATCTAAAGATGAAATCTATTTAGATGGTAAAAGACTTTCGAAAACAGATAGGATTAAAATATCATCACTTGTAATGCAAGATGTTAATCATCAGCTTTTTACGGATTCTGTCATGAGTGAAGTAAGTCTTGGTATAAAAAATGTTGAGATTAGTTATGTTGAAGATATTCTAAAAAAACTCGATTTGTATGAATTGAAAGATCGTCATCCGATGAGTTTGTCGGGTGGTCAAAAGCAAAGGGTAGCAATAGCGTCTGTATTATGTAAAAATTCCAAGCTTTTATTTTTTGATGAACCGACAAGTGGAATGGATTATTACAATATGATGAATATATCTCACTTAATCAATGAATGCAAGAGCAATGAGAAAATAATATTTATTGTTTCGCATGATCAAGAATTTTTAAATTCAATAGCTGATTATGTTGTATATTTGTAGATATCAATGTCTTATTAAAAAATTAGTTTTAGTAACTAAGGAAGGGGAGTAAATTTTAAAAAATACTCCCTAATTTTTTATTGCTTTTTAAAAAATTTTTTAATTTTTACAAAATTAACCACAAAATTATCATTTTTTAAAAAATATTACTTTAAACGGTATATACAAAACAAAATAAATATGTTATACTGATAAAGTAGTATTCTTTATACTGCATAGGTTTATTTATTTTTATATTTAAGGAGGGTTTTTCTATGAGAAAAAGGTTTTTGACTCTGTTATTAACGTTTTCATTATTATTAGGTAGCACAAGTGTTGCTTTTGCTAATGAAAAAGTTAATACAGCTCCAAAAATTACAAAAACTGCAAATAAGATTAAAGCCGACGAAAATGAGGAAAAAACTTATATTGTAGTTTTGAAAGAGGATTCTAAAGCAGACTTTTCCAGTTTGAAAACTGCAGAAGGAAAAAAGGCTAGAGAAGCTAAAAGTAAGGCTTTAATCAATTCTTTTAAAGCTGAACTTGACAAAGCTGATATAAGTTATGAAACATATTATGAATATGACTTATTATTTGCCGGAATTGCTTTAAAAACTAAGGTTAAAAACATTGAGAAAATTTCAAAAATGGCTTCTGTTGAATCCATTGAAGTTTCAAATGAATTTTCAAAACCTACAGTTAAAGAATCCGAAAAGGAATTCAATGCTAAAAGAAAGAAAAGAAGCTTAGATTCAAACAATCTAATGAAAGTTACAGACGAACTTAGAAAGAAGTATAACGGACAAGGTAGAGTTGTAGCCGTATTGGATACAGGTGTTGATGTAAATCATGATATCCTAAGAGTTTCTGATGTTTCAAAAGGAAAATTTCCAACTGAGGCTTCAATGAATCAAAAGATGAATGAAGCCGGAATTAGTTATGGTAGCTGGAGAACTGACAAAGTTGTTTACGCTCATAATTACAGCACAAACGGAAAGAATGTAAAAGAAGAAATGAGAGAAGAATCTCACGGAATGCATGTTTCCGGTATTTCAGTAGGTAATCCTAAAATGGAAGCTGAATTTAACAAAGAAGACGGAACAACTAAAAAAGAAAAAATCATAGGAACTGCTCCTGAAGCACAACTTATTTTTATGGGGGTTTTCCAAGGACAATCAACATATACTCATATTTATGCAAAGGCTGTTGAAGACTCTGTAAAACTTGGTGCAGACAGTATAAACTTGAGTTTGGGTGCTCCTAACGGCTCTATCGCATCTGTTGGTAGAGCTATGGAAAAAGCTATAGCTTATGCGAGAAAGATGGGCGTTATCGTAGCTATCGCAGCCGGTAATGACGGTCATTTCGGTGCGTTTAGTGATAAACCTCCTGTTACAAATCCGGACTATGGTACAGTTGGAAGTCCGGGTGTTGCAAAAGATGCTTTGACTGTTGCAGCTATGTATACTGATGTTGAAAGAGTTAGAACAATCAGCATTGAAGGAGTTAGTGGTGTATTAAAATCAGGAGATTATTTCCAAGGTTATGATGATGAGGGAGATCCTGACCCCGCTAAACAATTTATAGATGCAGATAAAAAAGAACAAAGTTATGATGTAGTTGAAGCGGGTCTTGGAAATGAAGAATCCGACTATAACGGAAAAGAAGTTAAAGATAAAGTGGTCTTAGTAAAAAGAGGCGGAAAGACTTTTGCCGATAAGATTATTTTAGCCGGTAAAAAAGGTGCAAAAGGTGTTATAATCTACAACCACGAACAAGGTGGAGAAGAAATTATAAATATGGCATTTGGAGATCAAACAAAAGATGTTAAAATTCCATCTGTATTTATAGGAAACTCTGCAGGTAAAAAAATTATTGAAAATAAAGATAAAAAGGTAAAGTTTACAAAACAATTAAGTGCGATTCCTTATGCAAATGGTGGACAGTTAACTGACTTTTCATCTTACGGTTGGGCATCTGACGGAACTTTCAAACCTGATATAACAGCTCCGGGCGGACTTATTTATTCTTCAATAAATAATAATAAATACACAACTATGAGCGGTACTTCAATGGCAACTCCTCATATTGCAGGTGCTGTAGCTCTTATAAGAGAAAGTTTAAATAAAAGACATTCTGAAATTAAGGGAGAACAAGAATACGACATTATAAAAGCGTTGATTATGAGTACAGCAGATCCTGTTAAGGAAAAGGGAACAGAAAATTATGTTTCTCCTAGAAAACAGGGTGCCGGTGCTATAAATGTTGAAAAAGCTACAAGTAGCGATATTTATGTGCTTGACAGTAATAATAATCCAAAAACTTGGTTAAATGATATTGACAGTAAATTTGAAATTAACTTAAAAGTTGTAAATATTGGAAATGAAGCAAAAACTTTAAAATATAAAACAGTTTTAGGTACTGATGAAACTGAAAAGGGAAAATTTGCTTTAAAGACAAAAACTTTAGAAACAATTCAAGGAAAAGAAATAACTGTACCTGCTAAGGGTTCAGTAGATGTTAAAATAACTGTTGATGCAAGTAAATTTGACGCTGAATTAAGCAAACAAATGCCTAATGGTTATTTCTTGGAAGGTTTTGTATTCTTTGAAGATGCGAAAGATAATACAAAAGAAGTTAGTATGGCATTTAGTGGATTTAAAGGAAAATGGGCAAATGTACCACTTTGGGAAAAATCTGTTTATGACTTTGATCTTAGTAAAGAACTTCCAATGTATATGAAACAAAACGGTTCCTTTACACCAAACTTCACATCTCTTGTAACTGTCGAAAATAATCCTTATGCAAGAGGAAAACAATGGACAGATAATAAGGGAGTAAGATATAATTTTGTTGGAAATAAAGGTGAAATTCCTCTAGGCTTTGATGCAGGTAAGTTTGAATTTTCAAAAAATAATTTGGCAATTTCTCCAAATGGAGATAATAACAAAGACTTTGTGGCATTCAAAGGTATGTTCTTTAGGAATTCACAATATATTACAGCTAAGGTTTATGATAAAGACGGGAATCTTGTTTACCAAAGCGGTTCAGGTTATGCTTATAAAAATAGTAATAATTACAGTGATGGCGCTTCAAGATCCAATCTTATAGAACAAACTTACTGGGATGGAACATCAAACGGAAAATCTCTTCCTGAAGGTACGTACAAATATGTAGTAACTGCAAACTCTGAAGTGGCGGGAGCTGCTGTTGAAAATGAACAAAAAATGGAATTTGATGTAAAAATCGACAATACCGCTCCAAAAATTGCTAAGCCTAAGGTTGAAGGAAATATTTATAAACCTGAAATCACAGATAATTTAAGCGGTGTTGAAGAAACTGTTTTAAGATATATTGATAAAAACGGTGAAACAAAGTGGATAACAGCTAAAGAGGATGGAACTTTTGAAATTCCGGCAGATGTAGAACATAAAAATATCTATATTCACACTTTTGACCACGCAGGAAATATTGCATCACTTAATTTAGACGGCTCTGAATATTCTGCACCTCAAATAAAACCGAAAGATTTGGGAGCAAATGTTAAACCGATATTCAAAGTAACAAACTATAAAGACTTTGAAGGAAAACATATAGAAGGTTCAGAAAACTTAAATATGTTCCCGATTGAAATCAATTGGAGAGAAGATGTTTATGTTAATGACGGAACAAATTGGAATCCAATGAGAAATTATAGATATTCTAATGAGTTATTAAATATGGCTCCAGGAAAATATTCTTTCTATATTCACCAAATTCCGGAAATCTATGAACCGTTAAAAGAACAACAAAAAGATGTTACTGCTGAAAAAGATAAAACAACAGATCTTGTCTTTGAAACAAAACAAAAGGAAGAAAAGATTGAAGCAGGACATGGAGAAGTTAATATCAGATTACAGATAAATGATTATCCTGAAAACTATATGGGAGCAGGTGCAACTTATGTAATCAAAGATAAAGACGGAAAAGAAATTAACAGAGATAATTTGAAAACTTACACTAAAGTATATGAATCTCCAATAAAGGACGATAACGGGAAACTTACAGGAGTTAATTTCCACAGAGATTTAATGACTGTTCTACCTGTTGGAGAATATACTGTTGAAATAAAAACAAGTGATGATTCTTTAAAATTTGAAACAAAAACAATTAAATTTACAGTTGAAGAAAATAAACCGAAGAGAGTAATCTTTAAGGCACGAGAAACTATAAATGATGTTGTAAATATCGCTTTTGAAGGTTTGGATAAACTTCCTGACGGAATAAAAGTAACTCTTGAAAATATTGAGTCAAAAGAAAAATTTGATCTTACACAAAGTAAGTTTAACAAAAAAGTATTCCACGGAGATATTCCGAACGGAAAATACAAAGTTACTATAGAAGTTCCGGAAGGTTACAAAGTTGACAGGGATTCATTTGACATTACAGTTAAGAATGATAAAGTTAAAGAGATTGTAAATATCAAGAAGTTAGTAACATTAACAGATAAAGATAAAAAAGTTACAGTTTCAAGTTATGATTTAAAAGAAGATTGGACTTTAGTTGCTGATGTTAAAGATAAAAATTCAGTTGATAAGTTAAAAGATTCCGAAGCGGATTTATACGACATTTACTTCCTTGATAAAAATGGTAAGAGAGTTGACGTTCCTAAGGGAGAATACAATGTTTCAATAGTAAAAGCTGAAGGAAAGACAGCAAAAGCTATTTACTTTGTAAATGACAAGGGTGAACTTGAAAATATCGAATTTAAACAAGACGATAAAAATGTAACATTTACAACAACTCACTTCTCAGGTTATGCAGTTGATTATGGTAAAGTCAATGAAGAACCGGAAAAACCAAAACCGGATCCACAAAAACCGGGTGAACCGGGTAAACCTGGACAACCGGGTAAACCTGGACAACCGGGTGAACCGGGTCAACCGGGCAAACCGGGTCAAAAAACTCCTAAAAATAAAAAAGGACTTGTAAAGACAAATCTTGATTCAAATGTTTTAGGATTTGTTGTAGTTGCGATTGGTTCTTTAGGAATAGTAGTGGCTGTAGATAAAAAGAGAAGAAATAAATAGGAGAAGATAATTTAAAAAGTGGTTACGATGTAGCCACTTTTTTATGTAATGAGTTTTTTAGAATTTTATGATTCATTAAAGCAGGTAAATAGTAGCTTTTATTGAGAAGACGGTTTTATTTTATACTTAAAATTTTATTGAAAAACTTAAAAAGAAATGTTATAATTATAAAAACGATATAGAATATCAA
>ERZ773027.2025-NODE-2025-length-10212-cov-72.913360_pt1 | contig 10212 bp, 5 predicted proteins | sample MGYA00511032_ERZ773027 | MGnify/ENA primary metagenome ERZ773027 (study PRJEB29015, sample SAMEA2738138) | human oral metagenome | biome: human oral; feature: human-associated habitat; material: saliva | place: China | collected 2190 ... | reverse complement strand
CCTTGCAGCAGTTTTTGGGTGGTTTTGACGTCGGCGAGCATGGGTACGTTTTTCAAGCGTAAAGTGCCGGAAGTCAGCAGACCGGCACACATCAGCGGCAGGGCGGCGTTTTTTGCGCCGGATACGATGATTTCGCCGTTGAGGGGGCCGTTGGCAGAGATTTTGAGTTTGTCCACAGGATGTCTTTCGTTATTTGTCTGCACGGTTTATGCCGCACAAATGAAATGAGATGGATAATAGACCATCAATTATAAGGGATTATGCCCTTGCTGTTAGATTTGGCAGTATTAAATTTTCACAAGGTTTGTTTAAGTTGCGAAAGGATAAGATTTCAGGCCGTCTGAATGGTTCAGACGGCCTGTTTGCCAAGGCTTATTTTTTGGCTTTGAAGCCTAAGAGGTGTTGCGTGGTGGCCAGCCATGCGCCGAATACGCCCAGCGCGATGACGAAGCCGAATACCAGCGACACTTCGCTAAATGTGAAGAAACGCCAGCCGATGTTCAGACCGTAGGGTTTGAAAATCGCGTCCACCAGCGGCCGTACTTCGGCCAGCAGCCAAGCCGACAAGCCCAGGCTGACGGCGGCGGAGAAAATACTCTGCCACATTGCCTGATAAAGGAAAGGGCGGCGGATGAAGGAAGCGGGCGCACCCAACAGCTTGGTGATTTCCAACTCTTCCTTGCGGCTGAGGATTTGCAGGCGGATGGTGTTGTGTGCCACCAAGACAAAGGCCATGCCCAAAGTCAGCGAGAGGAACCACAAAATCTTGCGGATAAATTCGTTAATACGATAAAGGGTCTGTACCCATTCGGTATCCATGGTTGCCGATTCGACGCGTGGCAGTTTGGTAATGTCTTTATAGATGGCCTGCATCTGATCCGGAGAAGTGGCAGGGTCGGGCGTAACGATAAAGACATCGGGCAACGGGTTGCCATCGAGCATGGAAACGAGGTTTTGGTCGAGATTGGTCTGCAATTCTTCCAAACCTTCCTGCTTGCTGATAAAGCGGACTTTATCGATACGGCTGTCGCGTTGGAGCAGGTTTTTCACCGTATCGGCATCAGAACTTGCCGCATCGGTGTCCATATAAACCGTAATCTGCGGCGACTCGTTGAGTTTGCCCAATACGCTTTGCCCGCTTTGGATGCCCAAATACATAAACAGCGGCAAGGTCATGGCAACGGCAAGCATGAGCAGGGTCAGCAGCGTGCCGATGGGTTGGCGCAGAAGCTCTTTGAGCGCGGCGCGCGCCGATTCGACGTGTAACGAGATGTAATGAATCATACTCATGCGAGGCGTCCTTTCTGCAGGCGCAAGACGCGGTGGCCGTAATCCGCCATCAGCGTTTCATCGTGCGCCGCAACAATCACGGTCGTGCCTGCTTCATGGAAGGTTTTGAACAATTCCATAATATCCAGCGCATAGGCACGGTCGAGGCTGGCGGACGGCTCGTCGGCAATCAGCAGGCTGGGTTGGTGAACCACTGCGCGCGCGATGCACAAACGCTGTTGTTCGCCGCCGGACAAAGTGATGGGCATATCGTTTTCGCGGCCTTTCAAGCCGACTTTCTCAATCGCAATACGCGCGCGCTCTTCCGCTTTGCGCGGCTGGTAGCCGCTAATCCGCAAAGGCAGGATAACGTTTTGCAAGACATTGCGGTCGTAGAGGATTTTGTGGTCTTGGAAGACAATGCCGATATGTTGGCGCATAAAGCCGATCTGATTGTCGCTCAAGGTGCCGAGGTCTTGATTGTTGAACCAAACCTTGCCTTTGGTAGGCTTGGTAATGCCTGAAATCAGCTTCAAAATGGTGGATTTGCCCGAGCCCGAATGGCCGGCGATAAAAATCATCTCACCTTTGTTAATCTGGAAACTGACATTTTTCAGGGCTTCGAAACCGCCGGGATAGGTTTTGGAAACTTGTTCGAAACGGATCATGGGTTTTCCTGAAAATAGGGATTCAGACGGCCGGCGTCATCGATAGGGCAACATGCCGTCTGAAAAAATGGGGATATTCACAGATTATAAATATTTCGGCTGCTTTTTGATAGTGAAACCCCGGTTCTGCCGGCGGAGACACTGCCGGTTTGCAACACAAAGCAATATGGTTTGAAAAAAGGCCGTCTGAACGGTTGGGTTCCAGACGGCCTTTTGAGTTTATCGGCAAATTCCCCATACAAACAAGATAAGCAATGTTTCTAAAAGAAAAATTGAAACCCTATTAAAAATAGGCAACAATACCCAGAATAATTTCGTAATATTAAGTGGGAATAAATATGGATCATTCCGTTCATAACAAGCTGGTTTCTTTTATCTGGAGCATTGCAGACGATTGTCTGCGCGATGTGTATGTGCGCGGTAAATATCGTGATGTGATTTTACCGATGTTTGTGCTTCGTCGTTTGGATACCTTGCTTGAGCCAAGCAAAGAAGCGGTATTAGAAGAAGTACGCTTTCAAAAAGAAGAATTGGCGTTCACCGAATTGGATGACCTTCCCCTCAAAAAAATTACCGGCCATGTTTTTTATAACACCTCGAAATGGACATTAAAATCCCTCTATCAAACCGCCAGCAATACGCCGCAGTATATGCTGGCCAATTTTGAAGAATATCTTGATGGTTTTAGTGCCAATGTGCAGGAAATTATCAACTGCTTCAAGCTGCGTGAACAAATCCGCCACATGTCTCATAAAAATGTTTTGCTGAGTGTGTTGGAAAAATTTGTCTCTCCTTACATTAATCTTACGCCTAAAGAGCAACAAGACCCGGATGGCAACAAATTGCCCGCCTTGAGCAATCTAGGCATGGGCTATGTATTTGAAGAACTGATCCGTAAATTTAACGAAGAAAACAACGAAGAAGCGGGGGAACACTTTACGCCACGCGAAGTGATTGAGCTGATGACGCATTTGGTCTTTGACCCGCTCAAAAGCCAAATCCCGGCCATTATTACGATTTACGACCCGGCTTGCGGCAGCGGCGGTATGCTGACCGAATCACAAAATTTTATCGAACAAAAATATCCGCTGCCAGAATCGCAAGGCGAGCGTTCAATTTTCCTATTCGGTAAAGAAATCAACGACGAAACCTACGCCATCTGCAAATCCGACATGATGATTAAAGGCGACAATCCTGAAAACATCAAAGTCGGCTCCACCCTTGCCACCGACAGCTTCCAAGGCAATTACTTTGATTTCATGCTTTCCAATCCGCCATACGGCAAAAGCTGGAGCAGCGACCAAGCTTATATTAAAGACGGCAATGATGTTATCGACAGCCGCTTTAAAGTCAGCTTGCCTGATTACTGGGGCAATGAAGAAACCCTCGATGCCACGCCACGCTCCAGCGACGGACAGCTGCTATTCCTAATGGAAATGGTCAGCAAAATGAAATCGCCGAATGACAACAAAATCGGCAGCCGAGTGGCCTCCGTGCATAACGGCTCCAGCCTCTTTACCGGAGATGCAGGCTCGGGGGAAAGCAACATCCGTCGCCATATCATTGAGAACGATTTGCTGGAGGCCATCGTACAGCTGCCTAACAACCTGTTTTATAACACAGGCATTACCACCTATATTTGGTTGCTGTCCAACAACAAACCTGAAGCGCGCAAAGGCAAAGTACAGCTGATTGATGCCAGCCTCTTATTCCGTAAGTTGCGTAAAAATCTTGGCGATAAAAACTGCGAATTTGCGCCGGAACATATTGCAGAGATTACCCAAAACTATCTTGATTTCACTGCTAAATCACGCGAAACCGACGGCCAAAATGAAGCGGTCGGCTTGGCTTCGCAGATTTTTGACAATCAAGATTTCGGCTATTACAAAGTTACCATCGAACGCCCGGATCGTCGTTCTGCACAATTTACCGCCGAAAATATTGCGTCTTTACGTTTTGACAAAGCCCTGTTTGAGCCGATGCAATATCTTTATCAGCAACATGGCGAACAAATTTACAACGCCGAATATTTAGCCAAAACCGAGCCAGAAATCAGCGCTTGGTGTGAAGCGCAGGGCATTGCCTTAAACAATAAAAATAAGGCTAAGCTGTTGGATGTCAAAACGTGGGAAAAAGCCGCCGCACTTTTTCAGACGGCCTCAACCTTACTCGAACATTTTGGTTCAACCCAATTTGATGATTTCAACCAATTCAAACAAGCCGTGGAAGGCCGTCTGAAAGCCGAAAAAATCTCCCTTTCTGCCACAGAGAAAAAGGCCATTTTCAATGCCGTAAGCTGGTACAACGAAAATGCCGCCAAAGTCATTGCCAAAACGCTTAAGCTCAAACCAAACGAATTAGACGCCCTTTGCCAACGCTACCAATGCCAAGCCGACGAGCTGGCAGACTTTGGCTATTACGCCACCGGCAAAGCAGGCGAATATCTCCAATACGAAACAAGCAGCGACTTGCGCGACAGCGAATCCATACCGCTTAAACAAAATATCCACGATTATTTCAAAGCCGAAGTGCAGCCGCACATCAGCGAAGCATGGCTGAATATGGAAAGTGTGAAAATCGGCTATGAAATCAGCTTTAATAAATATTTTTACCGCCACAAACCATTGCGCAGCCTTGCAGAAGTGGCCCAAGATATTTTGGCGTTAGAAAAACAGGCTGACGGCTTGATTAGTGAAATTTTAGGGGAAATCTATGAGTGATTTAATTATTTATAACACTGATGACGGCAAAGCCAATGTTGCATTATTAGTGATGGAAAACGAAGCGTGGCTTACACAAAATCAGTTGGCAGAACTTTTTGACACCTCTGTACCAAATATAACCACTCACATAAAAAACATATTAAAAGACAAAGAGTTAGATGAAAATTCAGTTATTAAGGATTATTTAATAACTGCTCAAGACGGCAAAGAATATCAAGTGAAACATTATTCGCTTGACATGATTTTAGCCGTAGGATTTAGAGTTCGCAGTCCGCGCGGCGTACAATTTCGACGTTGGGCGAATACACAACTTCGCAATTATTTAGAAAAAGGTTTTTTGGTTGATAAAGAACGATTAAAAAATCCTCAAGGCCGCTTAGATTATTTTGATGAATTACTGGAACAAATCCGTGAGATTCGAGCCAGTGAAATGCGTTTTTATCAAAAAGTGCGAGAATTATTTAGTCTATCAAGCGATTACGATAAAACAGACAAAAATACCCAAATGTTTTTCGCTGAGACGCAAAATAAATTGATCTACGCCATCACCAAACAAACCGCTGCCGAATTAATTTGCAAACGTGCCGACGCTACCTTACCCAATATGGGCTTAACTACATGGAAAGGCGCGATTGTACGCAAAGGCGATATTGTGATTGCTAAAAATTATTTATCAAATGATGAGTTAGATTCCCTGAATCGATTAGTCATGATTTTCTTAGAAAGTGCAGAGTTGCGGGTTAAAAATAATCAAGATTTAACTTTGTCATTCTGGCGAAACAACGTAGATAATTTGATCGAATTTAATGGATTTCCCGTTTTACAAGGCAATGGCAAGCGAACCCAAAAACAAATGGAAGCCTTTACCTATGAACAATACGCATTATTTGACCAAGCACGAAAACAACAAAAACAACGCCAAGCAGATAACGAAGATTTAAAAATATTAGAAAATTGGCAAAAAGAAATCAAACAGTTAAAAGATAAACGGTAGTTAAAGCTATGCACCCTATACAAGCGGTCAGATTTTAAGGATTTTTTGCAAATGAGACGATACGAGAGTTACAAAGATTCAGGCGTGGAATGGCTAAGACAAATCCCGAGTCATTGGGATGTGCAACGTTCAAAATTCATTTTTAAGAAAATAGAAAGAAAAGTGAATGAGGAAGACCAAATTGTTACTTGTTTTAGGGATGGGCAAGTAACTCTGAGAGCTAATCGAAGAACTGAAGGATTTACAAATGCGCTAAAAGAACACGGCTACCAAGGAATTAGAAAAGGTGATTTAGTTATTCACGCTATGGACGCTTTTGCAGGGGCAATTGGTATTTCTGATTCAGATGGTAAAGCAACACCAGTTTATTCCGTTTGTTTGCCTCATGATAAACAAAAAATCGATGTCTATTTTTACGCTTATTACTTAAGAAATCTTGCATTATCAGGCTTTATTAGCTCCTTGGCTAAAGGAATTAGGGAGCGTTCAACAGATTTTCGCTATGCTGATTTTGCAGAATTATTACTACCTATTCCATCATATTTAGAACAACAAAAAATCGCACAATTCCTAGATGACAAAACCGCTAAAATCGATCAGGCGGTGGATTTGGCGGAAAAGCAGATTGCCCTGTTGAAAGAGCACAAGCAGATTATGATTCAAAATGCGGTAACCCGTGGCTTAAACCCTGATGTGCCGTTAAAAGATTCCGGTGTGGAATGGATAGGGCAAGTGCCGGAGCATTGGGAAGTGAAAAAGTTAAAGTATTTAGCAAAACTTTCTCCTAGCAAATCAGAAATAACATGTAATCATGAGGAATCATGTAGCTTTATTCCTATGGAAAAATTAAAACTAAATACCTTGGTATTAGATGAGATAAAACAGATTAAAAATGTTTACTCAGCATATACTTATTTTAGGGATGAAGATTTACTAATTGCTAAAGTTACACCTTGCTTTGAGAATAAAAATTTTGCTATCGCAAAAAATTTAGTAAACAGCATAGGTTTTGGGTCGTCTGAAATATATGTATTAAGGACATACAATAATCTTTTAAATAAATTTTTATTTTATAGACTGCAAGAACAAAATTTTATGGAAATAGCGATTAGCAAAATGTCTGGAACTGGTGGATTAAAGAGAGTTCCATCAGAATTTATAAATAATTTCCAGCTTGCTTTACCACCATTTTGCGAACAGCAAAAAATTGCCGACTACCTAGACACACAAACCGCTAAAATTGATCAGGCAATCGCATTAAAAACAGCCCATATTGAAAAACTGAAAGAGTATAAAAGCGTGTTGATTAACGATGTGGTGACCGGCAAGGTTCGAGTATAGGGTGTGAAAAGTGCGGTCAAAAAATCCGATGGGTTTTGAATATTGGCGCGACAACTTGGGCGTAATGAATAAATTTTAAAACATTCACAAAAGGGTGAAAAATGGTTTCAGGAACAAAGGAAAAAGATTTAGAAATTACCATCGAAAAAGCCTTAACCGGCACTTGGCGTGAGCAGATGGAAAATAAGCTGGGCGAGCCTAAGGCTGAATACCACCTGCCGCGCCATCATGGTTTTGAACTGGCATTTTCACAGGATTTTGATGCGAAATTTGCCATTGACACGCGTCTGTTTTGGCAATTCCTGCAAACCAACCAAGAGGCAGAACTCGCCCGTTTTCAACAGCTCAATCCAAACGATTGGCAACGTAAAATTTTGGAGCGATTAGACCGCCAAATAAAGAAAAACGGCGTGTTGCACCTGCTGAAAAAAGGATTGGATATTGATAGCGCCCATTTTGATTTGCTCTACCCCGTTCCGCTTGCCAGCAGTGGTGAAAAGGTCAAACAGCGTTTTGAACAGAATCTGTTTAGCTGTATGCGCCAAGTGCCTTATTCTGCCTCAAGCAGTGAAACGGTGGATATGGTGCTGTTTGTCAATGGCTTGCCAATCATTACCCTTGAGCTGAAAAACCATTGGACAGGTCAGACGGCCATTGATGCCCAAAAACAATATCGCAACCGAGATTTAAGCCAAACGCTGTTTCATTTCGGGCGTTGTTTGGCGCATTTTGCCTTAGATACGGAAGAAGCTTATATGACCACCAAATTGGCGGGGCCTGCTACGTTTTTCCTGCCGTTTAATTTGGGCAACAACTGCGGTAAGGGCAATCCGCCGAACCCAAACGGACACCGCACGTCGTATTTGTGGCAAGAGGTGTTCAGCAAAGCCAGCCTTGCCAACATTATTCAGCATTTTATGCGTTTAGATGGTTCAACAAAAGATCCGTTGGAGAAACGCTCGCTCTTTTTCCCCCGCTATCATCAATTAGAGGTGGTGCGCCGTTTGATTGCGGATGTCAGTGAACAAGGCGTGGGCAAACGCTATTTGATTCAACACTCTGCCGGCTCAGGCAAATCTAATTCCATTACTTGGCTAGCGTATCAGTTGATTGAGGCTTATCCGCGCAATGAAAAGGCGGCAAACGGTAGAGAGGCAGAACGCCCGATTTTTGATTCGGTGATTGTTGTAACCGACCGTCGTTTGCTGGATAAACAGCTGCGCGACAATATCAAAGATTTTTCGGAAGTTAAAAACATTGTGGCACCTGCATTAAGTGCGGCAGATTTACGCCAATCTCTCGAACAGGGCAAGAAAATCGTCATCACCACTATTCAAAAATTCCCGTTTATTGTAGATGGCATAGCTGATTTAAGCGACAAACAATTTGCTGTAATTATTGACGAGGCACACAGCTCACAATCAGGTTCGGCACACGACAATATGAACCGAGCCATCGGCAAAATGGAAGACCTTGATGCCGAAGATGTGCAAGATTTGATTTTACAAGCCATGCAATCCCGCAAAATGCGCGGCAATGCGTCGTATTTTGCTTTTACCGCCACACCGAAAAACAGCACTTTGGAAAAATTTGGCGAGAAACAGGCGGATGGTAAATTTAAGCCGTTCCACCTTTATTCCATGAAGCAGGCGATTGAAGAAGGCTTTATTTTGGATGTGATTGCGAATTACACCACTTATAAAAGTTTTTATGAGATCACTAAATCGATTGAAGATAATCCGGAGTTTGACAGTAAAAAGGCTCAAAGCCGTCTGAAAGCTTATGTAGAGCGTTCGCAACAAACGATTGATACCAAGGCGGAAATCATGCTGGATCATTTTATCCAGCAAATCTTTAACCGTAAAAAACTCAAAGGCAAAGCCAAGGGAATGGTGGTTACGCAAAATATTGAAACCGCCATCCGCTATTTTCAGGCATTAAAACGATTGCTGGCTGATCGAGGCAATCCATTTAAAATTGCGATTGCGTTTTCAGGCAGTAAAGTGGTTGATGGCGTTGAATATACCGAAGCGGAAATGAATGGCTTTGCGGAAAGTGAAACCAAAGAGTATTTCGATCAAGATGAATATCGTTTGCTGGTGGTGGCCAATAAATATCTGACCGGTTTTGACCAGCCGAAATTGTGTGCCATGTATGTAGATAAGAAACTCTCCGGCGTACTTTGTGTGCAAGCTTTATCTCGTTTAAATCGCAGTGCGAATAAGTTGGGTAAACGCACGGAAGATTTGTTTGTGTTGGACTTTTTTAACAGCGTTGAAGATATTCAGCAAGCATTTGAGCCGTTTTATACTTCTACGTCGTTGTCGCAAGCAACCGATGTTAATGTCTTGCATGATTTGAAAGATCAGTTGGATGAAACCGGCGTGTATGAACAAGCGGAGGTCAACGACTTTACTGAAGGCTATTTTGCCAATAAAGACGCACAGCAATTAAGCAGTATCATTGATGTGGCGGTTCAACGTTTCGACCATGAGTTGGCGCTTGAGCCAACCCAAAAAGTCGATTTTAAAATCAAGGCAAAACAGTTTTTAAAAATTTACGGGCAAATGGCCTCTATCATCAATTTTGAAAATATCGCTTGGGAAAAGCTCTATTGGTTCCTCAAATTCTTAGTACCCAAATTAAAAGTACAGGATCCGATGGATGAATTTGATGAAATTCTAGATGCAGTGGATTTAAGCTCTTACGGCTTGGCGCGTACTAAACTGAATTACAGCATTAAATTAGATGATGAAGAAACAGAGCTTGACCCACAAAATCCAAATCCACGCGGCACGCATGGTGAAGATAAAGAAAAAGATCCGATTGATGAAATTATTCGTGTCTTTAACGAAAGATGGTTTCAAGGTTGGAGCGCAACGCCGGATGAACAACGGGTGGAGTTTATCAGTACTAAAAATCGCATCTGCAAACATAAAGATTTTAAGCAGAAATATCTGAATAACCCTGATATCCATACCCGTGAATTGGCTTTCCAAGCCATTGTGAACGAGGTGATGAACGAAAGCCGCATAGCTAAATTGGAACTGTACAAGCTCTTTGCCACAGATGCCGCATTTAGAACGGCTTGGACGCAGAGTTTGCAACGAGCTTTGGCTAGGTAGAAATAAAGGCCGTCTGAACGGTTGGGTTTCAGACGGTCTCGGTATCAGCGTAGGTTAAGCACCCTATCCGCTGTTTTATTTACATTTGGTTT
>ERZ773027.2024-NODE-2024-length-10218-cov-5.217652_pt1 | contig 10218 bp, 14 predicted proteins | sample MGYA00511032_ERZ773027 | MGnify/ENA primary metagenome ERZ773027 (study PRJEB29015, sample SAMEA2738138) | human oral metagenome | biome: human oral; feature: human-associated habitat; material: saliva | place: China | collected 2190 ... | reverse complement strand
GTTTTGCACGGTAAAAGCGGCTCTTTTGCATCGCAAAAGAGCCGCTTTCGCACCACCAAACCGAAATTACCGTTTTTTGGAAGAATTATCTTTACAGAAATCGGGGACTTATTTGAAACCGCAAGGAAGAAATATTGGAAACTGCAATGGAGAATTTTGAAGCTGCGATGCAAGAGGTTTGACACTGCGAGGCAAGAATCTTGAAGTTGCGATACAAGGGTTTTGAGGTTGCCATAAAAAAATAAGGCTCGTATGCTTCACAGCTTACGAGCCTCATAGAACCAAAAATATAATCTGAATTTATACCTATGAAAACCTTATTTACTAAGTATTTTACTTTATCCTTAAACTATTCTTTCTTATTCTCCTTACACTAATATAACCTGTTAATAATTACCTTGAAAAGCAATCTTTTACCTTTAAACTTCTACCTATATTTCTTGTATCTGATGCAAAGGTACACACTATTGCAGAATGCGCCTATAATTTTTCTGTTTTTCCGTACACTTTTTAGCGCAAACGTTTGCATTATACGGAAGAAAAGACCACTTTTTGACGTTTCGCAGGGCGATTACAACGCCTGAATTAGACAGCTATCTGTTTGATATTCTTTGCGTTAGAAAGGTACGCACCACGCTTTCAGCCCCTTTTCTTCGTTGTATTGTATTTTTACTCTCGATATTAGGAAATTTATAACCGCCACTTCCGCACACACACGGAAAAACTCTCGCCCTTCCGTGAATACGCCTTGCAACCGCCAAGTAACGGGGCGAGGCACGGAAAACCAACGAAAAAGCGCAGAAAACCGTGTGGTGTTCTGCGCTTTTGCATTATTCTTCGGCTGCTGCCAGCCACGCTTCTTTCCTCCATTTGCTCGGCGATTCGCCTTCCGACTTGGTGAACGACGCCGTGAAATGCGACAGCGACTGATAGCCTGCACGCCTTGCAACCTTGCCCACCGACAGATGCGGGTCGGTAAGCAGCAGTTTCTTGGCATACTCAAGGCGCAGGCTCGACACCCATTCGCGGAACGAGAGGTGGAAGTGTCCGTTGATGTAGGTAGACAGATAGGTGCGGTTGGTGCACAGCTCGCGCGACAAATCCATGAGCGTCAGTCCGCTCTGCGTGAACCCATTACGCTGAATCCACTGCTCAACGCCTTCGGCAATGCGCTCGGTGTTGTACGCCAGCGTCAGCGATTCGCCCCTTCCGTCCTGTCTTTCGTCGGCGGTGGCATCGTCGTCAGCGGCAAAATCGGCTTCGTCGGCATCAAATTCGTCTTGCTCCTCATCGTTTTCTATCGCCACATTTACCTTTGCATAGAACAGCAGATAGTTCTTGTAGGAAACGTAAAGATATATATAAAAAGGTATGGCGGAGAGCATCCACAACACCACATAGCGGGCAGGAATGAACGTGAGCAGCCCCTGCGTAACGCCGAAGCCCACCGCCCAGTAGGTGAACACCGACATCCAGCGGATATAAACGGCTATCTCGTCGGAGTAATACTCGTCCAACGTGCGCACGGCACGGCGGTAAGCGTGCAGCAGCACCCACCCCAAGCGGGCGCAATAGAGCGTGAACGCCACTGCCATACTGATGAGCAGCCAATTGCGCGGCTGCCCTTCAGGCAAGACGAAATAGAGCGCGGTGGAGCAACCCACGTATGCCAGCCAACCGAAAATGTGCCACAGGAACCGCCGATGGGTAACATACTTCTTGACGAGCAGCAGCATCAGTGCCGAGCCGAAGAGCCACGCCGTGAACCAATAGGTGCACAGATTGATGAAGATGGCGCACGTAGGGTGCGTGAAACGTGGAGCAAAAAGAAGGTGAGCCGTGTAGTTTGCCGACAGCAACAGCAGGGCACAGCCCATAATGGTGCGCGAACGGCGGTACTTTTTATAGATGTCGAGGTCGGGCAACCGTCCGACAATGAACCTGACGCCGAAGAACAGCATCAGCGAGAGCGACATACACAAAGGGTAACTGTATTCGATAGGCAGCATAACAGAGTTTTTCGTAATCGACTGTAAAATTAGGAAATAAGTGGCGAAGTACCAAGAAATGGGGCGAAAACGTTATCGCTCCTGCAAGCGTTCCAACCTTTTTACGATGGTGTCTTCGTACGCCTTCTTCATGTCCTCGCTAAGAAAAGAACTGTGTATCAGCGTTTTCCATTTCGGAAGTGCCTTGTTCATACTTGCAATAAGGCGCAATACGACCTTTTCTTCCAAGCCCATTGTTGCGGCAGCCTGCAGAAAATCGTCTAACTTCAGCTTGTTTTTCCGACCCGAAAGCGTAAGTGCCAGTTCCTCTTTATCGTTCGGATTGGCAATTGAAACGTTCACGAGGTCGTAGGCTGGAGCCAGCTGATAGCTGTCGGCAGGACGATACAGCGAGAAGTTTTTAAGGTGCATGTCGTTGTTTCCCGTTACAAAACAGAAGAGCAACAGCTGCATATAGTTTACCAGAGCGAGCTTTGGCGTGTCGCAATGCTGCACGATGGTCTTTGCAATCTGTTCATGCGAGCTTCTGTATTTGTACTCGGTAGGGTGCAACGTCAGCTGGCACATATCCTCCATATCTATCTTTTGTCCGTCGGTCGTGCGGTCGATGCGCTTGGTTATGTAGCCGAGCCTGCCGTCAGCCAGTCGGATAAGGCTGTGGGGAACGACGTTTATCTTCGCAGCTTCGGCAAGATGCATCGTCAAATCCTCGTTTTCGGGCAACTGCGGATAGTTGTCTGTCTGTGGTTTGAATATGTAGTTGCCCCACAAACCAACTATCGTCAGACGGCTGGAGTCTTCGTGCTTGTCGAGATTCAGCGACAGTTTGGGCTGCACGCCCGTCAGTGCCGTCTGCGCACGAATCACCTGTTCCGCCAGTTCGTCGAGGTCTTCGTGTCGGTATTCGAGCGTTGGTGTTTCCTGTACGCCGAAGAATTTCTTGGCACACTGTGGGTGAAAGTCTTCCTGCCCCTCTTCCAACGGTTTATAACAATACAAGCATTTACACATCGTCGGTGTCCTCCTCTGAATTTATGGCTACTACACTAACCGCCCCTATGCATTCTTTGCAGCAAAGCAACAAGAGCGACATACGGTCTAAAACGCTGACATCGGCATTGCGAAGCGCAACATCGAGCAGCCAGCCTTCGGGTATCAGACCGTCGAAGAACGGAAACAGAACGGGGCTGACAAAGGGTTCGGCTTGCAAGGGCAGCGTCAGACTTATGGGCAGGGCGTCTTCCTGCGCAAGGTACGTACCGTCGTAGCAGAAGCGATATTCGCCATCGTCTTCCGTCAGTATGCCTGCGAGCACGCCTTTTCGGTATATCTGTGCCTCTCTCATAACTTCTTGGTCGCCGTTAATTCGTAATTAAACAAATCGAGAAGCTGGTTCACCTTATCCATTCTAAGCGATGCCTTGCCTTGTTCCAAGCTGCGCACGAAGCACAAGCCCACGCCCGACTTCATGGCAAGGTCCTCTTGCGTAAGTCCGTATTCCTTTCGCAAAGCCTTTACTGTTATCGACAACTTCGTCTTTTCCATATCAACATTATATTATATCGAATACAAAGTTATAAATAAAAACCGATTTTATATCACTTTGAATATAAATTATACAGATATTTAACTATTTATATCCGTTCTAATGTAGTTCCGTTGGTTGTTCAGAAGCCTTTGTTGGAAATTTCGTGGTTGGCATCTGTCGGTTTCTGGCGATTGCCTTTGCAGGGTTAGTCCTTCGGTGTAAGAACGTGATTCGTTGCGCCCCAACACCTTTTGCAGCATCGGTTTCAGTGCCGAATCTGTCGTAAGGAATGTTTACAGATGCCGTTTTTATCTTCGACTCGCAACTATCTGATTATCAACAACTACGCTTTAACTCGCCAAAACCTATTGTTTCGCATTGCAAAAGCGTAGGTTTTGCACGGTAAAAGCGGCTCTTTTGCATCGCAAAACAGCCGCTTTTGGAAAACAGAAGAAAAACACCCGATTTTCTGTAAAGATAATTCGCAGTCGTGGATAGGCGTCAGAAACAGAGGGAAATTCACGCCCCAACGTTCTCGCTCAGCGGATTTCGGCGCACACGGGCACGCTTTATGTCTAACCGCATAGGGTGCAGAATGTGCTGCTGATGGTGCAACAGCAGGTATCGCTCGGCAACGGGGCGCACCCGAATGTTCTTTCGGGCACGTATCTTCTCCAACGTTCCCGACGGATTGTGTGGCGGAACAACATTCAGCACCGCACAAACCCGATTCACAATGCTGCGGAAACTGAGCGGCATGCCACGCTCGTCGAGCAGCAAACCCGATTCCCACACAAGGTGCGAAAGCTCTACGAGGTCGGTTTTCGTGCTCGCCCACTGCAGTCCCTCGGCGGGTTGGCGGTTCAACAGCTCGGAAAAATCGGCTACAATCATTGCCTTAATCCTGTCTACATCTTCGCGCGACCAACGGCGGTCGCCAACTTGCGTCTTTTTAAATAGCGTCATAATGTTTAATAAATAGTTTAGTGGAAGCGGAGCAAACGCACCAAGCGTTCCTCCGCTCGCCTGAAAAATAATTAAGGTTAATAAGCAAATCGCACGCGCGGCATTCGTCAAGTAAACCGAAACGCAACGGCACGACCGCAACAAAAAACTGAAAAAACAAGTCTGACGATACGTGTTCTGCTTGTTTCGAGGGCAAAGATACTACCCCAATGTGCAGTATATGTGCAATCGCAGAAAAACATTCGTTAAATATAACTAACACCACTGCATCGCCACCGCAGAAAATAGCACCCACGGACGACGAAAAAACGAAAAGCGAACGGCACATTTCCTGTTTTCAAAAAAAGTTCGTACATTTGCAGATACATAAGTCTAACAATTTAATCAAACTAAAATTATGAAAGTAATAAACACAAGTAAGGCTCCAAAAGCCATTGGCCCATACAGCCAAGCCATCGAAGCAAACGGACTCGTGATAACATCTGGACAGCTGCCCATAGACCCTGCAACAGGCGAATTTGCACCTGGCGGCATCAAGGAACAAACACGCCAGTCGCTCACAAATGCGAAAGCAATTCTCGAAGAAGCAGGCATCAGCCTTGCCAACGTAATGAAAACCACCGTTTTCCTTTCGGACATGAACGACTTCGCAGCCATGAACGAGGTGTACGCAGAGTTCTTCAACGAACCATTCCCTGCACGCTCGGCTATCGCGGTGAAAACTTTGCCAAAGAATGCGCTCGTAGAAGTGGAGTGCATCGCAGCAAAATAAGCTGACGGACAGCAAACTGTACAAGATAAAACCCCTGAAGGCAGGTTCTAAAAACTTCACGTCGGAGCAGACTTATCTGCAAAAACGGTTTTTAGAATCTGCCATTTAATGATGACAAAGAATGAAAGATAACCTCTCTCGTAGCTCTAATACTCGGCTTTCAGCTGCCGATGAACTTCAACAAAAAGCAAAAGACAAAAGTTTTTGGATAAACGCAGGCTGCTTGTTCTTCCTTTTATTATACGCTCTCAAGCCCATCATCGGTTCGTCCGATACGTACTGGTGGGTCGTGTCGGCTTTAGAAGTAATGGGCTTTGCAGTATTGCTGGTTTCCATAATAGCAGGATTTAAACGTAAACTACGAGTACATAGCAATTCTAAAAGCTTTGGAAAAACGATATATGCCTACGTCTTTATCTGCTTTTTAGGCATAACCATGAACTACATATACCTATCGACGGTATCTCTGTTTTGGGTTTCTATGACCCTTTTAGCTTTCGCCTTGATGTTTCTTGAAAAGCCCAGAAAACGCAGATAGAACATTTCAATAAAAGAATAAACCCCGAAGGCAGGTGCTAAAAACTCCACGTCAGGGCAGCCGTATCTGCAAAAACGGCTTTTAGCACCTACCTTATAACTACTATTAAGAATGAAAAACACTTCTCGCGAGCAATGCGCAAATTAATTTTATCCAACCCTCTAACTACAATTAAGAGTGAAAAATAAACTCTTTTGACTAAACGTAGGATACATACTGTTCCTTTTATTATTCGCCTTTGAACCCATCATACCTTCTTCCGATGTATATTTCTGGATTATGCCGGCTTTAGCAACAACAGGTTTCATAGCATTGGTAGGATTTATAATAGGTGTATTTAAAAAGAAAATATCAATACAGAATGGTCTTATAAAGGAAAGAAAAAATTTATTTTTCCACCTCTTTGTTTCCATTTTTGGCATAATTATAAGCTACACATACCAATCATCGCTGTTGAATTTCTGGATATTTATACTCGTTTTAAGCTTGCTTCGCATATTTCTTGAAAAGCCCCTAAAACGCAGATACCCCCCAAATCCCTCCTTCCACCCCAACCCTAAACCACCTAGAAAATCTAGAACACCTATCTATCCCGCCACGAAAATCCCTTCCAACCCCAACTCTAGAATCCCTAGAACCTCTAGGGCACCTATCTACCACACCCCAAAAACCCCTTCCACCACCAACCCTAGAGTACCTAGAACCTCTAGAGCACCTATCTCCATCGCCACCAACCCTCCTTCCCCCACCAATTCTAGAGTACCTAGAAACCCTAGAACACCTACCCACCACCCTCTCACTCCCTCCCCAAACCCCAACTGCGACAAAAAGGGAGGGTCGCAACGACCTTTTGTTAAAATCATCATTGCCCCCAAAGAAAATATCCCTTACACTGAAAGCGCAAAACTATCGGTTCAATTAGAATATCATTTTCTTAATCATTATAATAGATTATATAGGAACCGCTAACTATCTGACAATCAAAACACCCCGCCATCGACCGCCGACAAATAAGTAAGTTACCGCCGACAAATAAGGAAACGACTGCCGACAAATAAGTAATCTTGCTGCGACAAATATGTAACTCTGCGCCACCGTCGCACGACAGAAAGGGAGAATAGCTGCGACAGAAAGGGAATTTTTCACTTTTTTGACGCCGAAAGTCGCCCCTTTTGCCACCGAGAACTGCCCTTTTCGTTTCTAAACTACCCCTCCCCCACCCTTTATATATGTAGTCTTACACTGCAAAACCGCCCCGAACGCTTTACATTTACAACCTTGCAACACGCTGAAAACGTGGTATATACACATTCATAAATACAAGTAGCGACAAAAGGGGAGCAACATTTAGAACCATAAAAAACTACATTTGCCGACAAAAAGGGAAGAAAGTGCGCCCCCGTTCCAAATCTCCTGCCAGCATTAAACCACACTTCCTCGCATTCCCCGTACTTCCTTCGCTGCGCACAGTCAGGCACGTAAAGTCGCAACCCTTTCCCTTCCTCACACTCCACGCAGCCTATATCTGTTCGCATTCTTCAGTGTTTATAGCGTAAATCCTGCCATTCCCCACACTCACACCGCATATATCTGTGGGCATTCTTCACAATCTGTGGTGTTATTTCTGCCCATACCCCATTCTATTTGCATAGGTCTCCTTTCGCATTGCCAGTGCGTTAAATACCCTCTTGCGCTGCGCCCCTCTCGTATTATAAGCGCAATGCTCCCCCCCCACGATGCTGTTGCCTTGCTCATAGCTTGTGTACAGCGTGTATTCAGGGTAGATAAAGGCGTTCTTCCTTTCATTTCTCCCCCCTCACGCTGCATACTTCTGCATGTTCCTCAATGTGCTTCTGCGTATTCATCAACGTGCGGAATACATTGAGCTACACCTCAATACTGCCTGCCCAGCTCTAATACGGCTCTGTTAAAACCATCGCTTTTCACTCTCAAACTTCTTCCATTTCATCCTCAGTTTCTTAATATTTGTCCCTTAACCTCTTTTCATTTCACCCTCAAGTTCTGTTCATTGCGCCCTTAACCTTTCTCCATTTCATTCCCCAATTTCCGTTCTTTTATCCTCACACTCCCACCCTTTCGTCTTCTTTCTTCTTCTCTTTTCATCTTTCTGTAACTGTCCAACTCCCCCACCCTGCAACCCTCGAAATGCGTTTCAGTTTTCTCTCCCAATTTGTCGCACATATATCGAAAAAGCATTCTTCCCTTTTTGTCGCACCATACCTTAGCCCCCATTTCCTGCAATCTTACTAATTTGTCGCCTATAACAGCCCACCTACCCCACCCAAACCGCTCTTCAACCCTGCAAAAACACCTTTCCGCCACCTAAAGCCCTACTTTTTACTGCGACATATTAGTAACAAATATAAGCGGAAAATGTACTAATGCGTAATATTCAATGCATTATAACACAGACAAATAAGGGAAAATGCTACATAAAAACTTAAAGAATTTACAAAACTTTTCACTTTTTTGTCGCCGTTCGCCTTTAACACACCCCTTATCTACTATGTATATCAGTTACTTACGCTGTCTTTTGCATATCTAAAAGATATATTCCCATTTTGTCGAACCTATGCTTTCGCCCATATTTCTTCCCTTTTTGTCGCACGGAAGCTGCACTATTGCCGTGCAACGACAAATTTCCTACATTTCTTTTTCGTCGTTCTTACCATTTTTTATATTCTCCCCTACCCTGCTCTCGCAATCGCTTAAAATGTTTTTCCCTTTTTTGTTGCTCACCGAAACCACTTCCATCACACCAAAATATCTTCCATATTTGTCGCCCATAATTTTGAGTTTTCTATTTTACTCCTATTCTTTAAGCGACGAAAACCAGAATTTTCCTCTCAGAAATCTTTAATATTTCCTGCCCGAACCCCTCTATTTTATATTTTGAAATTTTACATTTAGCAGTATGGAGTTTTCCTATTCTCTCTCCGATTTTTTCTATTTTACAAACCGAAACTTCAAACTATGCTTATTGACACCAATACCGTGCAGCGACCAAAGCAGTATTTTCGAGTTTCTATCGTTGGCAGTTGAGAATTTGAAACTGGAGAAAGAAACTTGCTTTATCACATTCCAAGCACCCACGAACTTGTTTTTTAACCTGCTGCCTCTTTCCATTATGGATATAAGGAACGCAAAAAAATCAACTTCCTTGCACCCTATTGTGGGAAATCTACATTGTGCTTCGTACTATCTATATAATGTAAGGGCGTGATTCATCACGTTTCTAAAACAGAATAAAAATGCAATTTTACGGAATTGGCGACAACATGCTAAAAAGCTAATAAATATGTGTTTTATACATTTTCTGCACTGTTTGTTTATCTGTTGGGTTTTCCTTGCAAAAATAATGATGGCGTATTGCAGTAATATTAATAATGTGTCGTGAAAACAACAGCAACGATTGATGAAAATGGTAGCAATGGTTGGCGAAAACAATATCAGTAGTTGCTAAAAATAATAGTAACATTTGGCGAAAGTGGCAATGATGCGTTGCAGAAATAATAGTGGTGTATGCAAAAGCTTGTAGCGTGCCGAGAACAGCCCCTTCCCTACCCTTTCTATTTTCTCGATTGGTTTTTCTTTTCCCTTAAAGCTGCCTGCCGTTTTCGCTCAAGCACCTCTTTGCTGAAACATTTTCTGTTTTGTAATGAAAATGTAGTGGCTTCACACTGTGCGTATAGAGCCATTATACTGCGCGTGCAGTTCCTTTCTCTCCCAGCAGTGTTGGTTGAAACACCCCACTCTTTCTTACCTATTTCTTTATAAAAGTAAATGCAAAGTAATATAAATATGCAAAAACAAATAAACAAAAAAATAGAAATAAATGTTTTAATAAAAATGTATCGCTAATTATTAATTAATAACTTGCAAATATAAATATATAAAAACAAAGAAATAAAATAATAAAGAAACAAAAGAAAGTTTTTATTTTAATATTCCTGTTTATAAAGACTTGAAAATATTTTGCCATTTAAATGTTTTGTCGTACATTTGTATTTGTAGACGAATACCTGAGGTTATGTTTTTATATAAATATATCTTTAGTTGTCTGTAAAGTTGCGTTTGCAGCGAAGCGATGGTTGAAATGCAAGAAGTAAAGCGTTGTAAAGTATTGCCATATAGAATATAATGCAAATATATAAAAATATAAATGCTTTTTATTTGCTGCTCTTTCCAGCCTTCCTGCATTATGTTGAGTGTTCTTTGAATAACTGTTTTAAAATATTCTTGCTTACTTCTATAAATATATAAAAATAGATTTAAGTTTTTATTTCAATAGGTGAAATGAAATTATAATGACTTCTTTAAACATGTTTCTATGAAATAATATAGATAAAAATATATTGTAAAACATAAATACGGAAAAGATTAT
>ERZ773027.2023-NODE-2023-length-10220-cov-3.729857_pt1 | contig 10220 bp, 7 predicted proteins | sample MGYA00511032_ERZ773027 | MGnify/ENA primary metagenome ERZ773027 (study PRJEB29015, sample SAMEA2738138) | human oral metagenome | biome: human oral; feature: human-associated habitat; material: saliva | place: China | collected 2190 ... | reverse complement strand
ACTAAACACCAATCAAAAACAGAAGATGTATTACGTCGTCTTAATAAAAATCTCTATAATGAACCTCTAGACGTTGCATTTGAAGACATATTACTTTGTTTTGATAAAAACCTCTATAATAAACCTTTAGACCTTGTATTTGAATATCTAATTTATCCAGAACTACAAAATTTAGATTTTAAGTACAACAATATGAAGAATATTCTTCAAACAAAGGTTGGAGACTATTTATATGTAAATATAAGTAAAGAAGAAATTCAAATCCACCATAGCTCACAAGATGAAACTCTATACATGGATAACTTAAGCAAGTTTTTTGTAGAAAAGTTAGAAAATATAGAAAAAATCTTAGAAGAATTAAAAACAGAGCAGGATTTCAAATTTATAGACAATAATATCTTAGAAGGGGAACTAGAGGGTGAAAATATCAAAATAGATATAAAATATCCTCTTAGACCTACTATAAAAATAGGAAATAAGATAAGTATATATCCAGAAGACGACGATTTAAGAGATGCACTAAGAAAGTTTTATTGCAAAACAGAAGACCCTATAGATCCAAACAAGATTTTACAAAACTTTATAGTAAACTATAAAAGTGGCAAATTAAAAATTGTAGAGATTGACAAGATAAATAAAACTATAACTTTTGAGGGTAACAAACCAAAAGAGTTAATGACACTTCAATTTAGAATGGACCCCTCTGACTTTATTATAAGAATAAAAGAATTAAATAAGGATGGGGATCCGTTAATAAGGGTAAACCATATGGGGGAAAATCGTCTATTTTTCAATTTATTTTCGTTGATGAATTAATTTAAAAAGAAAGGAAAGAAGAAATGGATTTAAATACATTAATTATAGAGGATATTGGTGAGGTATATACAATGCTTAATATGAGTTACATAAAAATTATGGTATTGTTCACAATATTACTGGTTTTAATGCTAGTCTTATCATACAAAGACAAAGATTGGTGGGAAACCTTCAAAACACCCATTATAGCTGTTGTAATCATTATGATTTTACTATCAGTAATACAAGGTGTTGTAATGTGTAATTGCAAAGACAAGAATAGCTACACACTACAAATAATAGATCTACAAACAAAAGATGTCTTATCAAGTAAGTCAATAACAAAAGAAGACAGCACCTTTATAAAGGGTTTAAAACTTAAAAGAGCTAAAGGTCAGCCTATATCAGAAAACGAAGACAAAAAGTTAAGACTTATAATAAACGATATGAAACCTGAATAAATAAAGGAGTCTAAAAATGAATAAAAACCTAATAACAATTATAGAATCTCTAAATGATCGATATAAAATAGGTGAAATAGAGAGTATAAGAACCGACGATTGTAGTGATTTGATAATAGAAATAAGAATATGTGATATACTATTTTCATTTACTGCACTTAGACATTTTTGCAAAGAAGTAGAGGATTTGGTAGTAAATGGTGAGTATACTCAAGCAATAAAGAATGTTCAAAGTTTTTTATTAAACTGCTTAAATGGTATAAATATAGGATATACCTTCGCCGAATTATATCAACCCTATTCACCTGTAGAAAACATATACGAAATTATAGACAAGATGAACAAGCTAGAAAACACTCTAAGAGATGTAGCAGAAAAGATTCGTTTAGAACTAACAGTATATGATAAAAATGAAAATTTGGCTCAAGAATTAAAAAACAACATATAAAAATAAGGTGGTGTCCTACAGAGGACCCACCTTATTTATTTAAAACTTTCTTTTTATTGTTATATAGTAACTTGAAACCAAAATCAGAAAAGAACCTAATAATAAACCAAATACAATACCTTTTTTACCGGTAAGTGGTACTTTGATATTAGAATCAGGTTTATAGATGTTAGCAAAAATAATACTATTATTTGAGTTTTCTATCTGACCTGTAAATTTAGGTACCACTGGTTTATAACCCTCAGTAGGGAGTTCCTTAACCTCATACATAGTCCCATTAGGTAAATCATCAATCACTATATTTTCCTTATTTAATAAAGTAAAAGTATCACCATTTCTGATTTGACTCCGACTACCATTTGATTTTTCATAAGTATAGACATCATTACTTACACTACCATCAGAGTTTTTAAATAAAACAGTAAAAGTAAAAATATCTTTATTAACTTTAGAATTTCCTACAATCTCTTGATTATTTTCGTCCTTAACAATCTTATTAATAGTCAAATTATAACCAGCAACCTTATTATAAATATCTATATTATCTTTGTTATAAACTGGTTTATAACCATCCACAGGGTCTTCTGTAACGGTGTATTTAACAAGTTCGCCCTTTTCATTATATTTAGGCACATCCTCAAAAGTATAGGACCATTCAAAATCTACTTCTTCTACAATCTTTGATTCTATAAATTTACCATCACCATAGAGATTGACCTTTATTGAAAATGGTATATTACCTTCAGAATAGCGCTCCCAAGTCTTTACACCCCTAAGTGTTGTTAAATCTTTATAAACATTGACAAAAGAGGCTAAAGATTCAGTCTTATTAATTATATCACCCTCTAATGCAACTGTTTCACGCACATATTTTGAATGTTCACTCTCAACAACTTTCCACTTAGTACCCATAGGTAAATCCTTAATTACTGCATTTTGACCCTTATACAAATGAATATACTGACCACTATAAATCTTATAATCATAACCATTAGATTTTCTATAAGTATAAGCACCTGTATCTTCCTGACCATCCGGTCTCATAAGAGTTACTTTAAATGAAAACTCATCAGAATCTCTATTGTTTGGCTTAGGATCACCATTTAATATAGCAGCCTGAGATTGCTTTACAGTTTTTTCAATCTTTAAAGACCCGTATCCAACAACCTTGTTATGTATGTTTATGTTATCCCAATCATATACTGGAGTATAACCATCTACAGGGTCTTCCTTAACAGTATATTTAATCAATGTGCCATCATCATTATATTTAGGTAAATCTTCAAAAGTATAGGCCCACTGAAAATCTAATTCTTCAACAATCTTTGACTTTACAAACTTACCATCGCCATAAAGATTTACCTTTATTGAAAACGGTAGAGGTTCTGAAGACTCATCCCAAGTCTTTATACCACGAAGGTTTATAAGTGGGTTATAGATATTCACAAAATTAGCCTGAGAAACATTATCTTTTGTTATTGTACCATTTATTATAGAAACTTCAGGTTTATAATACTTTTCAGGCAACTCGGTTATTTCATAAGTAGTACCAACCTTCAAACCTTTAATTAGGATAGACTGACCACCGCTTAAATATACATAGCTACCACTACGTATTTTACCATTAGTTCCATTTGACTTAACATAGTCATATTCATCATTATCAAGATTGTCATCTGAATCTTTCAAAACAACTTTAAAACGAAAATCATCAGACTGTCTATCTTGTGGTAGCACACCACCATCGTCTGAAAAAGCCTTTGATAACTTAACAGCCTTAGAAATTCTTAAATCCCCACGCTCAAAAAATCTCTTATTATGTATATTTATATTATCTTTATTATATACAGGTTCATAACCCTCAACAGGATCTTCAGTAACGGTATACTTTATTGGCTGACCATTTTCATACTTATACAAGTCATTAAACGAATAAGCCCACTCAGCGTCTATTTCAATAACATCTTGAGCTTTTAAAAATTTTCCATTAGCAAAAAGATTTATTGTTATCTTCTGAGGTTGAGGTCCAGGATCCCATGTCTTTACACCACGAAGACTAATCTTCTCAGGTTTGTGCTTGTTAAGAGCCTTAAAAACTAAACCATCAGTGGTTTTATCCTTGGTAACAGAAAAAATATAACCATTAGGTTTATTGGTTTCCTTTATTTCAAAATCTATAGGATTTCCGTTTCTATCAAGTGGGGTAGAGTATCTATCAAAATCGCCAACCCACTTTGAATCTTTATTAACCGTCACAGAATCTAAAACATTAGTTTTAGAATAACCAACCTTTGAATCAAACAAATCAAATGAAAGATTTTGTGGTCTTAAACCATCCCTATCATTATCATCATCCCAAGATTTTTTCACAGAAATATTTAATTTCTTTAAACCAACCTTGGTGTATTCATTCTTAATAAGCATATTTTGTGTTCTGACCTTGTCTTTATTTGATATCGACACAAAAGTCATTGCAATAGAATTATAAGCATGAGCACCACCTGTTATACCAGATTCTGACTCAGTAACAGAAATTAAACCATCATAAACATTTTTTAAATTATCTCCAGTCTTTAACGAAGGATCTAAAATAGCATCATCGTCTTTACTTAACTGAGGAGCCTGCATTTTTATGGTAAATGAAATTGATTTATTAACACCCAACTCAAAATCAGAACCATCTGCTTTGTGCCTTGCATCAACAGCTATTGCCGTTATTCTCTTATCTGTTGGTCTTGTCTTAGTCCATATATTTGATTTTGTCAAGTCATTATCTGACCTATTATCCATATTGTCTACAACAATATTTTCTTTAGTAGAGTAGTAAACAACAGGTTTTATACCAGCCTTCTCAAGCTCTGATAAATCAATACCAACAAACTTACCTCTCCATCTAAAATCTCCATAGTCATCAGTATCCCTAGATGGGACGTAGCCATCTAACTTATCATAGAATATAATATTATCGTTAGATGATGCATCGGCATTTCTAAGTCTTACCTTATATGTATAAAAACCATTTTCATACACATTTTTAGGCAAGTTGTTTAACTGACCATCAGAGTATGAGTTCTCATCTCCTACACTAACTGTCTTTTTTAGGGATGTAGAAGAGTATATATCGGCTGTAAGGGTGTTTGTCGTGCTGGCGTAAACAAAATTAGGATTATCATGTTTTGGATTTAAGTCTGTCAATAAATCATTTGCGGTCTTATCCATATTTTTAGTAGTGATATTTTTACCAGCTCTAGGATCATCAGGCTCACCCTCATAGCCATCAACATTACCAAGAGGCCCACTTAAAGATTCATAAGCCATATGATTAATTAAAACTTTACCCCAATCAGGTATAACATCCCAATCATAGGTTGCCTTAAACTCTATACTTGGTTTGTCCACAAGACCCTCTTCTTCCAAAATGGTATCGCCGGGTACACTATAATTGTTCATTTTATACAAGGGTCTTAAACTAGCATAAACCTTCATTAAAATTCTACCAGAATCCTTGTAATTTTCAATTAATTCAACATTATCAATAGTATCTCCGTTTCTTAATTTTATTGATCTTGTATCAGGAATTACACCTTTAGGTAGTAAATCATACCAAATAGCTGATGTCTGTTCTTTAAATAGACCAATATTCTTCACACCCCCTATATCATTAGTACTATGAAAATTAGTTTGCATAGTCATTAAACCCTTGTAATTTATAGAAAGTCTTTTATGAGCCGGATCATTAGAATATGTAGCAGACTTTTCTAAGAAAGACCCATAAGAAAACGTATTAATTTTTTGGTCTATATAAATTTCATTAACAAAGTGATTCTCACCATTAGCAACAAAATTCATATCCGCATAATTACGAACAAAACCTTCAGGTTTACTAAAAGCCTTGTATAAATTTTCAACAAAATTCTTAATTTTTACAGAACTCTTTACTTTAACCGTTGGAACAACAGAAAATGTCACACCCGCCTTATTTGTTGTATAAGAAAGTTTAATCTCTTTCACATTATCAGGGAAGACTAAAATATCCTCACCCTTGTATCGACCAATACTAGCACCATTTAAAGGGTTTATAACCTTTGTTTTAGTGTTATAAGTACAGTACTCTGACCATACATCTCCAATCTTACCTAAAACCGTAACTTCTAATTCAGCGTTATTATCCCTAATATATGCCCACTCACCTTGAGAAACCTTACGAGATTCCAAACCGTTGGGACCATCAACAAAAGTATACATATCACGTGGACTTTTTATATAATTATCTATAAAAAAGTCATTAAATTCTAAAGATGTGATAGAGTAATCACTAGGGTCTAGATTTTTTAAAGTGTTAAATTCAACACCAAAATCTCTAACATTAACAGTGTATTTCTTATGACCATAATTGGATGAATCGTCTGGACCAAGACCAGAAACATCATCATATGTCCACTTATAACCATAAGTAGTACCAGAAACATTATATCTAATTGAAACATCACCCCCGTTTTTTAATCGAGTCAATCCATAAGACTCTGAAGACCAAGTTCCTTTTTCGACTATAAAATGACCGTTGGGAAAAACAAATTTTATGGGTCTATATGTAACAAAATCCCACTTTGTTTTAGATGTAACTTCTTTATCGTCTTGACTTGTTAACTTATAAGTAACATAATTAGATAACTGATACTCCTCACCATTTTTAAAATTAGATCTAGGATAAGCGACATAATAAGTTATATAACCATGTTTCCCAGCATTCCAAATATCATTTTTGTCTTTTTGATAAAAACCATCAAAAATACCAGTTACAGATGCATCGCCTGATTTAACAACTTTAACACCCTCTAAATCACTATTATTCTCTGTATTAGTTTTTACATAACCCAAAAGCTTAAAACCGTCAGTATTAGGTCCATAATTAAACTCTGACTTAACATCCATCCTATAAGGTTGGTTAGTAGTTGTAGTAACAGCCGCCCTCCATGCAACATATACATAATCTTGATCATTTTCAGGTTTTAATTCTTTGGGAAAAGAATCTGGGTAAACATCATAGGCTTGGCTCGGTCCGCTATACACCTCATCTATAACAGCCTTAGTATTAATCTCAGCTTGAACGCCACCAGTCTTTTTAAATATCTTATTATCCTTATCCGTTGTCACCTCAACCAAAGCACTAAACGGTGCTGATTTATAACCAGTTGATAAATCTTTAATTTTATGAGGAACCAAATCCTTTATAGTAAACTCAAAAAATGCTTGAGTTGTCGCATTTATCCTCTTAGTATTTACAATAACAATATTTTTACCCTCTTCTTGATAGGCAAAATCTTGACTATTATTAGGATATTTAGGAACAGCAAGCGTTAGAATTCCTGTATCGTTACCGTCCCTAGTCTTAAAAACATACTTAGGAACAGTAATCTTTATATCGCCTGGGTTATAGTCCTTTTTGCTATTTAAAGATATATTAAGCTTAGCCCTTAAATGAAAAGGATCATCGTTAGTTAAATCCTTACGCAAAAGTTCAGAACTAACTTTATTACCAACAATCCAGTTCATATCAGCAACTTCAATCTTATAACCATCTTTCTCAGAGATTAATTCTTCTGCGCTAGATGGTTCAAAAAGTCTATCAAACCACGACTTTGATTTATTATTTAAAAGTGTTTTGTTTTTTGATATAGTCTTATTTTCTTTCTTTTTGTTTTTGTGAGAATTATCTAAAATATCTGGTCCATGTCTAGATATTTCTTTAGTGATATTACTCACAATACCCCTTGTATCAAGGGATTTTTGATTTATATTATTAGTATCTGCCGTTGAGACAAAACCCAAATAGGGTAGTGCTATAGAAACAGCAAGAGATACTGATAATATCTTTTTTAGTATATTGTTCATATATACATCCTTTCTATCATATATTATAAAAATGGACCATAAAATATTAAAACAAAACTCAACAGATTATTCACTTTTCAAGGTTCTTTTATATGGTTTAATACCCTGTAAATACAAGGTTAAACCCTAACATTATAATAACATATTTTGATAGAAAAATCAATCAAAAAAAAAAAAGGTTAAAATTTGAAAGGAAGTATATAAAAAAAAAAGTGATATTAGTCCAGTTATTTATTATTTTGTGTGGATTTCATCCACAAGAGCATTATATAGAAATTTATATTAAAAAAATGGAGGTTAATGTTATGAATTACACTATGAATTATGATGAAACATCAGTAAGAGAAGAAAAAGTTATGGAAGTTTTTGAAAAACTTCGTGAAAGAAATCCAGAAAAATACGAGAATGTACCTTGTTATCTACCTGAGTTTGTAAAATCACTTGATGAAGCAACGTATGCATATGACACTATGAGGTCTTGCTGGGTAAAGGTTAAAGAAAAGCTAGAGGGATCATATGAATTTTATGTTTGCATGACACTTGGCGAAAAACCAGACTATGTACTATGCAGTATGGGCGATTTGACAGATTATTGTAACGAATTTTAATAAAAAAGGAATAAAACTATGAAAAATGAAAAATTAAATAGAATAACAGAAACCCTAAAAGGTTCAGAGCTAGAATCGATATTGGATAGTAGATTCTTATGTAAGCTTATAATAGACAACGGACAGCTAAGAGACATAATAACTGAAGTTAGAGACCCTAAATTTGGTCATGAAACAACACTTACACTCTCAGATTTTACAGAAGATAATTTCGTAGCTAGAGGATATCTTGATGTGTTTTACGAAAACGATTACAATACACCACTCGGAAGTTATGTAAAATTTACAATGAACTTAATAAAGGTTCTTAAAATAAAAGAATCTGTTTCACATAGGAAATTAAATGAGAAAATATCTGAGTTCATAAATAAGTATGTCGAAAGAATGAAAGCAAAAGACTATACTGGTTATAAAGTAATAAGACACGATAAATACGTACAGATAATAATTAAAAAAGATAATCTTAACGTTTATATCACACTAGAAAAATGGACAACAATAGTTAGTATAATTGACACTAACAACCTTAAATTAACAAAAGGGTTTTATGAAAATTATAATGACGATGCTGATGAGAAAAGATACTACTACATTAGAGAAATAATAAGACAAAACCTATAAAAAAACTAACCCCACATTTTAGTGGGGTTTTTCTTCTAAAAATATATCTTTGGTGCCTTCTTAACATCAAGACAAATCTTACATTTGAAATAGTCTTCTAAAGCCTTCTCAACAATAGCTGTCTTTGAAAGCATTGTTTCTTCAGAACGTTTCTCAAGTTCTTCACATATATCATTACGAAGTCTGAAACCAACAGTTCTTGAATTTTTCATCTTATTTCTTGCCATTAAATATTCACCGCCTTATATAATCTTAATTAAAACTAGTTTTTTTTTCTTGGGTAGTTTCTTTGGTAGTTTTATGTAAAAATTCTAAAGAAACTTCATTCATCATAAAATCACCCCTTAAATTATTAATCCTCAACAGCCACCAAAATACTTTCAGCAATCATCTTTATAACTGGAACCGAAACTGAATTTCCAGCCTGCTTATAAAGATGGCTGTTAGCTATATTTGGTAACTTATAAGTTTTAGGAAAACCTTGAAAATTAAAACATTCTCTAGGTGTTAATTTCCTTATTCCTTTATCAGTTTTTATAATAGGTACATTATTACCACCAGTCCCCATACTAGCTGTTAAAGTAGAACATAAACCACTTTTATTTTCCCTCACATAGTTTCTTCTCCATTGATATACAGTATTTTCCTTTGTTATAAATTCCTCTAAAATAGGATAAAAAGAATTTTTATCTTTTGTATAATAAAAACAATCATCTACAGAATTTGTATCTAACATATCTGATATAGTCTTAGTTAAAATTTGAGGTTGAGGAAAGTCAAATTTATCATAATAATTTTTATCTCTAAAACCAACTATATAAACCCTCTCTCTATTTTGAGGTATGTTCCCGTAATCTTTAGTATTTATAACCTTATACTTAATATAATATCCATTCGATATTAAAGCATCTTTTATTATAGAAAATGTTTTACCCTTATCATGAGTAACTAGATTTTTAACATTTTCTAGAAAAATAACCCTTGGTTTTTTAGATACTATAATCCTCAATGTTTCAAAGAACAAATCACCTGTTTTCTCATCTTCAAAACCCTTCCTATAGCCAGCTATAGAAAATGAAGTACAAGGAAAACCAGATGTAATAATATCTATATCGGGCACATCATCAGGATCAACATCTCTAATATCTCTAGGATCGAGATTAGAAGAGAAGTTTTCAGAATATGTTATTCTAGCGTTTTTATCAAACTCATTTGCATATACAGTTTTAAATTTACCCGTCAATTCAAATCCTAAATCAATTCCACCAACACCAGCAAACAAGCTAGCTATTTTATACATGTTATCACCTCTCATATTAATAAATTTACTAAAAACTTACATAATTTGCTTGTTTAATACATAATAATTATAACACAAATAATAAATTATTTCAA
>ERZ773027.2010-NODE-2010-length-10279-cov-20.752934_pt1 | contig 10279 bp, 10 predicted proteins | sample MGYA00511032_ERZ773027 | MGnify/ENA primary metagenome ERZ773027 (study PRJEB29015, sample SAMEA2738138) | human oral metagenome | biome: human oral; feature: human-associated habitat; material: saliva | place: China | collected 2190 ... | reverse complement strand
GATCATTGGTACCAGCTATTATGGGTTCAATCGCAGCAACTTTGGCTGTTGCAGGCAACCCAGCCGGTATCTTCCTATGGATCGCTGTAGCAGTTGCTTACGACATTTTCCGTTGGAAACAATTGGAATTTGCTTATAAAGAAGGGGTTAACCTCATCAACAATATGCAAAGTACTTTGACAGCTTTGATTGATGCTGCATCTGTACTTGGTGTCTTCATGGTTGGTGCCTTGATTGCCAGCATGATTGGTGTTGAAGTTTCATGGGCTCCACACATTGGGGACAAAGCAATTGAAATTCAAGACATGCTTAACCTCATCTTCCCACGTTTGGTACCAGCAATGATCACAGGCGCAATCTTCTGGTTGCTTGGACGTAAGGGTATGAACTCTACAAAAGCTATCTTGCTCATCATTCTTGCAGCGATTGCTTTCTCAGCATTTGGTCACTTCTTCTTTGGAATGGCATAATGGTGTAAATTATGAGCAAACAATTAATTTTGATTAGTCATGGTCGCTTTTGTGAAGAACTGAAAACAACCACTGAGATGATTATGGGGCCTCAAGCGGATATCCATGCCGTTGCCTTGTTACCAGAGGAGGGACCAGATGATTTCACAGCTAAGTTCTTAGACACAGTCAAGGATTTTGATGACTATATTGTCTTTGCAGATCTTTTGGGAGGCACACCATGTAATGTAGTCAGCCGCCTTATTTTAGAAGGTAAGGATATTGACTTGTACGCCGGCATGAATCTGCCGATGGTGATTGAGTTTCTCAATGCTTCCCTGACAGGAGCTGATGTTGACTATCCGAAAAATGCAGTCGAAAATATCGTTAAAGTCAATGATATTTTAGCAGGCTTATCAGATGATGAGGATGAGTAGGGCTGTTTTGTAAGGAAAAAAGAAATGAAGGGGAGTGGGGAATTTTCCCATTCCCTCTTTTAAAAGCAAATAACTAATATATCGATGTTTATTTTGAAAGGACTACCATGCTAGATTATTCAAAAGAGAAACTGGTTGAATTGGGCGCGGAAATCACCACGCGTGAAATCTACCAACAGCCAGATGTTTGGCAGACAGCTTTTAATACTTACAAGGCTCAAGCTGACCAAGTCACTGCTTTTCTAAAAGGCATCGAAGAAAAGCATGACTATATAAAAGTTATCTTTACAGGTGCAGGAACTTCGGCTTATGTAGGGGACACGCTGCTGCCATATTTCAGAAAGCTTTATGATGAGCGCAAATGGAATTTTAATTCGGTTGCGACGACTGATATTGTGGCAAGTCCTAAGGTACATCTGCATAAGGAAATTCCAACGGTTCTCGTTTCTTTTGCCCGCAGTGGAAATTCGCCAGAAAGTGTTGCGACAGTGGACTTAGCCAAGCAACTGGTTGATGAGCTTTATCAAGTGACCATTACCTGTGCTGCAGAAGGAAAACTAGCTCAGCAGGCGCATGGTGATGAGCGGAATTTGCTCTTATTGCAACCAGCTCCATCAAATGATGCTGGCTTTGCCATGACTTCTAGCTTCACCTCTATGATGTTGACAGCTCTTCTTGTTTTTGACCCAGCAGATTTGGCTCAAAAAGAAGCAAGAGTAGCTGAGTTGATTGCTTTGAGCCAAAAGGTTTTGGCTGATGTGGCTGATGTTCAAGCTTTGACAGAATTAGACTTTAACCGTGTCATTTACCTTGGGGCAGGGCCATTCTTTGGTTTGGCGCACGAAGCACAGCTGAAAATTTTGGAGTTGACCGCTGGGAAAGTTGCGACCATGTATGAAAGCCCAGTTGGCTTCCGCCATGGACCAAAATCTCTGATTAACGAAGAAACGCTTGTGCTGGTATTTGGCTCAAGGGATGAATACACCAAACGTTACGACTTGGATTTGGTGCGTGAAGTGGCAGGAGATCAGATTGCTCGCAAAGTGGTCTTCTTTACAGAGCGCAGAGAAGATTTGGAAAATGTTGAGCAAGTGGTTCTTGAAAGTGATATCTTGGAAGATAGCTATCGAGCCTTCCCTTACATCGTCTATGCTCAGCTCTTCTCTCTCTTGACTTCTTTGAAAGTGAAAAATCGACCAGATACACCGTCTCCGACAGGTACGGTCAATCGGGTCGTTCAGGGAGTTATCATCCACCCTTTCCAGCAGTAGAAAGCTGAATATGGAAAAGTCAAACATTAGTCATGGGAAAGCTAGTTATTAAAAAGACTTTCAGATAAAAAGGATGGCCTTCCCTCCTTGTCCCTTGACTAAGTCAAGAAAGAGAGTGGGACAGAAATCGGTAATTGGTTAGAATTCGATTTCATCGTCCCACCTCCGCACAGTTGAGTAGGGCTGTAAAAGCTGATGAAATCAGCGTAGTAGAGCCCACTCAACCACTGCGTCTTGCTCGACAATCCAAAGACAATTGAGAGGCTAGGACTTTTGTCCCAGGCTCGAGACAGAGGGAGATTGTATGAAATCTTATCAAGAATCTATTTTTGGTACTTTTAAAGGACAGGATGTCTTAGCCTACACCTTTGAAAATAAGCTAGGCTATCGCTTCAAGGTCATGAACTATGGCGCAACGATTTTAGAATATCGGACGCCGGATAAAAATGGTGATTTTGCCAATATTATTTTAGGCTTTGAGAGTTTTGAGGATTATGTTGGCAATAGTCCCAAGCATGGTGCCAGCGTGGGACCGGTTGCGGGACGGATTGCGAAGGCTAGCTTTGAGTTGAATGGGCAGTCCTACCAGCTGGAAGTCAATAATGGTCAGAATTGTAACCACAGTGGCTCTACTGGCTGGGATGGCGTGCTTTTCCAGACAGAGGACGTCACAAACGAGGGCGTCACATTTTACACAGAGCGCCCAGATGGGACGGGCGGTTTTCCTGGAAATTTAAAAATCTGGATTTCCTATTACTTATCGGAAAAAGGGGAGATTGAGATTTCCTATCAGGTTCAGACAGATCAGGATAGTTTGGTCAATCCGACCAACCACAGCTATTTCAATCTGTCAGGTAATTTTAGTCAGCCGATTGATCAGCATGTCCTCCAGCTGCATACCAAAGGGGTGTATCCGATTGCTCCTGACGGCGTGCCAGCAAAAGAAGTGGATGCGAATCGCGGCTTTGTCAAAGGTCTACAAACAGGTCTGGCGCTGAAAGAAATTTTTGCAGACCAAGACGAGCAAATTCAGGTCGTGTCAGGGCTGGATCATCCCTTTGCTCTCGATAAAGAGCAGGAAGAGGCAGGATATCTTTATGATGCGGCATCAGGTCGTTATCTGACTTTCCGTACGGATGCTCCTTGTGTCGTGACTTATTCGGCAAATTTTGTAGATGAGTCAGTTATCATCAATGGACAGCCAATGATTCAGCATAATGGTATAGCGCTGGAAGCACAGGCCTTGCCTGATGCGATTCATAGTGACTTGAAAGATCAGGTCATTCTCAAGGCAGGAAGCCTCTTTACCAGCACCACCGTTTATTTCGCAGGAGTGAAATGAATACTAAACTTGCTTCATTTGAAGTGTATCTCATCTGGCGATATCAGCCTCAGATACAAGAAAACGGCAGAATCCCCCTCTGCCGTTTTTACTATTTATTTTATTGGTTATCTAAGTCTTGTGGTTGGAAAATTTGATTGTAACGTTCTTCGTCTTCTTGGTTATCACGGATAACTTTTGCAAGAGTGAATGAAGAAGAAATCAGTCCGACAGAACCCATGAGATAGTATCCTTTAACCATCAAAGGCTCTTTCAAAGTATAGAGGCCGACGAGAACAAGAGTCACAAAGAAGGCGAATGAGCCCCAAGCCATAAACATAAAGGCTGGTGTATTCCGATAAGTTTTCTTTTTAAGGTTGTTCATATCTAAAATCTCCTTTTCGATTTTTTTCATTGTATCATGAGTTTTTGAGACAGTCAATGAAATAGCGGCTATTTTAATCAGACTGAACAATTCATATTAGTTTGTATCATCTTACTAAGATATCTAAAAGTATTTTATTTTTAAAAAATATTTTTTCTTTAAGCAAATTTTAAGATAAGGAAGTTATACTAATACCATCAAATGAAGACCTCCTAACTTTATTTGATAGAAATCCTAAAACTTTTTCATAATAATCTCCCATAAGAGCCACCAAATTCGGTGGCTTTTTTTGTGCTCAGAATCGGGTCGGATTGCTTCCTCTGCCCTATTTTTTGCTATAATAGTCCTATGAGTAGAATTTTAGATAATGAATTAATGGGGGATGAGGAGCTGGTAGAACGTACCCTCCGTCCTCAGTATTTACGAGAATATATTGGTCAGGATAAGGTCAAGGACCAGCTGAAGATTTTTATCGAAGCAGCTAAATTGCGGGATGAGGCGTTGGACCATACTTTGCTTTTTGGTCCTCCAGGTCTGGGAAAGACGACTATGGCCTTTGTCATCGCCAACGAACTCGGTGTGAATATTAAGCAGACTTCTGGTCCGGTCATTGAAAAGGCTGGTGATTTGGTAGCCATTCTCAATGATTTGGAACCGGGCGATGTCCTCTTTATCGATGAAATTCATCGTTTGCCTATGGCGGTAGAGGAAGTGCTGTACAGCGCCATGGAGGACTTTTACATTGACATTATGATTGGGACTGGCGAAACCAGTCGCAGCGTCCATCTGGAATTGCCACCTTTCACGTTAATTGGGGCGACCACTCGGGCGGGCATGCTGTCCAATCCTCTGCGGGCTCGCTTTGGGATTACTGGTCACATGGAGTATTATGAAGCCAGCGATCTGACCGAAATCGTCGAGCGGACGGCTGAGATTTTTGAGATGGATATTACTCACGAGGCTGCTCGGGAGCTGGCTCTGCGTAGCCGAGGTACACCGCGGATTGCCAATCGTCTGCTCAAGCGGGTGCGGGACTACGCCCAGATTATGGGCAATGGCTTGATTGATGATAAGATAACCGACCAGGCTCTCTCCATGCTGGATGTGGACCAGGAAGGGCTGGACTATGTAGATCAGAAAATCCTACGAACCATGATAGAAGTTTATGGTGGTGGTCCAGTGGGGCTGGGCACCCTCTCGGTCAATATTGCCGAGGAACGTGAAACAGTGGAGGACATGTATGAGCCTTACCTGATTCAGAAAGGCTTTGTCATGCGGACTCGGACTGGGCGCGTGGCGACTCGCAAAGCCTATGAGCATCTAGGATATGAGTATATGAAGGAATGATGACCGATCAAGAGATTTTAGAGAGGCTGAGTCAGGATCAGGATATCCGAGCAATTTTGGAGATGATCCGCAGTCTAGAATTGAAAGATTCTTGGCTGGCTGCAGGCAGTATCAGAAATTTTATCTGGAATATCTTGTCTGGCAAGTCGGGCTTTGATGCTGAAACGGATGTGGATGTCATATTCTTTGATCCAACTGTGTCTTATGAGAAAACTTTGCAGCTGGAGATGGAGCTGAGAAAAGCTTTTCCCGCTTATTCTTGGGAGCTGAAAAATCAAGTTTATATGCACATTCATAGTCCCAACACCCAGCCCTATACTAGCTCGAAAGATGCCATGAGCAAGTATCCTGAGTGCTGCACAGCTATCGGTCTTCGATTGCTGGAAAATGATAAGCTAGAGCTTTTTGCGCCCTATGGCTTGGTAGATATTCGAGCATTTCAGGTTCGACCAACACCACATTTTTTGGCGGATGCGGATCGAAAGAAGCTTTATAGGCAAAGAATCCGCAAGAAAAACTGGCAGGCTAAATGGCCACAATTAAGTTTTGAATATCTTTCTGAAGAAAAGTAAAGTTTAATCTGGTGCAAGCTAGATTGAGTGGGTTACTGCCTCAATGATCTGCACTTTTATGTAAGTCGGTATAATTAGCGGTTTTTCAGAGTCCGCTTCCGCTGTCACAGAATAATCAAGAAAGCTCCGCAGTTTTCTTTTTATTCTGGTATAATAGATCTATGAAGAAAATTGTATTTGTTTGTTTAGGAAATATCTGCCGTAGTCCGATGGCAGAGTTTGTTATGAAAAGTCTGACCGATGACCTACATATTGAGAGTCGTGCAACGTCTAGCTGGGAGCATGGAAACCCTATACATCAGGGGACTCAGGCTATTTTTAAGAAACATGCGATTTCTTATGACAAAGGAAAGACTTCTCAGCAGATTTCAGCGCAAGATTTTGCAGAATTTGATTATATCATCGGCATGGATGAAGCCAATATTCGAGATTTGAAGAAAATGGCACCAGCGGATTTTCAGGATAAAATCTACCAGTTTGCTGATCTGGGTGTGCCGGATCCTTGGTACACGGGTGATTTCGATGAGACTTATGAGCTGATTTTGGCTGGCTGCCACAAGTGGCTAGAACGCTTAAATGGGTGAAAAATGGATAAAATAAAAGAATTTTACGATAAATATAAAATCTATCTGACCCGTCAGAATCTAGAAATCCTAGCAGTGACTGTGATTGCCTTGTCAGCAATTTTAGTGTTTACCTCCAATATCCCTAGTAAGGGTGCGCTAACGCTGGATCAAGGTAAGATAAAATATGAAGGCAGTCTGGTTCACGGGAAGATGAACGGCGAAGGTACCCTGACTTTTAAAAATGGGGATAGCTACAAAGGTCATTTCAAAAATGGGACTTTTGACGGTAAGGGTACTTTTACATCGAAGGCTGGTTGGAAATATGAAGGTGAATTTGCCAACGGTCAGGCCGATGGTAAAGGAAAACTGACGACAGAAAGTAATGTCGTCTATGAAGGAACGTTCAAGCAAGGAATTTATCAAAATGCGCATTAGATGGTTTTCACTGGTTCGGATTACTGGACTGGTCTTGGTGTTACTCTATCATTACTTTCAGGGAGCTTTTCCTGGAGGTTTTATTGGAGTGGACATCTTTTTCACTTTTTCAGGATTTTTGATTACTTCATTATTGATTGATGAGTTTACAAGAAGTCGGACGATTGATATTATGGGCTTTCTGAAACGGCGCTTTTATCGTATCGTTCCTCCGCTCGTTTTTATGATTTTGGTCATCATGCCTTTTACTTTATTGATCCGTCGGGATTTTGTAGCAGGTATTGGGACGCAGATTGCAGCTGCGCTTGGCTTTGTGACTAATTTTTATGAAATGATGTCGGGCGGCAGTTATGAAAGCCAGTTTGTGCCGCATTTGCTGATTCACACTTGGAGTTTGGCACTGGAAGTGCATTACTATATCCTCTGGGGCTTGGCTGCTTGGGGAATCAGTAAGATTAGCAAGTCAGTTGCTCAGTATCGGGGGCTGATTTCTCTGACTTCAATTGCTCTGTTTCTGTTCAGTTTCTTGGCTATGTTTATCGGAGCCTTTTTCAGCAAGAATTACTCCAATATTTATTTCTCAAGTTTGACCCATGTCTTTCCTTTCTTTGCTGGGACAGTGCTAGCGACTTTTTCTGGAGTCGGAAATGTGGGCGTTCAGATGAAGAGACTGGAAGAAAAGGTCGAAATCAAGCAAGTCTTGATCGCTTTAGCTGGCAGTTTTGTTCTTCTTATTTTGCTCAGCTTTATTTTGAAATTTGACAGCTTGTGGACTTATTTATTTGGTTTCTTGATTTCAACACTTCTGGCCTGTGTCATGATAGCAGCAACCCGCATCTTGCACGATAAATTGCCAAATATTAAGGAGCCTAGTCCTCTCAACTTTATTGCAGATACTAGCTACGGTGTTTACCTCTTCCATTGGCCTTTCTATATTATTTTTACTCAGTTGATGAGCAATGGATGGGCTGTGCTTTTGACTACAATCTTGAGTTTTGGTTTCGCGGCTCTTTCCTTCTATATCTTAGAGCCGACTTTAGCTGGACGGAAGCCTCGGATTTTTGACAAGGATATGAATGTAACATCCATCACCAAGCCGATTTTCTACAGTTTCATTCCGCTGACTTTTATCTTGCTTATTATCACCATCACAGCTCCGTCTGTGGGTGCCTTTGAGGAAAGCCTGATTGTCAATTCTTTGAACCAATCCGATACGAAAATGCAGACAACCCGTAAGCACGCAGACCAGAAAACTGCGACAAATTATAACGTGGCAGAGGGAACGACTGTTATCGGTGATTCGGTCACCTTGCGCTCCGCTGAATGGATCCAAGAGGCTATACCTGACGCTCAAGTCGATGCAGTTGTTAGTCGTAATTTAGTGTCTGGTCTGGAATTTTTCAAGAACGATATTGCTAACCAAACACTGCTTCAAAACGTCGTCTTGGCATTGGGAACCAATCCAGTTGATAATTATGAAGAATTGTTGGATCAGTATATCGAGCTCTTGCCAAAAGGCCATCGCTTGATTTTAGTCACGCCATATGATGGCCGGACAGCCAATGATCCAAGTAGTATTCCTGTTAAGATGCGACAATACGAACTTGAACTTGCTAAGAAATACGATTTTGTATATGTAGCAGACTGGTATCAGGTAGCGATTAACAATCCGCAGATTTGGATTGGAACAGACTATGTCCATTATGGGGCAGATTCAGAGTCTATGGCAGAGGGAGGTAAACTCTACTCTAACATGATAAAAGAAGCTTTGGCTGCCGCTTCAAATGGCAGTGTTAAGCCATAAAACTAGCTCGGTTATTTAGCCGAGCTAGTTTTATAACAAAAAAGAAAGCGCTAACACATTTTTTAGAGAAAAGTATGTGAAATTTTTGAGAATAGATATAGAATTTAGTAAAAAAGCCTGAAATATCAGTGTTTAAAAAATAATCCATAAAAAGTTTGTGAACTTTTGTTGAAAGTGTTTACAAATTTGTAGGAATAGAGTATAATTATATTGTGAAAAAATTAACAAAGGTTAAAATCTTCATCTAACCTTTTGGCAGAAACCATTGGAGGATTATAATGGCTGATAAGAAGAAAACTGTTGAACAAGAAGATAAAGTGCTAGCGGCAGAAAAACATGTTGATGAGCTTGTGCAAAAAGGTCTCCTAGCTCTTGAAGAAATGAGAAAACTAAATCAAGAGCAAGTAGATTACATCGTAGCAAAAGCTTCAGTTGCAGCTCTTGATGCACACGGGATCCTTGCTCAACACGCGGTTGAAGAAACTGGTCGTGGTGTATTTGAAGACAAGGCAACGAAAAATCTCTTTGCCTGTGAACACGTTGTCAACAACATGCGTGGTGTGAAGACTGTTGGTGTTATCGAAGATGATCCTGTTACTGGACTGACAAAGATTGCTGAGCCTGTCGGAGTTATTTGTGGTATCACTCCAACAACGAACCCAACATCAACAGCAATTTTTAAAGCATTGATTGCCTTGAAGACACGTAATCCAATCGTTTTTGCCTTCCACCCATCTGCTCAGGAATCATCTGCTCACGCAGCGCAAATCGTTCGTGACGCAGCAATTGCAGCTGGCGCACCTGAAAACTGTGTGCAATGGATTACTCAGCCATCTATGGAAGCAACAGCAGCTTTGATGAACCACGATGGTATTGCAACCATCCTTGCAACTGGTGGTAATGCCATGGTTAAAGCTGCATACTCTTGTGGGAAACCAGCTCTTGGGGTTGGTGCCGGAAACGTACCAGCTTACATCGAAAAATCTGCTGACCTTCGCCAAGCTGCTCATGACATCGTGATGTCTAAATCATTTGACAATGGTATGGTCTGCGCATCTGAGCAAGCGGTGATTATTGACAAGGAAGTTTATGACGAATTTGTAGAAGAATTCAAGTCATACCACACTTATTTTGTAAACAAAAAAGAAAAAGCTCTTCTTGAAGAATTCTGCTTTGGTGCTAAAGCAAACAGCAAGAACTGTGCTGGTGCTAAACTGAATGCAAACATCGTTGGTAAACCAGCTGCATGGATTGCAGAACAAGCAGGCTTTAAAGTACCAGAAGGTACAAACATCTTGGCTGCAGAATGTGCGGAAGTAGGTCCAAATGAGCCATTGACTCGTGAAAAATTGTCACCAGTTATCGCTGTCTTGAAAGCTGAAGATAGAGAAGACGGTCTTAAAAAAGCTCGTCAAATGGTTGAATTTAACGGACTTGGTCACTCAGCAGCTATCCATACAAAAGACGAAGAATTGGCTAAACGCTTTGGTACTGAAATCAAAGCGATGCGGATTATCTGGAACTCTCCATCTACTTTCGGTGGTATCGGGGACGTATATAATGCCTTCATTCCATCCTTGACACTTGGATGTGGTTCATACGGACGTAACTCAGTTGGTGATAACGTGAGCGCTATTAACCTTCTAAACATCAAGAAAGTAGGGAAACGTAGAAATAATATGCAATGGTTTA
>ERZ773027.2008-NODE-2008-length-10289-cov-5.266758_pt1 | contig 10289 bp, 8 predicted proteins | sample MGYA00511032_ERZ773027 | MGnify/ENA primary metagenome ERZ773027 (study PRJEB29015, sample SAMEA2738138) | human oral metagenome | biome: human oral; feature: human-associated habitat; material: saliva | place: China | collected 2190 ... | reverse complement strand
CAAGTTTCTTGTATACCCTATATAGGTATACCTCCATCATGTGAACAGAAAAATTCTATGTCACAACATATCCTTCTATAAACACCTATTATTTAAGTAAAATAAAAGCACCCTCAAAAATTATCAAGGGCGCTTTCAAGCCATTACTTTATTCTATTTTATCTTTTATGATTTTATTTTTTATATATTTTTGGGAGATTGTATAATCAAATTAGACACTAAAAAATAAAATATAATTATTATATTTTAACTATTTCATTATACCTTTTGAACTTAAAATATAACTTAAATTATGTAAAGTAAATTACGTAAATTTAAAATAAAAAACACAGTAAATTATGATACAATAAATTCACAATAAAATATCAAGAATATTTTTACTATGTCTAAAACTAATTCTACAAGAAAATACAAAGAAAGTAAACACCTAACACTCGCAATTCGAATAATTTTATCTAACTTAATTAAAGAAGCTGAGAAATGCAAGAAGAAAAAATTACCTTTCATTTCAAAACGTACTATAGCAAAAATACTAGGAGTATCACCCCAAACAGTACTCAATGAAATCAAAAGAGGTACAGTTAGAACTAAACAAAAGGTTAACAATAAAGTTAAGTACAAAGATGAATATAGTCCAATATATGGTCAATATATATACGAAACAAATCGTAAGAAAAGTCATAATAAATCTAAGTCTGACAAGGTTAAAGAGTTCTTGGAATATGCAGAAAAACTAATTTTAGAAGATAAACTATCACCAGATGTAGTAATAGGACGAGCATTAGCAATGGAAATATTTACAAAAGAGGAAGTAGTGTGCGTAAATACGCTATATCGTTATATAGATGAAGGTAGACTTAAAGTTAAAAATATAAATTTGAAAGAGAAAGTAGGACGAAAGAAACGTAAAACAAAGCCAAAAGAGAATAAAAATATTTTAGGTATTAGTATAGATGAAAGACCAGCACATATTGATAACCGCGAAGAATTTGGTCATTTTGAAATAGATACAGTACATGGAAAAAAAGGAGAAAGTACATGTTTATTAACCTTAACAGAAAAAAAACAAGAAAAGGTATCGTAGTATTAATAGATTTCAAAGACAGTGAATCTGTTACATATGCATTGAATAAAATAATGAAAGAATATCCAAAAGATATTATAAAATCTATAACAGCAGATAATGGAGCTGAATTTTCGACATTAGGTGAATACTTCTTAAATGTAGTATATGTATATTTTGCACATCCATATTCAGCCTTTGAAAGAGGTGGAAATGAGAATTTCAATAAATTAATAAGACAGTTTATACCCAAAGGTACGTCTATAGATGATTATGACAGGCAATACATCGAGAACATAGTAGATAAAATAAATAATACCCCTAGAAAAATACTAGGTTATCAAACAGCTAATGAAGCATTTAAAAAGGAAGTTAAAACACAATTAAAACAATCAGCATAGGCGAAGTATAGAAAAAACTCCCATCATTTGTCAAGAGACACTTCGTTTAAACCCTTGACAAAGATGTTTGTTTTTTCTGCTTGCCTATTAAGCTAATTTGTTTCTAAAAAATGGGAGGGGATATTTGTAGTCGTACTCCTAGGATTTTTACTAAAAAATTTTCTGTCTAATTTGATATTGACATTTACCTTCACTAAAAGAACGTTTAAAAGTAAACATGGTCTGTACAGATATGAATGCAGGATATATGGCTATGATTAAATATATCTTCCCTAATGCCACTGTAATAATTGATAGATTCCATATAATACAAGCTTTAAATAATTCATTAAACAATCTTAGAATACATATTATGAAAAGATTCAATACTGTTTTAAAAGATGATACTAAAGATGAAATCAAAGAAAAAGAACAAATTTATAAACAATTCAAAGCATATTGGAAATTACTATTAAAGCGTGAAGATGAAGTATTAAAGGATGCATATTATACGACTCAAATGCTTTATGATGCATTTGATGTACGAAATTATAAAGGATTCTTTGATATTATAAACTCAAATAGAGATACTATAGCTGAAGAATTCTCAGCTACTTTTAAAACATTTATTAATAATAAATCATATATTGAAAACTCATTGAGATATAACCTGTCTAATGGACCAATAGAAGGTATCATTAATAAAGTTAAAAATATAAAACGTACAGGTTATGGTTATAGAAATTTCTTCAGTCTTAAAGCTAGGGCGTTGATTGTATTCAACCTAGGATATTCTAATACTGATAGAAATGTTAAAGAACTAATAGACTATGATAATTTAGCTGCTTAAAACTGAATTATATGATTCTCATAGTTAAATACATTGCTTATAATATATAATTTCTTGACAAGATAAAATTCAAGAATACCCTCAGAAATATTTTCCCAAGGATATTCTTGATATTCTAGTTTTCATTTTTAAGTAACTAAATTACACTATGAATTTACCACACATTCTTTATATATACTTAAATTTCCTCATAGTTTTTTATTAAAAAAGACTGATTAAAAAATCATAATTTCATAGATATCAATTTTGACGAATTACTTCTTTTAAACTTAACTACAAATAAACTCCTTATTACAGATTTTCTTTTAAGCAGTGGACTGATCCAAAACTCCTAAAATTTAATCTAAAGAAATCGAGATTTTTGAGTCACCCTCATTTAGCACACGAGGTCATGTAAGAAAGAGTTTATCCTCTTGTGTATTTAATTATTTTATATTTTTTCTTAAGTCAACTTTAGAACTCTTTTATACTCTTCTATAGCATTACTTTTTATATATTTTCTAGAAAACGATGATGATACATATTCACCATCTTCTTGATATTCACTAAGTAGCTCCACTAATCCTTCAAGCGAATCGAATGTTTTTGTATTATCACATATGCTCGCATAATATTTATGTGCTAGGTCTACATTTGAAAGAAGACAGACTAAACCTTTCGAAGACGCTTCTACTGCCGCATTGGCGAAACATTCACTAAGCGAACAAGAAATATATCCTTCATGATTTTCATATGGAACTTTCGTCATAAAACCTGCGAACTTAACATTTTTGGGCAAATCTTCTTCTTTGTATCCTTTTGGTAAATTACCATAAATAGTTAACGTGCTAGCAGGAGTTTGTCTAAACGCTTCTATCGCTAGTTCACATTTTTTTATTACCGTCATATTACCAACTATGCACCAATCTTTTACACTTGTATATATTTTTTCTCTAACTTCTTCTACGTAGACCGGCGGTAAAAATTTAACCTTGTCGTCTCCAAGACGACTTTCTAAAACAGGACTCGCTACAATATTACTACACCATCCCTGTAATACAAACTTCATAAATGATGCTAGTATATTATAATGCGTATACGCAAACAATTCTCTTTTAGTATTTTGGAAAAATTTTCTAAGTTGCAGTGGGTATTCATTAACCATATCTATAATGAATCTATCATCTTCCGTTGAATTTTCTACCAAGTATTCACTCACGAGCTGCCACTGCGATAATATTTCCCCAGTTTTTGTCACATGGTATTTATGATAATTTTCCGAAACATCACCCTCGAGCACTACTCCCTCTTTTCCATAAAGAATAAATTCATTTGTTTTTGGATTATACCTATATAATAGTTGTGAAGTATAACATTCTACATTTCCATTCCAATAGTGAACAAGCCCAACAAAACCTTCTTTGGTATATTCTACTTTCAAGACATCTTCCAACGTATCAGCAAAACTTTTATCAACACTAGGTTTATCTCTTGCTATGTCCGATTTCTCAAAAATAACATGATAAAAATTCTCAAATCCCAAATCCTCAAGAGTTTCTACAAAGTTAGGAACAAAAAAAGATAAATTAGTAATAATCATCTGTTGATCAACGCCTATTTTTTTTAATATATCCTGGCGAGCCAGCTGACTTCTTTCAAATCCGTAAATATTAAACGGCACACCCTCTTTTATCGTAAATACTTTAGTCATCTCTTACCTCATCACATCTTCCAATCTTAAACCACGACTTCTCGCAAGTCTACTTCTAAAAAACATCTCTTTTTTATAAGATTCTGACAGTCTATAGTGTGCTGTTACCGTATTTAGCACCAAAGCATTATCTTTCGTCACCATACGAGCCCACAAATGCCAATCTTCAAATCCATCAAATTCCGAATCATACCTTCCCGCTTCTTCATAGGCTTTCTTTTTGAAAATAACAGTAGAGTGGTTGAAGATATTCCTATAAGCTAAAGTTAACCATAATTGTTCTCCTGAAAGGGTGTTAAAATAATTCCTTCTTATACCACCAGGAATCTTATTTTCATCATCTACAACTTTCGAACCAATAATATCTAATTCCGGATTCAAGTCCAACCCATTAAGAAGAAAATCCAAATGCCACGGCATCCATTCATCATCAGAGTCTTGCCTTGCGATATAATCAGCTGTTGATAAAGCAATCCCTGCATTAAGAGCCTTTGAAATTCCACCGTGTTCAACTTTATGATATACCACTCTAGTATATTCTAAATATTTTTTACATATAACTCCCGTCTCATCAGTCGAACCGTCATCCACAATAATTAATCTGTAATTAGTATGCGTTTGATTTAATACTGATTTTATAGCATTCTCGACAGTTTCCTCACTGTTATAAACTGGCATAATAATGTCTACAGCAGTATCAGATGAAGGTAAGTCTATACATTCTATTCCTAGGATTTTATATATCTGTGCTTCATTCGTTGTTAAAAATGTTCTAAAACTTTTCACACTGACACCAGGAATATCTTTTATTAAAACAAATGACGTTGAGTAGAAACCATAGACTTCGACAAATTCGTATTCTGTTAACAACCTATAAATTTCTTCTTCAAAACAGAAATTGGTAGTTACAGTAGTAGCATTTTCTATTTTTAGAGGAACTCGTGGATGAGGATAATATAAAACATCTCCTAAACTAGTTACAGCTTTGTTAATCAATTTTTCTGTAAGTTTAATATCTTTGTCATCCATTGGAGAACCTAAAAGTTGCCCTAAAAATACTTTAATTGTTTTCCCATTATAAGCTCGCTTGAAACTATCCGGTTCTACATTGAAATTCATTTTTATAAGTTTTGAAGTTGGAAAAATTGTATTTTTATCAAATACTGTATAATGCCCTTGAGACAACTCTATAACATTTTCTATAGTCATACCGTTGTGAGATACTACTCTACTTGGATTTACAGTATACATATTCGGAGTTATCAGCGAAGTACTGCCGTCATCAAAGGTAAATAGTTGTATAGGAGCAAAACTCAATATACCTAAAGCAATCGGATTATCTAAACTAGAAAGATAGAGCTTTTCTAGTTTAACATTCTCCAATTTTTTTCTAAGTTCACGTCCCCAGCTTTCATCTTCTATAAATAGAGTATCTTCACAAAATTCAGACATTTTCTCAGCGTATATTCTTTGTCTATCATCATAAGACATTCTTTGATAGACTCCTATAAATTTTTCTCCAGTTGTTCTCGCTATCTCTTTCGCTATTAAAACTTGAAATGGTGAGGTACAAAAAATTATATTCATGAACACAGTCCTCTCTTTTCTTTTTAACTACTTTTGTACTGCATAATAATCATAAATAATTTTATCATGCAAAAATATGGTAGTCAAACTAATATTAGTTATGTTAATCGAGAACCTGTGTACTTCATCAAACTTCCACTTAACTTCTAATGCAATACACAGATTGTAGAAAAACAACCAAAATATCAATGTAAATATTGATATTTCAGTCGTTTCCATTATTAATTTTCAGTTTTCACAAAAAATTATTCTTCTCTTTGACGTTTTCTCACCACAAGAGCTATACCTGCAACTAGTGTTGCAAATCCTACAGCCACCATGTTATTTGTTTCGCTACCTGTGTTCGCTAAACGTTTCACCTGTGCAGTTACTACAGGTTTTACTGGTTCAACCTCTTTTTCAGGTACTTTTGGTGTTGGTTGTGGTTCAGGCTTCGGCTCTGGTTTTGGTTCTGGTGTTGGTTGTGGTTCGGGCTTCGGCTCTGGTTTTGGCTCTGGTGTTGGTTGCGGTTCAGGCTTCGGCTCTGGTTTTGGCTCTGGTGTTGGTTGTGGTTCAGGCTTCGGCTCTGATTTTGGCTCTGGTGTTGGTTGTGGTTCAGGCTTCGGCTCTGGTTTTGGTTCCGGTTTTGGTTCCGGTTTTGGTTTTGGTTCCGGTTTTGGCTCTGGTTTTGGCTCTGGTTTTGGTTCCGGTTTTGGCTCTGGTTTTGGTTCCAGTTTTGGCTCTGGTTTTGGTTCCGGCTTAGGCTCATCAACAATTTCATATTTAACTACAACTGCTGAATCTTTTGATTCATGTGTTACAGCTAACTCTTCTACCTTAGCTTTATCCACAGTATAATCTTTGATTTCTGGTGATACTACTTCAGCAAGTTTTTGTTCTTTCGTCCACTCACTTGTGTATACCACTTCACCTGTTCTACTGTTAATCTCTGCAGTTCTTGTGAATCTTGCAGTTTGTTCAACTGGCGTACTTGCTTCTTGTCCTGCTTTCGGTCCATTTTCATAAACATAAGTAATATTACGTTTAACTTCTGTTAGTAAACCAAGATCTTTGTATGTACGACCTTTTGGATCGTTAGGAATTTTATCCTCTGGTTTTGGAGGATTTTGTTCTCCATTGTTAGGTTTTGTTGGATCTATTGGGATGATTTCATCGTATTGGTATACAACTGTTGTAGTTCCTTCTTTTACCTTACCTGTTTCTTCTAATACGTTATTGTACTTATCAGAAACTTCATACACTCCACGGAAGACATATTTTTTAATCTTTATTGATTGTATCAACTTTTTTCTCAGCTGCATTGTAGTTTACATCATTTTCTGTTACTTCGTCACGTGTTGATAGTACAACATCACCTGATTTAGTAGCGTACGTTTTCGTTGTTTTTACAACTGCATCCGTCACTACATTTTCTGGATCTTTGATTTCATTACCATTAGCATCAACGTACTTAACAACTACTGAACCTTTCGTTTCCGTTACTGTCGGTGTTACATCTTCTTTTTTGTCTAAAACATAGCTGTAAACAACGTGTTTTTCACCTTCAGTTACGTCTCCTGTTGCCGGTGCTGAATCAGATGTTGGTCCTACATATTTATACACTAACCCTGTAGCTTCATCTTTTAGCGTTAGGTATTGTTTATCAGTAGTATCGTATTTTTCAGTAACTGCACGTTTTTCTTTACGTTCAGATACTTTTACTCCTTTTGAGTAAGTTACATAAGTGTCTTCATACTCTAGCGGAACATTATTCTTCACTACTTCTGTTTCTTTTAATGTTTTTAACGTTCCATCTTCGTTGATCACAACGTGTTTCACATCAACAGAACCTGTTTTTGTAACTTCTGATTTAGATGGAGTTTTCTCTTCTTCACTTACTAGACGGTATTCGTAAACAACTTCTGTTGTTCCTTCTACTACTTTACCACTAGCTGCTGGAGAACCTTGTTTTAGACCTACATATTCGTATGTGAATCCAGTATCAGCATCCACTAATGTTGGATATTGTTTTGGAGTTGTATCGTAGTTTTGCTCTACTGTTTTAACATCAGTACGTTCATCAACTTTTGTTTCACCTGAGTATAAACTTACGATAGTTTTTGTTTCAAGAGGTACATTATCTTTATCAGTTTCTGATTTTAATTGTTTTCCATCAGTTGTTACGTACTTAATAACTACGCTACCTTGTTTAGTAACTGTTGCTTCTCCCGCTTCTTCTTTTGTGATTTTTAAGTTGTAGTAATGCGTTACAACTGGTTTTTCTTCACCCATTACTTTGTAAGCACGGATTGGTGTGATGATTTCTTTTTTATTAACTGTAACAGTATCCGTTGTTGTTTCATCAGAAGGTTCCCATTCGTTTACTGTACGTTCAGATTTAGTCAACGTAGCTTGATTTTTATCATCTGTTACTGTAACACCCCATGTTCCATTAGTCGTAATATTCGAAATATTAATGTTTGATTCAGTATTTACAGGATATTTATTCCAAATAATATCATGCCCATCATTTCTATCATACTTAGTATTTGTTGTTACTACCAAACCACCTACAGTTGTAAATTCATAAGTTTCAATAACTTCTTTAGTAACAGGAAACAAATCACCGTCAGATGCTCCGTATTTTCCAGCTTCTTCTCTTGAAGCAACACCAGTTTTTACCTTATCAATGATAGGTAAAGCGTCTAAAACTGTACTTACTTCGTTAACTTTGTTCTCAAATTGATTTAATTTAGATGCGTCATTGTCAGCTGAAGTATCATTTACATAAAACCCTACTTTACCATTAGATAAACCAACTCGAATATTATTCTCTTTCATATAATTAACGAGTTCATCTACTTTATTATCTAAATTAGTTTTAACTGTATTAATCGCTTCGATATCCGTAGGTTTTGACGCATTACTAGAAAAGAAATCAACAAGTCGATATCCAGTTGCAAAAACATCTTTTAGTATATCTTTCACTGAAGCATTTGACGTGTCTAAGTCTGGTGTTTTTTGAAGATATTTAGAATTTTTATCCTCTCTTCCTGACAAATCAAAAACATCCATTGATTTTCTTGTTGGGGTACCATTCGAAGTTGCGTTTCTTTCATTATCATCAGTAGTGCCAAAGACGTTATCATCCCCTATATCTTTAATAGCTGTATAATTTTCTCTAAGAATCGCATAAGTCATACCCCAAATATCATTGGAAGTTCCTTCATAGATATTTTCTTTTACTGCAACATAAGTGACAGGTGTTCCTGTTTTTTTACTTTTTCTTTCTACGGTATTTGTGACTGCATAGGTGTCTTTATCAAGAACAAGTACTGTATCTCCTTCTTGAAGTGTTACATTTTCTTTGGTAAATTCTTTAGCAGTGGCTTCTCCTGCTTTCCATTTTGTTACTGCTTCTTCATCACTAGTTACGCCGTTAGCCTCTACAAATTTACCGTATTTCCCATCAGCAGTTTCTTCAACTAAGTAGACTTTACCCTTTGTTTTTGTATAGTCGATTTCTCCTAGTTTATTATGCATTCCCTCTGGAGATACTGCTGCTTCGATATTGTTGAAATTTGTTTTGTCATACTTAGGTTTATCAGTACCTTCAACTTCAGAACGTACGTATTCATAAACTTTATTATTTGCTTCTACTGTATCTTTTTTACCTGTAGCTGCACTAACAGCATCTCCTGTTTTAGCCACTGTTGATTCACGGTAGTCTTTTCCATCTGTATCAGCTGCAAGACCTTTTTTATCGTAAGGTGTTGTTACTGTACCTGTTCCCGCTTCTACTGTTTCTGTTTTTAGTAATGATTTATCAGAATCAAGTTTGTAGTTTACAGTTGCTTCTGATTTGAAGTTCACTGTGGCATTACCGTCAGCATCACCAGTATTGATGTTAGCTTTTGTTGGTTCAGTTACCCCTCCATCTAAAACCGCATCAACTTTGAAAGTTTTAGATGCATCTTTATCATCTGTAAAAGTCGTCGCCTTCGCAGATTCAACTTTAGATGTATCGCTCACTATTGTAGGTTCATTTGTCCCGTTAGATGTTACAGTCGCAGAAGCAGTTCCACCACCGGCTAATAATCCTATACCTACTAATAGTGTTGCACCTATTAGTTTCGAATCGGTACGTCCGTCTTTATATTTTCTTAAAGAAAATTTTTCTTTTTTATTATTTTTAAACATAACCTTCCCTCTCCATTCTTTCTAATTTCTATGAACATATTCTTTTTTAAAACAACGCTAATAATATTTAACAAAAGTTACTTATTTTAAAAAACACTTGATCCACTTATAATTTTTTATTAAATCTCCTAGTTATTTTTTCAAAATAACTCTATGTAAACTTGCTTATACATTCATAGCTTATCATTTAAATTTTATCATTTTCAGAAAAATTAGTCAATTATTCCGTTACCTTTTTATCAATATATTTAACACATTTTTCATCTATTAAAAACCATTATCAACTATACTATTATAAACTTTTCTGAAAAATAACATTTTTTAAAATAATACATGAAAAGCAGTTACTTTACGTTAATCTAAATTTGTAAGTTTTACGTATAAATTTTTAAAAATATAAAAATATCTTCCTGGATTTTCACCAAGAAGATATTAAGTTAACATATATTCATTTACCTTTTTGATACAACAAGTATCTTTTTACTATAGTTTCAATACTTTCTTATAAGACTCTACAACTTTATCTTTTACATATTCTCT
>ERZ773027.2007-NODE-2007-length-10289-cov-6.864471_pt1 | contig 10289 bp, 15 predicted proteins | sample MGYA00511032_ERZ773027 | MGnify/ENA primary metagenome ERZ773027 (study PRJEB29015, sample SAMEA2738138) | human oral metagenome | biome: human oral; feature: human-associated habitat; material: saliva | place: China | collected 2190 ... | reverse complement strand
TAGTGAACTTCCGAGAGTTGACAAGCTACTTAATGAAAGAGGCGGGAATGGATGAGGAACTGCCGGAACTAGTTGACAAAACGGCAACCATGAAAATGATTGCGGGGATGTTTTTATTCATCATAGTGATGCGTACGGGGATTTTATCGAGACCACTTGAGTTTATGGTAAACAAGGTTGCCGGAGAAGGGAATGTGATTTTTCTACTCTTGCCATTTGTTTCTTTGTACTTGTTTTTAGCATTCTTTTTTCTTTTGTACCGAATTTGGTCTAAAAAAGTACTGACACGTAAACTTGGGGAACTGATACCACTAGCAGAACGTGCGATTGCAGCGCTAAAAGCAGCTGGACGCGACGACTTAGAAGAGGATATCGAAGACGCAGAGTTTCTGATTGAGGATTATAAGAAGAGATTCGGGTTTTAGGGAGGAACAGAATTGGGAAAAAGGATTAGTGAAGAAGAAATTACGCAATTACGGACACGTATTGCCAAAAAAATACAGCAGAGAAAGACCCCGGTAGCATTACCACCAGGAAGGGAACTCGCCAGAAGGATTCTTTCCGATGGAGAAATATTCATGGTGGCGCTGTTAATCGTCACACTGTTTCCTCTTAGAGTATGGTTCGCCATGAGCTACTATTCTTTTACAGAAAGAAATACGGGTTTGTTAACGATATGGAGAACAGCGATCGTCTTATTTTTTGTCTTTCGTTGGATACGAAAAAGACTGTATAAAAATGAAGTGGAGGGCTTATTGAAAATGAAGAATTCAGATGTTGAGGCAGAGCTAATTTCTGAAGAAAGTTATCCACAAGAAAATCAACCGTACGAGCAGGAATTACCACAGCAATGGAATGCCGAACAAATTGCTTTTGGAGTGGAAGCACCGGTCAAAAAACAAAATACGCTACTGGAGCTATTAGTCCCGACAAAAGTCTCTCAAGAGGAACTCTTAACACTCCGTCAACTGATTGTGGATGATTCATCTGGAAATCCTGAGGAGAAAGCATCGTTACCGAAAGGCTGCTCAGAGGATTGGAATGAAGATTTTCGATTTTTTGGCGTGTTGATTTTCTGGGTTTTATGTCTTTTCGCGTCGGTATTCATTATCGTGTTGGTATTGATAGGTCAATTGGATCATGCTTTGAACCTCCTATGGCAGAATTTCTGGATAGGGTTCGTCAGTTTATTTATTTGTTGGATGGGATGGACCATCTCTTACTTTGTTCGAGGACGACACTTCAGACAATTGTTAAATGTGGCTTGCGCAGATATTTCCGCCTATAAGGATGTTCCTTGGGACAAGATTCCAGAGCCAATCAAAGCACTCTACGATTACGTGCTGTTTTTACGAATCAAATATGGAGTGTAGGGAGGAACAGACTTGGAAAAAAGGATTAGTGAAGAAGAAATTACTCGACTCAGGGAATTGACGGAACAGGTAGAGAAGGAGAGTGAACAGCCCGAAATGCTACCACCTAGCAAAAGAAAGGTAAGAAACTATCTCTTTATCACACAATGTGTAATGGTCGTTATTCTTTGTTTTGCGTATTTTCCGTTATTTCTACTTGGAATAGGGATGAGTATCATAACCTTTAATGGGGATTTCATACGATATATGTTTTTTGCATTTTTTGCAGTTGGCCCCTTGTTTATCGTTATATGGGGGATTCCGCTCACAGTATTCTTTATTTGTCGGTATATTAGAATAAGAGAGTATAAAGAAGAAATGAGAAGCTTATTTAAAATTATTAATCAAGAATTGCATGTTCGAAAACATTTTGAGGATGAGGAAATATCAGCAGAGGCAAAGACTTTGAGGAATCTCGTAAAGGGATTAAGAAGAGAATATGACATAGAAGAATTTATGTGATAAAAAGGAACAAATTACGGGATTAGGGGGATTTATGAAAAAGAAAAAAAGGATTGAAGAAATTCGGCTGGCACGACTAAGAGAATTGCTAATTGCAGCGATTCGAGAACGTTCAGGGGAAGTTGTTGCGCTTCCTAGCGCTGCAGTGATGCCAAGTATCTTAAAAAACATTTTAAAGATATTCTTGATAATATTAACTACATTCATCTTCCTGTTTTCTTTACTAAAAGGATTTGATTTTGGGCTTCGGGCATTGGTTGCAAACCCTTTTAAATTCTTAAAGGATCAAATAGAGTTTAATCCGTTCTTTAGAACTTATTTATTCTTTTTTATCGTTGGATTTGGACTTTTTCTATGGGAACGTAAGGAATTTAAAGAAGACCAGGCACTAATTGTCCGTAGAGCGAAAGAAGAAGTCTTAGAATGGCAAAACTTCACCGACGAAGAACTTCCAAACAGCGTGAAAGAATTAAAGCAGTATTTATCTGAAAATGATGATGCGTTCAACATCGAAGAGCCGCGTGAAACGGTTATAAAGTCATTATTACGATTAATTCCTAGAAACGTTTCACAAGAAGATATTAATGAACTACGCCAACAGCTTATAACCATTTTATCTGAACAACAGCAAGATGTTTCAAAGTTACCAAAAGGTATGCCGTACCTTTTTGTTAGTCTCATACGACTTTTATTGCTGTGCGGGTGCTTGGTGGTCACTTTACCAATCATCTGGTTATTCATTACGTCATACTATGATGCCCTCATCATGCTCGCTTTCTTAGGGATTCCTATAAGTATGCTATTATTTGTGCTATGGTTCTTGTATTTTGAAATTTCTTCTAGCGTTCATGAAAAACGAAAATTAGCGTTTGATAACCTATTTGAGATTGCTCGTGCAGAGATTGCAACGTATAAGGATGTTGCTATAGAGGATGTTCCGGAACAAATCAAGCAGCTTCAAAGATTTATAGAAGTGTTAGAGTCGAAATATCATATACAGGGAGATGCGAAATGAAATTATTTAGAAAAGGGATCAGACAAAGACGATTAACGCGGATGCGGGAATTGCTTAAACAAGTGATGGTTGAAAATGATAGCAAGAATGAGTTGCCACAGGATGGAAAGAGCGCCAGAGTTCTTGTTCTTGTGGTAGAAATCATCATCATAACAGGACTGCTTACCCATCCAAATGTATTGGAGTCTGGAGAAGCTTTCATGCTGATGGGGCTTATTTTCCCGCCGTTTTTACTTTTTGGGATTTTACTAGGAATGGGTACTTTACTCCTCATTATAGGGGTCATTTATTTGTTTCGTTATTTCAGAGTAGAGGCCAGTTATCAAGAGTTTGAGATGTTATATGAACTCGCTTCGGAAGAACTTTCCGTATACAAACAAGAGCCACTGATTCCAATGAGTGAATATGCTGAAAGACTTCAGTACTACATGGAAGATTTGCGATTAGAAACAGAAGTAAAGAATGACAGGTTAAGTAAATAAAATTTGGGGAATAAAAGATGAAAAGAAGATTTGAAGAGGAAAGAATCCATCGACTACAAAACTTGGTCAACGAAGTCATAGCCTTGTCTGGCAAGGAAAGCCAGCAGGTTAGAGTGCGGGGATACAGATATATTCCAAAGATACTCTTTACCATTTTAATGATAGTTGAAATCGATAATATATGGTCATTAAATAGGAAAGTAGAAGGAATTTTTCATTTCTTGCAAGTATGGTACGAAGGGAACCAATACGCGGTGAAGTATGCGCTGGAATATGTTAAAAATGAACCTTATATTATCGTAGTTCTACCAATTGTGATGCTTCTTGTATATTTCTTGCAAGTGCGCCTTCAGAAGCTAGATGTGAAAGCAGTGATTGCAAGAGCGGATGAAGAGCTCGCGAAATGGGAACGCACTCCATATGCGGAGATTCCGCATGCTGTAAAGGCATTAAAATATCATTTGGAGGAGTTACGATTAGATTACGATTTGTCATAGAAATCAGTAAAAGGAATGTTGTTAAAAAATGAGAGATTTTAGAATGGAAGAACAGCGAGAGATCCCCAAATCTTACTACAAACTTTCTGAAGATCAGCTGAGTAGATTAAAGACGCTTCTAGATAGAGTAGTAACCAAAGAGAATTTTGATATAACCGTTCCATATACGGATGCGAAAAGACGAAAGGTAGCCTCGATGTTGTTGGCGTTATTTGCAATCATTTTATCACTGACTGGTTTTGGAACCGTCATTTTCATCTTGGCTGCGATTATTATGCCGCCTTTACTGTATTTTATCCTTTTGATGAATGCCACTCTTTATTTATGGCTTATCTGGGGAATCCCCATTTTAGGAATACTTTTTTGCAACGGATTTATTCGTTTCTCTAGACAAGAAGAAACAAACGAATTTGTCACTCTTGCTTATACGATTCTTTCTCAATATGAGGGTGTGCATCGAAGTTTTCTTTCGCAGGACGCTTTACTGTTAAAAAATTTTATGAGTGCTTTGAAGAAAGATGCCGAATCTAGTCAAAAGAACGAGAGAAGAGAAGATTTCAGAATCAGTCGACTAAAACAACTATTGCGAGAAATAAATCCAAGAAGAAAGGATTTACCGGAGTCAGAATGGGAAACTTCTAAACTGGCGCTCAAATGGGTTGTACTTGCGAGTAGCATTTTATCCATAGTACTGGGATTGCGTTTTTTGTATAGATTTTTTGAGGGCTTACCATCATTAATGAACTTTGTTTGGTTTATCCTACCATTTCTAGGGGTGCAAGTAGTCATTATCCTTTTTTATAAATGGCTGCTTCAGTTCCAGAAGAAGAAAGTCAAACAAGAGCTTGAGGAATTATTAAAACTTGCGGATGAAGATGCAAAAAGAATTAAGGAACAACATTTAGAACTCTCAGAAGAGTTGATTCAAGAGTTAGATGATTGTGTGTATGAATTAAGGGAATCATACGAAATGACTGTTTAAAAAGAATCTTTGGGGATAAAAGATACAACCTTTGAACGTCAGGAGGAATGACAATGAAATCGAAACGAAGAGTGAAGGAACGACATGTATCGCAACTGCGCAAGTTGATTGAAGCAGTTGCCCTGCAAAATGGGGAAGAAGGCACACTACCGATGACCTTTTCGCCGTTGCGCACTATCATTACAATCCTTAGTGTTGCTGCGGTGGTGTGCGGAGTGGTGGTGTTTGGAAGAATGGCTGTGGTCGAAGCAGGCTTGTTTCAAGCACTTCAATCGATGTTTTCAACGAGGGATTCAGAGATAGCCGCACAAGTAGGTAAGGGCCTCTTCGGCTTGGCGATTCACTTTGGCATCATGTTCGCCGTTCTAGCTGTCATTCTCTACTGCTGTCACAGATCCGTTCGTTGGGAATGGAAGAAGCTCGTGGCTCGTGGAAATGAAGAAGTGGCAACGTGGAAATCCTCTCCAAGAGAAGCCAGCCGCGAAGCAGTTGAAGCGCTAGAGGCGTATTTACAGGAACATGCAACGCTGGGCAAACCTTCTAAATTGAAGGAAACAGTACAAGCCGCCGCTACGAGTGTCGGCACTGCGATGGAGAAAGTGAGTAAAGAACACGAAGTAGCAAAACGCCTAACAAGCGTCGAAGCTTCACGAGTTCACGCCTTAAGAAGACTATTGAAGCTTGTCTTGAAGATAAACGGACGAGGAGAACAGCTTCCAAAAAGCTCGTATTGGCTTCGCATCTACGTCCTGATTACGGTCGCAATTGCAGGCATCGTCATCGGACTAGTATCTGGATTCTTTACGTATTTGAAACTTTTCATCGCCTGCCTAGTGACGTTGCAATGGAACGTCGCGTTTGGATATCTTGCCTTCATTTGGCCATTTGTCGTTATCTGGTGCATACCGATTGCCGCCTTCGTTGCAGTCTTCAATTGGCACCGCAGAGAAACGTTTAAGGAATGGAAAGAACTATTGGCACTGGCAGACCACGAAGTCGAAGAGTGGAGTCAAACCACAGCCGTACCAGATGAAGTAGCAGCGTTACAGAAGTTTTTAAAACAAGCACATAAGTACTATTAGGAGGACATTATGAACTATAAAAAAACGATTTGGCAGTCTCAAACGACAAGATTGCGTGAACTCATTCGCATTGTAAACCGTAGAAGCAAACAACCGCGCGTCCTGCCAAGAGATAATCGTCAGGTTCGACTCTTTTGCATGCTCTTCTTTGGAATCATCACGCTCTATACGATTATGACGACAGGATTCCTGGCGGCCATCCTTGGCTCAATCTATATGCTCTTTTCAAGAAAATCCTCACCAGTCATGGACCGGATGTTACCGTACTGGTGGATGCCGATTTTATGGGTGGCATTGATTGCGATTTTCATCCTCATTCTCTGGCTAGCGCGTCGTTCCCTTGTAAAAGAAACACTCTTCTTACTCGAACACGCGAAAGATGAAATCGCGCGCCAATATGAAGAAGGCAATGGTGTGGTTTCACAAGAAGTCATCAATTTAGAAAATTACGTCGACGACTTACAACGAAATTATCGTTTTTAAGGAGTGAAGAATATGTATATTTTTGTAGCACCCAGAAGAATAGTATTAAAAGAAAAAGAGGTACAAGACTTTCGAGCAGTCGCAGAACGCTTAGTGGACGAAAGTGGGATTGAAGCAGAATTTCCCCTTGTGACGGAACGTTCTCCATTGTTGAAAGTACTCATCTGGATATTAGGACTTTTCTCGGCTTTGATGCTAGGCGGAATGGGGTATTTGTTGTTTGTTAGTGGAAGAAATGTTGACGATCCGCTTCTCATCCTTGGTATTATGTTTTTCGCATGTTTGGTGGGGCTCATCTTTTGGCTGGTGGGTGTCCTTTTTGTAGCCCTATTATACCGTCGTGAACAAGATAAACGTTGGGCGGAAATGGGAGAGCTGTTGGATATTGTTGACGAAGCAACGATTGTTTTACATGAGCAAAATCGGAAAGACTTAGCCGTAGACATCAAGCGTGCGGAAACATTAGTGAAGAAATACAGACGCTACGGCCTCTAAATGCATATCTATCATTAAGGAGAGAAAATCATGGATCTACAAAGAATTCGATACAGAAAAAATGAAGCACAAGAGTTTCGCGCATTGACCGAGCGCCTTGTCGGAGAGAGCGGTCTAGACATCGAGCTGCCGTATGAAAGTCCGGGAGTGCAGCACCTTATGAAGTATTTTTACGTCCTCGTGGGTATCCTCGTGCTTTTGACGATTGGACTCGTGGCATTTATTTTCTATGTGAACGGTGGGAAATCAGAGAACTTTATGATTACCCTCAGTAACGAAGAAATGCTCGTGTTCTTCCCGCTCGTAATCGTGTGGATATTCGGACTGTTTTTTGCAAAGGCGTTAGACGCACGTAACCAGCTCTTCATCCAAAAAGACATCCGCGCACTCTTGCCGGTTGCCCAAGAAGCACTGGAGGCACTTAGCGGAAACGAGAACGACTACGTGAAACGTGCGAAGCTTCTCGTTAAAAAATACAAAACGTACGGGTTATAAAATAAAAGGATTTGAAAACAGTGGGAGTAAGAATGAAGAAGAAAGTCACACAAGAAACAGCCAATCGACTCCGAGAATTATTGGAAAAGGTGATTTCAGAAAGAGAAGATGCAGCACCTTTACCGAAAAATCATCAAATAGCGCGGTTACTATTGCCACTATTCGCTCTTTGTTTCGCCGGTGTCTATTTACAAAATGCGCACGCTTTTTCGATTATAGGGGGTGCATTTGCAACTATTTTTGAGGTTGGCGTTTGGGAAACGTTCGAATTCGTGGTAGTCACCCTGAGTTTACGTTTCTGGACGTGGAGTGTTCCTTTTATCGTTCTAGGAGTTGTCTTTTTCTGGAGACGTCACTCCTTCAAGAAGGAATTCAATGCTTTAGTGGAACGGGCAAAGGAAGAGGTTGCTCTTTGGAAAAAGAAACCACTCGAGACAAATCGCACCCTTGTAAAAGGGCTAGAAGGCTTTCTAAAATCATTGCAAACGGAATATCAATTTGAACAAAGAATAAGGTAAGAATGTAAAGAGGTTAGGGACATGATTTATAAAACACTATTATTCGATCTGGATTCAACGCTCTGGGACTTTCATTCGGCGGAGAATTACGCGCTGACAAAGCTCTTGGAACAGCAAGGCGTGGAGGATGTCGAGGCGTATATCGACGTCTACGTGCCGATGAATCGTGCCATGTGGCGTTCGTTGGAAAAGGACGAAATCACGCGTGAGGAACTCGTCGAAACGCGCTTTGCCAAGTTGTTCGACCACTTCGGTTTTGAAAAAGACGGGAAGGAACTCGCCTCAGATTACGAAGCTATCCTAGGAACGCAAGGCCAAACGTACGAAGGGGCAGAGGCGTTGCTTCAGGCATTACAGGACGCAGGATATGACTTATACGCTGCCACAAACGGCATCACGACGATTCAAAAGGGGCGCTTGTCAAACTCAGCGATTGCGAAATACTTCAAAAAAGTGTTTATCTCGGAAGAAGTCGGCGCGCAAAAGCCGAGTGAAGTCTTCTTTGAACGAGTAGCTGGTGCGATTCCAGACTACGACAAGGACAAAGCCGTGATCATTGGCGACTCGCTGACAGCCGATATCCAAGGCGGCATCAACGCAGGCATCGACACGATTTGGATGAATCTCGCGGCAAAAGAAAACAGAACCGCCATTAAGCCAACCGTGGAAGTGAGAAGCTACGCGGAATTATTAGAATTTTTAGTGTAAAACGAACCGACTGCAGGCACGTCTTGCAGTCTTTTTTTATGCAAAAAAGTTGAGGTTCCAAGGCTTAGCGGGTAGACTACTTAAAAGGGCAAAGACTCGACCAAAAATGAAAGTTGGACATGAATGAAAAAAGTATTAATGGGAATTGGCGTGGCGATGCTACTTGCAGCGTGTGGAACGACGAATACGAACGGTACGAACACAACGAATGCGACCGCGCAGACGCCACAAACGACACAACAGGCGCATGTCGAAGTGAAGACAGACGGCACGTATACCGTAAAAGAATATGACTTCGAAAGTAATGGCAAGAATCTCTATGCGCGTGCCTTTGTGCCAGACGGAAAAGGACGGGTGCCACTCGTGATTTTTAGCCACGGACTAGGTGCCAACGTCGAACACGAGGAAGAAGTGCAGAAGACATTGGCCAAAGCCGGCATTGCGGTCTTCAGCTTGGAGTTTGCAGGAGGGTCGTCTTCGTCTTCTCCGATGAGTGAGGGACTCACGACTGAGATGTCGGTTCTCACCGAAGTGCAAAACTTGAAGGACGCCATCCGTATCGCAAGCGGGATGGAATATGCCGATCCGCAGAAAATTTATCTGATGGGAAGTAGCCAGGGCGGACTCGTCACAGCACTGACCGCAGAAGAACTCACTAATATCGCAGGCCTCTTCTTGTTCTATCCTGCATTTTCACTGCCGGACGATATTAGAAGTAGCTTCCCGAAACTAGACGAAGTACCCGAGACCTTTAACTTACTCGGAACGAAAATCGGCAAGATTTACATCACGGATATCTACGACATGGATCCCTACGCAAACCTAGAGAAACTTGGGATGCCTGTGCATATTTATCACGGCAAAGACGACAATATCGTGCCACTCACGGCCTCCCAAAAAGCAATGAAGCGCCTAAAAGACGCACGCCTCACCACATTGGAGGACACAGGCCACGCATTGACGCCCGAGCAGCAAGCTCAAATCGGCTTTGAGATTGCGGATGAGATTTTTAATGGGATGAAGTAAAGCAACATAGAAAATTAAATACAACAAACAGGAGAAACCGGGGTGAGTGCCCTGGTTTTTTTGTGTGGGTTAAATAAAAAATGGATAGTAGTGGGAAAAATAATACTTAAAATGATGGAATGAGATAAAACAAAAAACCTAACATTTAAGATAGGTTTCTTTTGTAAGTCATATATAGAGGCTCTGCCCTGCAAACTACCCATTGTTTAATCGTATCTAAGTAATTTGGAATATTGTTTAAGATGATAAAATTCGAAGCATCAATTAGTAATTGTAAAAATGAAATAATTAATGAGATTTTTTTCATCGTAATCACCTCCTTAGTAGTCTTTCTTTGAAATCCTACTGATTTGGTTATTTTATAATAAATTACAACGATTAAGGGTAGCCACACGGGACCGTGCGTTTGCACGACACAACCTCTAAAAACGATATTATAATAATACTTTTACTCTGTAAATAATTTTGTTATTTAATAATATAACCGTCAGTTAATTTTATGAAAACAGCAAAATAGTAACAGAAGAGAGCAAAATTTTCATATGTGATAATTATCGTATATGTTATTTTTTTTATTGTATGGATGGGTGAGAAGTACGGATTTAAAACTGAAAGAGATGTCGCAGACTAGT
>ERZ773027.1999-NODE-1999-length-10323-cov-7.781944_pt1 | contig 10323 bp, 8 predicted proteins | sample MGYA00511032_ERZ773027 | MGnify/ENA primary metagenome ERZ773027 (study PRJEB29015, sample SAMEA2738138) | human oral metagenome | biome: human oral; feature: human-associated habitat; material: saliva | place: China | collected 2190 ... | reverse complement strand
AAGAGGTAAGAGGACATAAAATTAAAGGTAGCGTAAGCTTTGAATATGATAATGGGGATACAACACCAACAGCACCAATTACACCGACTAACCCAGTAGTAACACCAACAGTGCCGACTACACCGACTAATCCAGTGGTAACTACTCCATCAAATCCAACAACACCAACTAACCCAGTAGTAACACCAACAGAACCGACTACACCGATTAATCCTAATGCTAAAAAAGTAAATCTGGATGTAAATGTGCATGTAACACTAAACGGTCAACCTCGTGTATTTACAGTAGGTATTTATAGAGATGTTGAGGTTGGTACAAAAGTAACTCTTGAGCATGTAAAAGAAGTGCTAAAAGAGTACAACTTTGTGGCAGATAAATTAGAAGGATTCCCTGCGGTATTAGACAAAGATTATGCAATTGATGTAGATGTAAAAACTATTAATACTGTAGTACCAACAAGACCTATGATACCACTAAATCCTACTAAACCAGTTGCTCCAGTAGTAACGCCAACAGTGCCAACTACACCGACTAAACCAGGATTGGTAAAACCATTAGACCCTAATAACCCAGTAAAACCGAGTTTCCCTGCTGGACAAGTACAGAAAGTTGATTTAAAAATCAATGTCCACACAGTAGAAAGTGGGAAACCAGTAACAATGTATTTCCGTGCGTATGGCTCTGTTGATGTAGGTACAAAAGTAGACCCTGAGTATGTAAAAGGTGTAATTAGAAGTTATGGCTATGAGATTGTAAAAATAGGAGATTTACCAGAGGTATTAGATAAAACGTATACAGTTGATGCCGATGCTAAGTATGTAGCCCCTCCAGCAGATACAAGTCTTGAAGCTGGTATGCCAGCTAATGTTAGGTGGCCGCGTGCGCAACTAAACGAGTGGGGGTTTACAATTGGAGAAATCACAGGGGACTATAAAGTAGATGGTGACCTTGGGGTATTTAACAATGAAGATAGTTTAGGTAAGGCTTGGAAGAGTGGAAGTAACGCATTAGACAAAAAATATTTAGATGGTGCTATTGACGATGCATATTTTAAACTTACTCCACACGGATATTCTTGGAACTCAGTAATAAAACCAGATGGTACTAAAGGGTATGCAATGTATCTATATGGTACAGATGGTAAATTCAATGACGGTCAAAAAGCAAGATAATAAAAATCAGAGGGAAAGTACTGATTAAAAAAACATCAAAGAAGAAGTATTGAGAAAAAACTTGGTACTTCTTTTTTCTATTCGTTCTGTAATAATTATATTATATCATATCTTGTTCAAAGTTAAAGTTTACTCTGTAATTTTTTTGAGTTATAATTTTAATTAGTAGATTAATAAAATAAAAAGCGAGGTATCTTATGAAAATAGCAGTAGTGGGTGGGGGAATAGTAGGAGCTACATGTGCTTATTACTTGGCAAAAGAACAAAAAAATGAAATAGTAGTTTTTGATTATGGCGTTGGTCAAGCTACAAAAGCGTCGGCAGGGATTATAAGTCCGTGGTTTTCTAAAAGACGTAATAAACCTTGGTATAAGATGGCTAGGTTAGGTGCGGATTTTTATTTAAAATTAGTTAAAGACTTAGAAGAGGATGGCTATAATACTGATTTTTATTCACAATGTGGAGTGTATTTATTGAAAAAAAATGAAGATAAGCTATCCGAGTTAAAAGAACTTGCTGAAAGTCGTAAAGAATTATCACCGATGATAGGAGATTTAGAGATAATGTCAAAAGAAGAGGTTCGAAAAATCATTCCTAGCTTTAATAACAATGGAGATGTACTGTATGCGAGTGGTGGTGGGCGAGTAGAAGGAGAGAAGTTTGTTAATACCTTACTTACTGCCTCGAAAGCTAATATCGTTAGGGAAAAAGTTAGTCTAAAGGCTGTTGGGGATAAGTATGAGATTAATGGACAGGTCTTTGATACTGTTGTTCTCTCGACTGGAGCATGGTTAAATGATATATTAGAGCCCCTTGGATTTAATGTTGATGTTCGTCCTCAAAAAGGCCAACTAAGAGATTATAAAGTTGCTGATGAAAATACAGGATCTTATCCAGTTATAATGCCTGAGGGGGAATTGGATATTATTCCATTTGAAAAAGGTGTTGTTAGTGTTGGAGCGACACATGAAAATGACATGGGCTTTGATTTAACTGTTGATAAACAGCAACTTGATGCTTTTGGTGAAGAAGCAGAGAACTTCTTAGGTAAATTAAAAGCTGCACAGACAATAAATGAACGTGTTGGAATCAGGGCTTATACTAGTGATTATTCTCCGTTCTTTGGTGAGGTTCCGACATTAGAAAATGTTTATGCGATTAGTGGACTTGGTTCTTCAGGTTTAACTACAGGTCCGATAATTGGTTATAGTGTAGCGAATATTATTTTAGGTAATAATATAGAACTAGATCCACAAGATTACAATATCGAAAACTACTTAACACGTAAGTAGATATAAGAAAAAGCACTGAACGATTTTGTTCAGTGCTTTTTGATGTTTTGAATTGTTAATTATTTGTGTGCTAATTCTTTAGCTCCGCGGTGACTTAGTACTGCGAACACGATACAAAGAACTGCAGATGTCAGAAGTACATAAAGTCCTCCAGACCAACCTACACGGTCAACAACGAATCCGATGAACCAAGTACCGAATGAAGCACCCACGATGTAACTCATGAATCCTCTTAGACCAACTGCGTTACCAACAGCAAATGATGGAACAACTTCCATAGTTTGAACTGATGCTAAGAATTGTGGTACGTAGATTAGACATCCAGAAAGGCTGGCAAATACGATTACCCATACTAGAGAAGTACTTTCCCAATATCCGATTAGACAGAAGAAAATGATAACCATTGCACCGATTGCTGGAGGCATACGGTAACCTTTGAATACTTTATCAGATAGGTATCCAGCAAGAAGTGTTGATGGAATAGCAGCCCACTCGAATAATGTGAAGGCGATACCCATTTGTCCTTTTGTGAACCCTTTAGTTTCTAATAAGTAAATTGGAAGCCAAGAAATTAATCCGAAACGGATTAAGTATACGAATGTATCAACTAGAGATACATACCAAGCGTGTTTATTTTTTAATACGTAGTTTACGAAGATTTGACCTGCACTTAAGTTTGCAGCTTCTTCTGGTACGTGTTTTACTTCTACTTTTTGTGTTTCACCAGTGATTTCTTCCATAGTTGGTAGACCTTCGTTTTCTGGTTTTCCTTTAACTAAAACAAGGATAATAATAACGAAGATAATAGCGATAATCGCTGGGAATACGTAGTATGCTAATTTCCAGTGTTCTTTACCAAAGATGAAGAATCCTAATGTAACGATACTTGCTACGATTCCTCCACCGATGTTGTGAGAAATATTCCAAAGAGCAGTCATACGACCACGTTCTTTTTTAGGGTACCAGCTTGCAAGTGTGATGAATGCTGGTCCAACTCCCATACCTTGGAAAAGTCCTAGTAAAATAACTAAGATTGATACTAAGAATACAGAGTGACTAACTCCAAGTGCTAAGTTTACAGTTGCACAAAGGAAAAGACCAAGAGCCATATATTTTTTCGGATCTGCTTTATCCGATAAACTACTCATAAATCCTTTACTTAATCCGTATGCAAGTAGCATGTAACTCATGATTGCACCCATTTGAGTTTTAGAAATTCCTAAAGATGCTTTAAGGTCACTACTCGATAAACTGATGTTATTTCTAACAATGTAGAATGCCATGTATCCAAGGAACACTCCAAGGAAAGAAATAAATCTTAATTTTTTATAAGTTGGCATAACTTTATCGGCAGGAACTGTATGTGATTTAGCTTTAGGTTTTAAAAATGATAACATAAAAATGTTCCTCCTAAATATAATATATATATAAATTTTAATAACTGAAAACTATGTGTTATATCAGTATGTAAAATTATATACTACAGGATGAATGTTGTCAATAGTTTTTAAAATATTATGTAATATTATTTTTTTTATAGTTTCAATTTTTAGAGAAGCTACTATGTTCTTTAAATAAGGATTATAGGTAAATAAACTTTATAAATATTTTTTATAATTATCACTAAAAAACAACTACAAATGTAAGCTTTTTTGTAAGAAAAAACCTTACAAAAAAGGTAAGATTTTTTCTTTTATTTAATGAATTGTAACTCTTTTTGAAAGAGAAATATATAGCTATATTTTTATAGTTTATACTAAATTAATGCACTAATAAGAACTAAAATTCCCTAGATAAAGGAGATTTAATACGATTAAGAATTTTACATTTAACAATAATATTTATCTACTTAATAATAAAAGGTAAGAACTGTCCTAATTTTTATAGTATAGTATGTTATATTTTGCTGTGCTATAATAAAATATGAAATAATGATATGGATAGGTGAAGAGTTATGATTAGAAATTCTAAAATAATAGCTACTATAGGTGATGCTACAGATAAAGTATTACGAAAAATAGTGGAAGGTGCAGCGGACGCTGTATTGATAGATTCTTATTATGGGAATAATGAACAAAATGTTGAAAGAATAGAGAAGGTTAAAGCTCTAAGAGAAGAAGCGGGAAGAGATTTAGCTATAATATATGATGTGGATCATATTTATGCAAAAAATAAGTATAAACTTATAAGAATAGATGATGAGAATGTAGATTTTGCATGTGCAAATGATGTAGATTTCGTTGCGTGTCCTTTTGTTGGAAACTTAGAAGAGATTACGAAGGTGAAAGAGCTTGTTAAGTCACATGGAAAAAATATAGGAATTATTGTTAAGATAGATTGTAAAGATGGTTATGACAATCTTGATGATATACTGGAAATTGCAGATGCGATTATGATTAATCGTGATGAACTTGGGGTAGATATTTCGTATGAAGATTTACCTGGAATTCAAAAGGAAATAGTAAGAAGAGCTAATGAAGCTGCGAAAGTAGTTATTTTAACTACTCAAATGTTATATTCTATGGTTTACAATCCAAGACCAACTAGAGCCGAAGTGTCTGATGTTGCGAATGCAATTTTCGACGGTGTTGATGCGGTAATGTTAACAGAAGAGACTGCGATTGGTGATTATCCATGTGAAGCGCTAGAAACAGTAGATAGAATTATACGAACTGTTGAAAAAAATAATGCTGTTGATGCAGAAAGATTTGAAGTGGATGGATACAAAATGAGTATCTCTCATGCTGTTTCTATGACGACAAAACATCTTTTAGAAGCAGTTGATGTAAAAAATATTGTAACTTATACGAAATCAGGAACAACAGCCCGTTTCATCGCTAGGTATCGTCCAAATATACCTGTGCTAGCGGTTTTACCTGATAGGGAAAGTGCTAGAAAATTAATTATTACTAGAGGAATAGTACCATATATTGAACCTAAAATGTTGAGTATGGAAGAGATGCTAAGTAATGCTTCTGCATATTCTAAAGAAGTTGGACTAGCTGAAGTTGGAGATTCTATCTTAATAACTGCGGGTCAACCAGATACTGGAAAAGGTACTGTGCCACCTACAGATTTCGTATACATAAGTAAGGTTGATTAGTGAACTAATGATAGTTTATACGGAGAAAACCCGGAGCTACCCGGGTTACAAACTACTATTTAGTGAAGTATAACTAAAAGCTAAAATTATAAAAAGTATATTGAAGATATTTTGCATATGTTAATTGTAAAATATCTTCTTTTTTCTTCTATAAAAAATAGCACAACGCTTGCATTTTATGATATAATTGAGAGTGGACTGCTATACGCATAAGAATAAGGAGTATATGCGTAGCGAGATATTATTAATTAAAGGAAGGAGATTATTTATGATAGCTGAATACTTATCAGGAGTAAGTACGCTAACACTAATTATTCATCTATTAGATATATTATTAGTTTGGTTTTTAGTTTATAAACTATTGAGTTTATTAAAAGGTACTCGTGGTATGCAACTTGTTAAAGGTATTTTAATTGTTATTGGACTAAAAATATTCTTTAACTTTATCGGATTTAAGACGATGACATACATTTTTGAACAAGTAGTAACTTGGGGAGTATTAGGTATAATGATTATATTCCAACCGGAATTACGACGAGCTCTTGAATACATAGGAAGGGTACAGCTGTCTAATATCTTCAATATTAACTATAAAGATGTTCAGAAAAATTCTACTGAACAGATTATAAAGGCTGTTGTTGATTCATCTAGACATATGGCACGTCGAAGAATAGGTGCATTAATCGTACTAGAAAATAATACGGGCCTTGATGAATACGTTGAAAGTGGTATTACGGTCAATGCCGAGGTGACAAATGAACTTATAATTAATATTTTTATTCCAAATACACCTTTGCATGACGGTGCTATGATAATCGATGAGAATAAGATTCGTGCGGCAAGCTGTGTACTTCCTTTATCGGATAATAGATCGATAGCTAGTAGCTATGGTACGAGACACCGTGCTGCATTAGGATTATCTGAAGTTACAGATGCTATAATAATCGCTGTATCTGAGGAAACAGGGAAGATTAGTGTTTGTCAAAATGGAATCTTAACATCAGATTACTCAACGGACGATTTAGCTGATTATTTGGCGAAAAATTGGAAACAGCAAGAAAAAATAATTAAATAAGAGGTGATATTATGCAACTAAAAGAAAATAATAAGTTAAAGTTAATATCATTTTTAATAGCGATACTATTGTTCCTATCGGTTAATGAGAATTTTAAAAACTTTTCGGTTCTTGGAGATAGTACTAGTGATAATGCAACAGCTTGGGTAAGTGATGTGCCACTGGATGTTGATTATGATAGAGATAAGCTTTATGTAGTAGGTATTCCTAATACAGTATCTGTGAAATTATCTGGAACGAAAACAAAAGTTCAAAAAGAAAGTGTTGCTAAAAACTTCAAGGCGAAGTTAAATCTTAAAAATGCTCAAATAGGTGATGATCAAAAGGTTAGAATTGAGATTGATGGTTTAGAAAAAGGTGTTGATGGTACCGCAGAACCGTCTATTATAACTATATCTATTAGAGAAAAAGCAACAAAAGAGTTTAGAGTTACACCGGTAGTTAAGAAGGAACGTTTACTGATTGGATATGAAGTAGATAATCTTAGTGTGACAAATGAAACAGTTAAGATTTCTGGCGCGATAGAAAGTCTTAATAGAATAAATGAGGTTCGTGCTGAGAGTGATACTCGTACGAAGCTTAATAGAAATACTAGAGAAGAAGCTAAGTTAGTAGCTTACGATAGTGATTATAATAAAATCGAGGATATTCAAATAGAACCTAGTTCAACAGTTATGAATATAGAGTTGAAGAATATCGAAAAAGAAGTTCCACTAGAAGTAAATACTATAGGTAGTCTTCCCTCAGAATTCGAGCTTATTAGTGCGACTGCTGATGTTTCTAAAGTAGCTATTAGGGCGGAAGATGAAGCTACATTGGCTAAAGTGTCAGAGATGTTCGTTGACGTCGACTTAAGTGATGTTAAAGAAGAAACAGAAGAACGAAGTAATTTGAAAATTTATCCTAAAGAAAATATTCGAATTGCGACGGATACACCGATTGTTAAAGTAACAATCAAGATAAGGAAAAAATAATTATGGCGGATAAAAAATTAATATTTATGGCTGTTAATATGCTTATTACAGTTTTTAGTTTAGCTATTATAATTGCAACGATGTTTATAGAAAATCAAAGGATTAAGACTACTGCGATTTTCGTAGCTATAACTATATTAATAGTTCAAAAAATAGTAGAGATAAAAGTAATCAAGGAAACTAGAAAAATCAGTATTTTGATATTATGTATTATTATTGCTGCGACATGTTACTTTGGTTATAGATTGTTTTAAAATATGTAGAAGAGCTGAGGGGGCGACTCAAAAAGGTTAGTTTTGAGTTGTTCCCCGCATAGTTTATTGATTATCACAAGTATCTTTATTTGATATTTAGTATAGATAAGCTATTGTGATAACTTAGGATTTGGTAAGCTCTTTGGTAAATTTGTAGGAGATGTTATGGATAGACTATTTTCATCAAAAATATATATAAATCATAGATTTAAACTTATCATGTTACTGGATTTATTGACGGTTGCATTGGGTGTAGTAGCATCGATATTTTTAGGTAAAGCATCAGATCCATTTGCGATGCTAAATGGCCATTATGTTGAGATATTAGAATTTCTAATGATTTCACTTGTTATATATGCAATTAGTTTTTATTTATTTGGTACTAATAAATCATTATGGTCATACTTAGGTGTTAATGAGATAGTAAATATTTGTATTTCTGTAGTTCTAGGGGACTTGATTACGAGTATCCTTTATCAGTACATGTTACCTGATACATTCTCAAATGTTAGATTTGCTATCTTCTCACCTTTACTAATAATAGCGGGTATGATGTTTACAAGAATGTTATATCGTGCCTTACGTGAAAGAGAAGCTGGTAAGTATGGATCTAGTACTTATAAAAATACATTTATAATCGGTGCAGGAGATGCTGGATACATATTATTAAAAGAGTTATCTAAAAATAATATTTTCCGTGCTAATGTAGTTGGGCTTATAGATGATAATCGAAAAAATTCTGTAATTAGTGGTATTACGGTAGTTGGTACAACTTATGAAATACTAAAACTTATTCCAAAATATGAAGTAGAACAGGTATTCTTAGCTATTCCTTCGATCAGTGCTTATAATAAAAATAGAATATTAAATGTTCTGAAAGAAGCCAATGTTAGTGTTAAGGTAATGAGCTCTGGTGTTGCTGTAGAAGATGGAGAGAGTATTTCTAAACACTTAAAAGATGTATCTATCGAGGACTTATTAGGGCGTGGAGAAGTGAAGCTTTCTCAAGGAGAGATTCGTTCTTATATTAAAGGAAAGAGTATCCTTGTTACGGGTGCTGGTGGTTCGATTGGAAGCCAGATTGTAAGAGAAATATTCAAATTCAAACCTAGTCAACTTGTCTTAGTTGATGTTAACGAGAATGCATTATATATGTTAGAACGTGATTTAGATTTTGAAAAATCACATAGTAAGGAATACGAGGATATAAACTATATTTCTGAAATAGTAAGTATTCGTGAAAAAGAGGCTTTAGCTGAGGTATTCGATAAGTATAAACCGAGTGTAGTGTTCCACGCGGCAGCACATAAACACGTACCTTTAATGGAACGTCGTCCACAAGAAGCAATTAAAAATAATGTCTTTGGGACAAAAAATGTTATGGATGTAGCCATTGAAAAAGAAGTAGAAAGATTTATTATGATTTCTACTGACAAGGCGGTAAATCCTACGAATGCTATGGGTGCTTCGAAACGTTTAACAGAGATTATTTTACAATCAAAAGGTAATAAGTATAAAACGAAATTCGCTGCGGTTAGATTCGGTAATGTATTAGGTTCAAATGGTTCTGTTATTCCTATCTTTAAAGAACAGATTAAAAAAGGTGGACCTATCACAATTACACATAGAAATATTATTCGTTATTTCATGACGATTCCAGAAGCGGCGCAGTTGGTACTACAAGCTGGATATTACGCAAGTGAAGGGGAAATATTCCTATTAGACATGGGAGAACCTGTAAAAATTATAGATCTTGCGACAAACTTAATTAAACTATCAGGATTAGAACCATATAAAGATATAGACATCGAAGAGATTGGTCTAAGACCTGGTGAGAAAATGTATGAAGAGTTATCGCTTGATTACGAAAGCAGTGAAAAGACAGATAACCAAATGATCTATAAAAATACAACCTTAGATATTGACGTTGAGGAATTAGATAAAAAACTAGTAGAGTTAAAATCAATGCTAGGACATTCAACAAATGAAGAAATACGTAGCAAGTTATTTGAAATAATAAATTGTTATAATGGATAAAAAAAAGAAGGGCGATTCAAAAGTACTTTTGAGTCGCCCTTTCTAGCCATATAAGGGAGTTTGTAGTATAGCTAGTGATAGAGAGTGTCGATTTTATTTTTCTACATTTTTAGTTTTTTTATCTATATAGTTATTTATAACCAACGCTAACACTATAGGTAATTCCATATAGATAGGTTTGAGTACAAATAATAAAGTTTTGTATTTTTGTTCAAAGTCAGTACTAACTGCATTATCTAAGATTAATAATAGTGCAGTACCAAATAAAAAATAGAATACTAGAGATATGTAAAATCTTTTTTTGAGTTTTTCTGCGTTTAACATAGTAACCTCCCTGAAATCGCGTATTACGTATTCGCTATGAATTGGGAGTGACTCAAAAATTATAATCTCTTAAGAAACAAGATTTTGTTGAG
>ERZ773027.1997-NODE-1997-length-10329-cov-6.832879_pt1 | contig 10329 bp, 6 predicted proteins | sample MGYA00511032_ERZ773027 | MGnify/ENA primary metagenome ERZ773027 (study PRJEB29015, sample SAMEA2738138) | human oral metagenome | biome: human oral; feature: human-associated habitat; material: saliva | place: China | collected 2190 ... | reverse complement strand
ACTTCACCCACAAATCCCAGATTTCTCCCTTTAGGATCCGTTTTTTTATGAGCCGTAAAAGTTCGTCCGTCCTTACCGTTGATACCGACCGCTTTTATGCCGACGCTTTCAAAATCGGCAACCAAAGCTTTATTGATTGAACCTGAAAGACCCATTTCCGCAAAGTTTGCAGTTTCTTCGTCGGTTACGCGCAGTCCGTCGATAAAAACAGTTTCCTTTCCGACCCGTTCAAGCAGATTGGTGATTTCTTTGCCTCCTCCGTGTACGACTACCGGCATCAAACCTATGTATTTCAATAAGGCTATATCCTGAATAACCGATTTGCGAAGTTTTTCATCTACCGCTGCGCTTCCGCCGTACTTTATTACAACTACAGTGCCGGCAAAACGGCGTATATACGGTATCGCTTCAATCAATACTTCCGCTTTTTGAATTTCCTGCTGCAGTTGTTTTTCCTGTACCGCTATAACCATTTTAATTTGAGCCGATTGTATGCGGTATTCAATGTCGTGGGCAGCGAGCTGTACGGTTGCAGGAACCGCAATGGCTCCAATTTTATGCAAAGCCAACATCGAAATCCACCATTCATAGTGACGTTTCAATATCAACATCACCATATCTCCTTTGCCAATGCCTAATGAAAGGAAGTAAGATGCAGCTTGATCGGTAAGCTCTTTCAACTCACCAAAGGTGAAAAAGCGTTCGTTTTCCTCATCATCTGTCCATATTAAGGCCGTTTTGTTGGGCTTTTCTTGTGCCCAAACGTCCATCACATCGTATGCAAAATTGAAGTTTTCGGGTATGATAAACTCTAAATTCTTATTGTAATCTTCTTCTGAATGAAATGAAACCTGTTTTAAAAAGCGTTCTAACATATATCTCCTCCTAATTAAATAACCACACAAAGGAACTTCACTGGCTTGCCACCTAATGCACGCATGCAGTGCTTTTGCTGTGCATCGAAATAGATACTATCGCCTGGATTGAGGATAAGTTCCTTGTTTCCGATGAGAATTTCGAGCGTTCCTTCGAGCACATAATCGAACTCTTGACCTGAATAATTGTTGGGATTGTGACGTAAATCGCCCTCAAGTGGCTCGATAGTCACCACAAATGGGTCGGCTTTTCTACCTCTAAAGGCAGTTGCAAGACCCTCGTATGTGTAGTTTCTGTGCTTCTCTGTGCTCTTACCTTTACCACTTCTTGTAACGAAATAGCTACTCATGTGAGCGTCTTCGCCAAATAAAAGGGCGTCGACACCAATGTTATAGCGTTTGGCAATCTTTGATAATCGATAGAAAGAAGGGTCGGCTTCGCCTGCTTCTATTTTGAAATAATGTTCTAAAGAGATGTCGCATAGCTGTGCAATCTCTTCAGGTGAGATATTAAATATTTCTCTTAAGCCTTTTAAGCGTTCGCCTATTTGTTTTAATGATGTGTCCATTTTTCTGTTAATTTATAAATGATACAATCGCAATGAGTTGGCTATGATGTTGCAATTTGTAACCACTTGTTGCGCAACTCCATTGGTTGAGAAAACCTTTTGTTGAGGTTTTCAAAAGTAATTATTCTTTTCTGTTTAGGAACTTTATTGTTCCTTTTTATAACATTATTAAAGAATTAAAACAAAAAAGATGCACACCTATATAGGGGGTGTGCCTATTTTAGAAGCTTATTTTGTTCGTTTTAAAATAAAACTGCTTTTCGGTTGTTTTGCAAAAGCTATGCTATTGGGTTGCAATATCAATGCTTTTAGGGTGCAAAATGAATGCTTTTAGGGTGTGATTTGCCCTATTTTACACCATGATATGACGCAGATTATTGTCTCCTTTCAAAAGAACAATGGGGTAAGCTCCGTAACCTATTGACTTTCTTTCATTTATTTAGCAACAAGATTTTAGGATATTCAGAAACAAAGTGAGGTTCTTTGGGCTTAATTTTCCATTGCTTTCATCGACCGACTAATTAAAACAGACACTTAGAATTGCACAACATAAGGAGATGATTTGGTTAAAGGGACAAGGCTATAACCATAAAAAAGAGGCTGCAGGGATAATTCCTTGCAGCCTCTTTTCTTTTGAAGTAGATGATTTATTTAATGAACTTATGCGATGCAAGCATATTCTTTGGATCAAGGGCCTCGTCAAGTTCTTCTTTCGTTAGCAAGCCTTTTTCGAGTACAATGTCGTAAACGGAGCGGTTAGTCTCAAGGGCTTCCTTCGCAACCTTTGTGCTATTCTTGTATCCAATGTATGGATTGAGCGCGGTAACGATGCCGATTGAGTTCTTAACCATTTCGTAACAACGTTCTTTGTTGACTGTAATGCCGAGCACACATTCCTCAGTTAACGTGTCAATAGCATTGTGAAGCCACCATAAACTCTCGAAGAGACACTCGGTGATTACAGGCTCCATAACGTTTAATTCAAGTTGACCTGCCTCGGCAGCAAACGTTACTGTGGTGTCGTTTCCTATGACTTTGAAACATACTTGATTAGTAACTTCTGGGATAACGGGATTGACTTTACCCGGCATAATCGATGAACCTGGAGCCTTAGGAGGCAGATTTATCTCGTTAAGACCACAGCGCGGACCAGATGCCATGAGGCGGAAGTCGTTGCAAATCTTAGAGAGTTTCACTGCCAAACGCTTCAAAGCACCACTGAAACTGACGTAAGCGCCGGTGTCAGGAGTTGCTTCTACGAGGTCGATTGCAGACACAAAAGGTTCTCCTGTGAGTTTACTTAGGTTGGCAGCACATAGCTTTGCAAAGCCCGGTACAGCGTTAAGACCTGTTCCAATGGCTGTACCGCCCATGTTAATCTCATGTAAGAGTTTGATGTTTCGTTCCAAATTGAGAATCTCTTCCTCAAGATTGTTGGCATAAGCATTAAACTCTTGGCCCGCCGTCATAGGCACTGCATCCTGCAACTGGGTGCGTCCCATCTTCAAAACATCCTTGAACTCTTCGCCCTTATAACGCAAAGCGCTGATTAATCCCGTTAGACTGGCTACAAGACTCTTATTCATTCGGATGAGCGCAAGACGTATAGTAGTGGGATAAACATCATTAGTGCTCTGACCACAATTAACATGATCGTTAGGATAACAATACTGATATTCTCCCTTTTTGTGTCCCATTATCTCAAGAGCTCGGTTGGCTATCACCTCATTGGCATTCATATTAACCGATGTTCCGGCTCCACCTTGCATCATATCTATAGGGAAATCCTCGTGAAACTTACCGTCAATAATCTCTTGACAGGCTTGACTTATGGCACCAGATATCTCATCATTGATCACGCCTAAGCTGTGATTGGTTTGCACTGCAGCTAATTTCACGTAGGCAATTGCCACAACATAGTCGGGATAATCACGCATTTTCTTTCGTGAAATGTGGTAGTTGTTGATTCCACGCTGTGTTTGTACGCCATAATAAGCATTGATTGGCACTTTAAGTTCGCCCAAAAGATCGGATTCTACTCTAAATTTTTCTTCTGACATAGGTGTTGTTTTTGAAGTGTTTACTATGGAATGGAGTTATCTTTACTATCGAAAGGTGCTCCGATTCCGGTAAATAAATAAATTCTTTTGATTGCTAAGAAGTCGGCTCTTGCCGCAGTTTGTCACGCCTATCCTGCCCTTTCGCGAGGAAAAGTGAGGCATAGGGGCCGACAAGTTGATGAAAATGAAAGCCCCTATTATATATAAGGTATAGACGTTTTGCTTTGATTGACTCGCTACTCAGCGCTGATACGCAGCACGATTCACGTTGAAAAGCGCCCTTTTCTATCGTGAGAAGGGACGACACCGACAATGCATTCGGCAGAGAAATCAACTGAGATGATGCCATATAAGCAATGATAACGTTTTATAGAAACAAACTTTTTGTCTCGTTCTTAAATACAAAGATAAATGAAAAATGTCATAACTTATTTACAAAATCCTGCATTGTTTTTGTAAAAAAGCAAACAAATCATCTTGTCTTTTCAAAGGAGTTATAGAGACGTTTCGGTTGTATGATGCACCGCATAGTGTTTTATTTCAGCACGCTGAAAGCCAAATGATAACCCACGCCAAATCTAAAGACAAGGGGGGTAAAGTTGGATTAAAAAACACAACAAGTGAGATGCGCTCACAATTCCTATGATTTTGTAGCGTAATCTGGGGCAAAACGCACGACGAAATGAGGCAGATTGCAAGATGATTAACCTCACTTTACATTATATGAAAATAGAGTTAAAGAAGCAATTAATTCCTATCTATTAAGTCTTTTTAATGATAGATTTACAGCAACCTACTTAAAAAATCTATAAATTTGTATTTAATTCTTGAATCATTAGTAAAAGATAATCGGATAACCCATTAGTTAGGTATGAAGAAAGAGATGCTGTTGATGGCTATCATCACGTTGATTGTAGTCACAGGATGCCGCAAAAACAAGGAAAACAGCGACCAAACGGTCTACGCAGTAACGTCTCCTTGGGTAACCAATACACAAGTTTCAAAGGACTATGTGGCCAATATTGAATCGCGAAAAAACATAGAAGTACGCGCACAGCAGGAGGGAATTCTGCAGCAAGTCTATGTCACAGAAGGGCAACAGGTGCGAGCCGGTCAGCCGCTTTTCCGCATTTCGATTGTTGGAGCGCAACAGAATGTGGCGCGGGCAAAGGCAGAAGCCGAGCAAGCACGCATTGAACTGCAAAACACAACAACGCTAACGAGGGGGCAAATTGTTTCGCCCAATGCACAAAAGATGGCTAAAGCAAAGCTCAATGCAGCCTTGGCAGATTATAAATTGGCACAGATTCAAGCACGGTTATGCTTAATCAGCGCCCCTTTTACAGGCGTTATAGGGAGTCTTCCGAAAAAGATTGGAAGCTTAGTGCAGGGAGGTGACTTGCTCACTACACTATCCGACAACTCGTCACTCAACGTATATTTCAACATCTCTGAACCCGAATATATAGACTATCAGCAACATTCTGCCGAGCGAAACAAACTTCCTTTAACGCTGATTCTTGCCAATGGAAGCGCCTTTTCAGCTAAAGGCTACATCCAAAATATAGCTGGTGAGTTTGACAGTAGCTCTGGAAATATTGCTCTTCGTGCCCGCTTTGCCAATCCGAAAGGCTTGCTTCGCAATGGCGAAACAGGCACAGTGCGCATCAATATGCCTTTACACAATGTGTTGGTAATCCCACAACAGGCCACGTATGAAGAGGAAGACCGCCGTTATGTGTTTGTTGTTGATGGCGCAGGCTATGCACATTCACGTGAGATTAAAGTGGCTTTTGAACAACCAGAGGTGTTTATTATCGCCGAAGGAGTAACTGCCAACGACAAGATTCTATTGAGTGGAGTGCAGAAAGTGCATGATGGTCAACACGTAAAGACGCGTTATTACACACCAAGTGAAGCCATGAAGCGTGTTCAACTGAATGCCGACTAAGGCTTTCAGGTGGCTTTTCATCACACTTTACAACAGAAAAAGGTTCTCACACCATATTATTTCATGATGAGAACAACCATTTATAAGAAGAAAAAAAGACGCTAATAAACAGTCAATATGTTTCAAAAGTTTATTCGAAGACCAGTACTTGCCATCGTTGTTTCATTGGTAATCGTCTTCATTGGCATTCTTTCGCTGTTCAATTTACCCATTACTCAGTTCCCATCTATATCCCCTCCAAAGGTTAATGTGGTAGCCGATTATCCGGGAGCCAACAATGAACTGATGATTAAGTCAGTGCTTATTCCTCTTGAACAGGCACTGAATGGTGTGCCGGGAATGAAGTATATCGAGTCGGATGCAGGCAATGACGGCGAAGGAGAGATAAACATTGTCTTCAAACTTGGTACAGATCCCAACGTCGATGCTATCAATGTGCAAAACCGAGTGTCAGCAGCGACCAACAAACTACCGCCAGCTGTTGTGCGCGAAGGTGTGAAAATATCTCGTGAGGAGCCTAACATCCTCATGTATATCAACCTATATAGCGATGATCCTAAAGTCGATCAGAACTTCCTTTTCAATTATGCGGACATCAATATCTCCCCAGAACTCGCCCGCGTTGATGGCGTTGGAGATCTTGATATCCTTGGAACGAGGAGCTTTGCCATGCGTGTTTGGCTTAAGCCTGATAAGCTTACAGCCTATGGTTTGTCTGCAACCGACATTACAGATGCCTTACAACAGCAGAGCATTGAAGCCTCTCCAGGCAAGCTTGGGGAAAGTTCGGGCAAGCATGCACAAAGCTTTGAGTATGTGTTGAAGTATCCGGGACGTTATACAACGCCTGAAGAGTATAGCAATATTGTCGTGAAATCAACTCCTGATGGGCAATTTATTAGACTCAAAGATGTAGCAGATGTGAGCCTCGGGAGTGAGGTTTATGACATATATTCTACGTTGAATGGTCACCCATCCGCAGCCATAACACTAAAACAAGCCTATGGATCGAACGCACGACAAGTTATTCAGAACGTCAAGAAAACTATGGCTCATCTTCAAAAAGACATGCCAAAGGGCATGCATTATGAGTTGAGTTACGACATCAGTAGATTCCTTGATGCCTCTATAGAAAAGGTAATTCACACGCTGTTTGAAGCCTTTATACTCGTTGGTTTCGTTGTATTCTTGTTCCTTGGAGACTGGCGTTCTGCCCTCATTCCATGCCTTGCAGTCCCTGTTTCGTTAATAGGTAGCTTCGCAGTCATGAATGCTTTCGGCATAACGCTTAACATGATATCGCTCTTTGCCTTAGTAATGGCGATTGGAATCGTGGTCGATGATGCCATTGTGGTAATCGAAGCGGTCAATGTGAAGATAGCCCAAGAAGGCTTAGAACCTTTGGAAGCCACGCAAAAGGCAATGAAAGAAATCAGTGGAGCCATAGTAGCCGTGACATTGGTTATGGCATCTGTGTTCATTCCTGTAGCCTTTATGGGTGGGCCAGAAGGCATGTTTTATCGGCAGTTTTCAATCACAATAGCTTCTGGAATCGTGCTTTCGGGCTTCACAGCCCTAACACTTACGCCCTCGCTTTGTGCGCTAATATTGACTCGAGAGCGTGATAACCACATCAAAAAGACGTGGCTTAATCGTGTACTTGATAAGTTTAATGCGGGTTTTGACAAAGGAATCGGCGGCTATCGCAACGTGCTTCAACGCACTGTTTCGAGGAAGATTATCACGCTTCCGCTATTACTTTTGTTCTGCATTGGAGCCTTCTTTATCAACAATTCGTTACCTTCGGGCTTTATTCCTCAAGAAGATCAGGGCATGATTTACGCTGTAATTGAGACACCACCTGGTGCTACTATTGAGCGAACGAATAAGGTTGCACATCAACTTGCGAGTATAATTGCAAAGGAAGATGGCGTAGAAAGTGTGTCTTCTTTGGCTGGATATGAGATCCTTTCTGAAGGAACCAGCGCCAACTCGGGTTCGTGTTTGATTAATCTTAAGCCTTGGAAGGAACGCAGTCGGACGGCAAAAGAGATTATCAATGACCTTGAAAACAAGTGCCAACAGATAACAGATGCCAACATAGAATTCTTCGAACCACCTTCTATTCCAGGCTATGGTGCGGCGTCAGGTTTCGAGCTTCGACTCCTTGATAAGACTGGAAGTAACGACTATCATGCTATGGAAAAGGTCAGCAAGAGCTTCGTTTCAGCTCTTAATAAGCGTCCAGAGATAGGCTCAGCCTTTACCTTTTACTCGGCCAGTTTCCCTCAATACATGCTTCGAGTAGATAATAATATCGCCGCACAAAAAGGCATTACACTTGGTACAGCCATGGATAATCTCTCCACATTGATTGGTTCTGACTACGAAACGGGCTTCGTTCGATTTGGTAAGCCCTATAAGGTCATCGTGCAAGCCGACCCAAAATATCGTGCTTTTCCACAAGACTTGATGCAGTTAAATGTAAAGAACAACCAAGGTAAAATGGTGCCTTATGCCGACTTCTTACACATGGAAAAGGTATATGGAATGAGTGAGATGACGCGGCATAATCTATATAATTCTGCTGAAGTTACAGGCTCAGCAGCAGCTGGATACAGTAGTGGTCAGGCCATCAAAGCTATCGAAGAGGTGGCTACTTCGACGCTACCTCACGGCTATGATTACGACTTTGCCGGCATCACTAAAGACGAAGTAGACCAAGGAAACCAAGCGTTGATCATCTTTATTGTATGTTTAACGTTCGTCTATCTCATCCTTTCAGCACAATATGAGAACTTCCTTTTGCCACTTCCAATTATTACTTGTCTACCCGCGGGCATCTGTGGAACGTTCATTTTCCTAAAACTCACGGGATTGGAAAACAACATCTACGCCCAAGTTGCTATGGTCATGCTGATTGGTTTGCTTGGAAAGAATGCCGTGTTAATGGTTGAATATGCCGTGCAACGCCACAACTTAGGCAAGAGTATACGTGCAGCGGCCATCGAAGGTGCGGCAGCTCGCTTCCGTCCTATACTCATGACATCGTTCGCTTTCATAGCCGGCTTGCTGCCATTAGTATTTGCTCACGGTGCAGGGGCTATTGGAAACCGAACCATTGGCACGGCAGCTGCGGGTGGAATGCTATTCGGAACATGCTTCGGACTCATTCTTGTTCCGGGCTTATATTATATCTTTGGACGCATGGCCGACCATGTAAAGATGGTTCGTTACCAACGAAACAAGCCATTGACTGAGGAGAAAGACAAACGATATAAACTTGAAAATGATGAAAAGAAATAATATTTTCCTTCTTATTCTGCTTGCCATCGGAGTGTCATCTTGCAAGACTCCCCAAGCGACGCAAGTCAATAGCCGCACACGTTTGCAGCTACCCACGCAATATAATGGTGATACGCTGACGGCGAAGACTACGCCTACGTCATGGAAAATGTTTTTCACCGACCCACAACTCAAGGCACTTATCGACTCCGCTTTAGTCAATAATCAAGACTTAAAGATAACATTGCAGCAGATAGCTGTAGCAAAAAGCGGAATGATTGCAGCCAAAGGAGCTATGCTTCCATCGCTTTCCGTGGGGGCAGAAGTAGGAGTTAGCAAGGCCGGACGATACACAAGTGAGGGTGCCGGCAATGCTTCTACCGAGATGACTCCAGGAAAACTCATCCCCGATCCACTCATGAACTATCACCCGGGCTTTGCCTTTGACTGGGAACTCGACCTCTTTGGCAAGTTGAAGTCAAGCAAAAAAGCGGCTGTCGAGCGTTATTTGGCAACCTTAGAAGGTCAGAATGCCGTGCGCGCTTCATTGATTTCACAGGTCGCAAGCAATTATTATACCTTGTTGGCCTTAGATAACAAGCTCGCACTTATACGCAAATACATCGATCTTCAGCGTCAGGCGGAGAAGATAGCAGAGATACAAAAGGAGGCCGATAGCGACACAGAACTGGCTGTTGAGAAGTTCAAAGCAGAGCTTGCAAAGGCGCGTTCGCAGGAGTTTGCATTGAAACAAGAGATTACCGAATGTGAAAATGCACTCAACTTACTGCTCGGTCGTTACCCAACGCCTATTCAACGAGACGCCAAACAGTTGTTGAATGAAGACGTGAAAACAATCGTTACAGGACTTCCTTCCAATCTCCTGAGCCACCGACCCGATATCCGTCAGGCTGAACATGAACTCGCTGCAGCTCATTGGGACGTAGAAACGGCGCGCAAAGCCTTCTTGCCTTCGGTAAACATTAGTGCCACTTTGGGACTTGAAGCCTTTAATCCTACCTACCTAACGCGTATGCCAAAGTCGCTCGCTTACAGTGTCGTGGGAGGACTAACTGCACCACTTATCAACCGAAAAGCTATCGAAGCTAACTTCCAACAGGCTGATGCCGCACAGCTACAAGCCTTATATGAATATGACAAAACACTGCTTACAGCTTATTCAGAGGTATGTACGCTGCTGTCAAAGAATAAGAATCTCGCCGCCTATTATGCGCTAAAAGAGGAAGAAGTGAAGACTTTGGAACACTCGGTTGAGGTATCTCGTCAACTCTATATGAACGGACGAGCTACTTATCTCGATGTACTTGGGGCCGAACGCGATGCGCTTGATGCCCAAATGGAACTGCTTGAAACACGCCAACAGCAGCTTTCCTGTGTCGTAGACCTATATAGAAGTCTCGGAGAATAAGGCTCATCAGGCATAAAAGCAAATGATTTTTTGAAATGATTTGTGTCATATTATCGTGTGATTTGCCGTATTTTGGGGTGTAAAACAATGAAATATCAGAGTAAATAGGGTAATTCAGTTAATTCCCTCTTAGGAATCTCTGGAGACTGTCAAATGCCAG
>ERZ773027.1992-NODE-1992-length-10347-cov-4.933735_pt1 | contig 10347 bp, 10 predicted proteins | sample MGYA00511032_ERZ773027 | MGnify/ENA primary metagenome ERZ773027 (study PRJEB29015, sample SAMEA2738138) | human oral metagenome | biome: human oral; feature: human-associated habitat; material: saliva | place: China | collected 2190 ... | reverse complement strand
CTTCAGCTTCAGCGGCAGATAGCTCAGCAACCGCAGCAAGCTCATCCGCTTCAGCGGCAGATTCTTCTGCAACTGCAGCAAGCTCTTCTGCATCAGCGGCAGATTCTTCTGCGACAGCAGCAAGCTCATCAGCTTCAGCGGCAGATAGCTCTGCAACTGCAGCAAGCTCATCAGCTTCAGCAGCAGATTCTTCTGCAACTGCAGCAAGTTCTTCAGCTTCAGCGGCAGATAGCTCAGCAACCGCAGCAAGCTCATCCGCTTCAGCAGCAGACAGCTCTGCAACCGCAGCAAGCTCATCCGCTTCAGCAGCAGATAGCTCCGCGACTGCAGCAAGCTCATCCGCATCAGCAGCTGAATCTTCAGCAACAGCGGCTGAAAGCACAGCGAAACGTATTGAAGATTCAGGCTTGATCAGTAAAGATGGTAAAACTGCATTTGCAGCGGATAACACCAGCAAACGTGATAGTGCGAAAGCGAAAGGTAAAGATGCAACTGCGGTTGGTTATGGATCAAATGCAAGTGGCGAAAATGGCACAGCATTAGGCAATAACTCACAAGCTTCAGGTGAAAACTCAACCGCTGTGGGTCAAGGAGCAAAAGCAACAGCAGCTAACTCAGTAGCTCTAGGTCAAGGTTCTGTAGCAAATGAAGCCAATACTGTTTCAGTGGGTTCAGTTGGTAATGAACGTCGAATCACCAATGTGGCAGATCCAGTTCGTGGTACGGATGCAGCAAACAAACAATATGTTGATCGTTCTATTGGTGCAGTTCGTAGCGAAATGAAGAAAACTGATAAGAAACTTCGTGGTGGTATCGCAGGAGCAACTGCTGCAGCGAATATTCCACAAGTGACTAAACCAGGTGGTTCGATGGTTGGCCTTGGTGTAGGTAACTACAAAGGTGAAAGTGCCGTTGCAGTAGGTTACTCACGTGCGAGTGATAACAATAAAGTTATCTTCAAAGTGAGTGGTGCAGCAACTACACAAGGTGATTACAATGTTGGTGCAGGTGTAGGTTACCAATGGTAATAATCAACTAAGCTAGATAAATCACTCGGGTAGGAATATCCGAGTGATTTTTATTATTTAAATCATTTGAAAATACGTTTATTTTTGACCGCACTTTCAGATGATTTAAATAATAAAAAGGAAGAGAATTATGCGTAAATATAAAATTGGGATCACCTTTAATTTAGAAGCAAAAGTCACAGATATTTGGGCAAATGGTGCGAATCAAAATGTGATTCATCTTTTTCATTTATTTCAACATTCATCAATTGTAGAAGATGTTATTCTGGTTTCTTGGGGGCCTGAGAAGCGCACTACACCTCCAGAAGGATTTATGCTTGATGGATTAAATTTGAAATACGCTTATATTGAGGATGTAATTGATCAATTAGACGTATTGATTGAGGGAACATTGGTGATTGAACCACATCAAGTTACTCGAATGCACCAACATGGTGGTAAGGTTGTTGGCTATAAAATGGGTAATGACTTTATTATGGATATGGAAAATTTCCTTTTTGATAAGAAAGCGGGAAGAGTGTTTAACGGTACGTTATTTGATTCTGTATGGATGATTCCGCAGCATGAGAATACTTGTAAATCTTATTTTTCCATTATGTATCGTTGTCCTGCTTATGTGGTGCCTGCAATTTGGTCGCCGGTATTCTGTGATCAGGTAATTAAGCGAATTAAAGAGAAGCATAATCTTACTTTTGGTTATAAACCAGATGCAGAGAAAAAAGCTAAACGTATAGCCTCTTTTGAAGCGAATATTAACGTAGTTAAAACCTGCTTTACGCCAGTGTTGATTGCTGAGCAAGCCTATCGTGAAGCGCCTGAGAAAATTAAAAACGTCTATATGTGTAATACCTACGATAAAAAAGATAATCCAACCTTTTTCAATTTCATAGGTCGAACTAATCTTGTTAAAAACGGGGTGATGACGGTGGAGGGACGTTATCAAATGCCTGATTTTCTTACTCGCTATGTGGATATAGTGCTAAGTCATCAGTGGGAAAATGGGTTGAATTATGCTTACAATGATGCGTTGTATGGCGGTTATCCATTTATTCATAATTCAAAACTGATTCCGAAAGGTGTAGGGTATTATTACAATCAGTTCGATGCATTTGAAGGCGCAAAAGTTTTACTGGATGTGATTGATAACCATGATAAGCATCATGAGGAGTATGTGAAAAGAGCAAATGAATATTTGGATTCTCAATTACCAACTAACCCAGTGAATATTTATTTGTATGAGAAAGAGATCAAGCGGTTGTTTTCTGAATAAAATTTGTAAATGCCCTTTTAAAGGGCATTTTTATTTTATCTTTTTAAATTATAGTGTATTTATTTTAACCCATTCTTTATTTATGTTTTCTATATCTTCATAAAACATTGTTTTTTCTTCATTTGAAAGCAAGTCATAGCACGTCATTACATATCGATATATATCATCGGCATATTTTTTTAATCCAGGTAATAATTCATTGCTCAGTTTCATATCTGTGATTTCAGTTATAACATTAGATAAATTTTGAAATAGGCTTATTTGGTTTTGGGCAGTTATAACTGAACTAATTGCACCTTTTCTTTCTCTTCTATACATATAAAAGCAATTTTGATATATGGCATAATTTTTAATATGTTTAACCAGTGAGAAGCTCCAAGGAATATCTTCAAAATGTCGGCCTTTTATGAATAAAAGATGATTTTTTAAAATTAATTCTCTTTTTATTATTTTTGTAACGGCAAACCCAAGATAAATTCCATCTTGATAAAGACCTTGAAAGTCTTCTTTAAAAGAGCCTATTAGCTTATCTCGGTTGATGTAATGGTTCACAATTTTGTCGGGATAAACGCTGCTCATATAATTAAAGATAATATCGGGATTATTTTCAGTAATTATCTTTTGTAAATCAGAAAGAATATTTGTTCCTTCCCAATAATCATCACTATCTAAAAACATTAAATACTCGCCGCGAGCAAGTTTAATGCCTGCATTTCTTGCATCAGATAATCCACCGTTAATTTTATGGATAAAAACGATATTAGAATATTGTTTTGCATATTTAGTGCAGATATCGAGAGAATTATCAGGCGATCCATCATCAACTAAAATTAGTTCATAATTCTGATAATCTTGTGCTAAGACAGATTCAATACATTGCTCGAGGTAACGTTCAACATTATAGATTGGCACAATGATACTAAATAGTGGATTTTTAACTTTATCTTGTTGTTTTTGGCTTGGATTTTCTCCTAATAGATAACGTGCTTGAGCAATATTTTGAGGTTCATGGAAAGCCGTGAATTGATCAGCAAGCCAGTAGGGTTTCGTTTCGCTTAAAAGTGCGGTTAATTTTTTTGCGATATCTTTGCGGATGAGATAAAGCGAACAACCATAGTTGTATTGGTTTGTATCACCATATATTAGCGCATCGGGTTCATCACCTGCTTGAAATAAGCGTTCACCAGAACGAGCATCACAATCATGTTGCAATTTGATAATGCCGTAAGAGGAATATTTATTAGCATAATGAGTAGCATGCTGAATGAAGTTTTCAACAGGTTGAATTTCACTTTCAGCAACTAAAGCAAAATCATTATCTTGTAGCTGTTTATTTTCAGCAATGGCTTTCCAGCACTGAATGTGAGATAGCGTATGGGCGATTTCTTTGTTATTAGGCGTGCGATCAAGTATTTCTTCAGCTTTCTTTAAATTAAATAAGGCTGAAGAATTACCGAGTAAGCTAACCTGTTCTTTAGTTACTGCAGGAATAGGAACAACATGAGAGTCAGAGATGCATTGTAAAAAATGACTTAGACTCTCTATTTTCTCAGAAGCATAAACCACATAACAGGTTAGTTTTTCCATCGTTTTGGTTATCCTTTATTTTTCGCGGTAGTCGCTTTTAACACCATATACCCCACAATCGCAGAAACAGTAGAACCTAATAAGATCCCTAATCGAGAAAGGGCGTTAATGCTTTCACCTGCATCTGCATTGAAGGCTAGGCTGGCTAAGAACATCGACATGGTGAAACCAATGCCACACAAAATCGCTACGGCAAAAATTTGTTTGAAGTTGATACCTAGCGGAAGCTTTGCAATGCCCAGTTTAACGGAAAGATAACTGAAACCAAATACGCCGAGTGGTTTTCCGATAATTAAGCCTAAAGAAATCGCAAATAATAATGGCGATGAAAGCATGCTTGAGTCGATACCGTCAAAACTTACTCCAGCGTTGGAAAAAGCGAATAATGGCAAGATAACAAAGGATGACCAAGGCGCAAGAATATGTTCAAAGTCATGTAATGGTGTTTCGCCATTTTTGCCTTTTAATGGAATACAAAATCCGATGATAACGCCTGCAAGAGTAGCGTGCACGCCAGATTTTAATACCGAAGCCCATAAGATTGTTCCCACTACCATATAGGCACAAAGTGCGGTCACTTTAAAGCGATTTAATGCGATAAGTACAGCAATTGCAATGGCAGCAAAGATGAGTGCTTGTACACTTAATCCGTGTGAGAAAAACAGTGCAATAACGACAATGGCGCCTAAGTCATCAATAATGGCTAAAGCAAGTAAAAAGATTTTTAGTGGGAGTGGCACTTGTTTACTTAATAACGCCATAATGCCAAGTGCAAAGGCAATGTCTGTCGCCATTGGGATTGCCCAGTGTATCCAACCACTAAATATGAGAAACATAAAAACAAATAGGGATTGGGCGGGAATTTTCGGGAATAAGCGGGATGAATATAGATAAAACGGGGCTTGGCGGTGTGCCAGCCCTTTTTTTATTAGTTAAAAAATAGAAATAATGAAATGGGAAAAATTTCCCAAAACCTGCCGATTTAACCGCTAAAAGTGAGAAACATTAAACGCGGTTTAAATGGCTTTAAATTTAGGTTTAAATCTTTAAATTAAGTCGTGACCGATGAAAACAACCTGACCTAACACTTCAAAGTTTAAATTATCTTCAAACATCAGCTCTATCGGGGCGTAGATTTCTTTGTTATCACTAATCAAGCGAATGCCTCCAGGAATACCCTGCACGCGCTTAACCCAAAGCTGATCACCCGAACGGATAACATATATCTGCCCGTCACGCGGCGTGTTTACGGCACGGTTGATTAATAACATATCGCCGTGGTGTATTGTTGGGGTCATGCTATCGCCGGAGGTTAGAATAAATGCCAGTTTATTCTTTTGAAGGCCGCGTTGTTGCAACCAGTGCGCGCTTAACCCCACAAAATCATCCGGTTCATACACGTCATCATTAAACGCACCAAAGCCCGCAGAGGCAAATGTCTTATAAAATGGCACACTAACAAGCTCAGTGGCCTTATTTATTGCCTCTTTAATATAGCGCCCTACAGTTTCTGTAATATTCGGGACGATCATTCGTGTTTCTGTGGGATAAAAGCCCAACTCCTTTTGTACTACTGGTGGGAGCGATGAATAGTGATATTCATAAGCCACCCCTTTCTTTCCTTGAACCTGTTTCTTTTTCCAGTTTTCTTTAGTTGCACGTCTGGTTATGTTGGTCGCCTTGCTTGGCAAATTCCCTATCCCTTCTAACTCAAAAGCAGTAAACCATTCTTTTTTAGGTTGTGAATTCATACAATACCTTTTTAAATTCATCTTGAATTCAAAAGAAGCGTCATTAAAACCCTTTAAAAATCAAGACTATGCGAAATTTATTGAAAAATTTGTGAATTCTTTTGAATTCTTTAGTTGATTTCACAAAGAATTCACTATATTATTCAAATCATAGTCAGCGAACTACATCAAAATGTACTTCGTGAGCTAGTGTTAAAACTAACCAAGGATCTCACAAAATGGCAGGAAAAAAAAGAATTATTGACATGCATCGCGCAGATATTCGAGCGGAGTTAGAGAAAAAAGGAACTTCATTGGCTCAGCTTGGAATTGAGAACGGGTTATCAAGAACAACGGTTCGTAATGCCTTGGATAAACCATATCCAAAAGGAGAATGGATAATTGCAAATGCATTAGGGCTTAAACCTTCAGATATTTGGCCTAGCCGCTATCGCGAGTAGGGTTTGGAGGCATTATGAAAGAATGGTTTAACTCTAAAGAACTTGCTGGTATTGGCGGGTTGCCAAACAGCCCAAGCAATGTAACTCGAAAAGCCAAAAGCCTATCTTGGGAATTTAGACAGGTGGAAGGGGTGAAAGGGGTTAGTTATGAATTCTCTTTTAATTCATTACCGGAAGAAGTCCAAGCAGAACTCTTATTAAAACAAAGCCAGGCAGTGGAAATTCCGAAAACCCAAAAAGAACTCAACTACCTACCGGAAGTTATTTGGAAGCCTTATGAAAAAGCGACCGATAAACAAAAGGAAGAAGCAAAAGCGAAACTCGCCCCACTGCACAAGCTAGACGATTTAGTGAAAAACAACGTGGCATTAATGATGGCGCTTGATGCGGTTTCTACTGAGTATGAAATCGCGAAAGGCTCGCTCAAACGTTGGTATTACAAAGTGCGGTCTTTTGAACGCCCGGATTGGCTTCCTTTGTTATTGGATAAACACAGCAACAAAAAAGCTGGCAAAGAAGCAGACTTCACAGAAGAAGCCTGGGAGGCATTTAAAGCCGACTATTTTAGACCGGAATGCCCGCAATTTGGCAGCTGTTACGAGCGTTTAAAACGCGCTGCACGAGAAAACGGCTGGTCAATTCCATCAGCGAGCAGTATTAAGCGCAAAATCGCGCGAGAAGTGCCGAAATTGGTGCAAGTGCAATTACGCGAAGGTGACCATGCAGTCATGCAATATTACCCATCAATGCGCCGCACAGTGGCTGAAATTGAAGCCCTTGAGTGGATTAACGGCGACGGTTATCAACACAACGTATTTGTGCGTTGGCATAACGGCGAAATTGTCCGCCCTAAAACCTGGATTTGGCAAGACATTCGCACCCGCAAAATTCTCGCCTACCGCGTAGATTTAAGCGAAAACAGCGACACCATCCGATTAAGTTTGATGGATCTGATTTGGAAATACGGCATCCCGAAAAAATGCACCATTGATAACACCCGCGCAGCGGCAAACAAATGGATGACCGGGGGCGTTAAGAACCGCTACCGCTTCAAAGTAAAAGAAGATGATGTGACAGGGATTATCCCGATGCTTGGCATCGAATTGTTGTGGACATCGGTGCAATTTGGCAAAGGTCACGGGCAAGCAAAACCAATCGAACGTGCGTTTTCACACGGTGGTTTAGGCGAGTTAGTTGATAAACACCCAAGCCTAGCGGGCTTTTACGCCGGGGAAAATGTTTACAGCAAGCCTGACAACTATAACGGCGGAAAAGACGGCGTAGATTACGACACATTTATTTTAGCCATAGAAGATGGCATCCGCACTTTCAATGAACGCGAAGGCAGACAAACCGAAATATGCCAAGGCATTTACAGTTTCAGCCAAGTGTTTGAGCGCGATTACGCCAAGGCGCAAATTCGCAAGGCAAGCGCAGAGCAAATGCGGTTTTTAATGTTGATGAGCGAGGCCGTGACATTGAGAAAAGACGGCACATTTGAGTTAGAAGCTGGTGGCAAGGTCAATAATCGCAAAAACCGCTATTTAGCGAGCGAGCTAATTGCCACAGCACACCGCAAGGTGGTGGTGAAATTCGACCCGCAAGACTTGCACAACAAAGTGTGGGTTTACGGTTTGGATGGCGTGTTCTTAGCCGAAGCGAAATGTACAGATGCGGTGGCATTTGGTGATAAAGCGAAAGGCCGCGAACACGATAAAGCACGCAAACAAATGGTGAAAGCGGTGAAAGCCCAAGCGAAAGCCACACTCACTATGAATGCACAAGAAGCAGCGCGTTATCAGCCTCAATTCGAGGAAGAAGAACCGCTAGAACCGAAAATCATCGAGCTATTCCGACAAGAAGGTAACGCAGTGCGTAAACACGAAGCGGTATTAGATGACGATGAAGATACCAACGATTTTGAACAAGGCTGGCGTAAAGGATTAGCCATGATTAAAGAAGAAAAAGGGCTTTAAGCCGCATTTAAGGAGCGTTAAACATGACTTTAATTGAACAAATCAAACAACTTTTAGACAACCAAGTCCACACGCAGCGCGAAATTGCCGCGCAAGCTGGGATTTCTGCCGGGGCGTTGAGTGCATATTTAAAAGGCACTTATACCGGGAACGTGGAAAACGTAGAAGTTGCATTAAAAAACTGGCTTTCAACCCGCGAGAAAAAAGAAAAAGTGTTTGTAGAAGCACCGCACTTTATCGAAATTCCGACAGCCAAGAAAGTTTTTTCAGCGTTAGATATGGCCAAGATTTTGCCAACCATGGTGACCGTTTACGGCGCGAGCGGTGTGGGTAAAACAAAAGCATGCCAAGAATATAAAAAAGCCAACCAAAACGTGTGGATGATTACCGCAAGCCCGGCGCGCGCAACATTAAGCAGTATTTTGTATGAGTTAGCCCTTGAGTTAGGCATTAACGATGCACCACGCCGTAAAGACCGCCTATCACGCCTAATTACTAAAAAACTCAAAGGCACACAGGGCTTGGTCATCATTGATGAAAGCGACCACCTTCCTTATGACGCGTTAGAAGAGATCCGAATTATCCAAGAAGAAGCCGAAGTAGGCTTTGCACTAATTGGTAACGATAAAGTTTACACCCGCATCCAAGGCGGCGTAAACCAGGCGCATGAATACGCGCGTCTTTGGTCACGAATTGGTAACAACTGCGGCGTTAAAGCTAGCACAAAAGGCGATATTAAAGCCATCGCGCAAGCCTGGGGGCTTGATATAGCCGACAAGGATTTAATGACCGTCCTTTATGACATCGGCGGCAAGGCGGGCGGCTTACGCGCTTTAACGCAATATTTACGCCTAGCCGGCATGACAGCGAAAGGACAAGGCACTGTCATCACACTAGACCTAATTTTAACCGCCCAAGCACAAATGAAAGGAGCGAACTAATGACAAGCATTACAAAAAACAACACCTTGCGCGAGCAAACTAAACCACATCCAGTGTTTGGTGGCTGCAACAAAATCGCCCTAGGTTACTTATCGCAAACCCAAAAATGCGTGTTTGAGTTAAACAAAATGGGCTTGCATGTATTAAGCATTGAGTTTGACAAAATCAAACCGCGCGTACGCATTGAACCAAACGCATTAACGAAGAAATTTGAAAAAACAGGCCAGGCGCTTGCGTATATCCAAGGCAACGACGGCGTGCATTTTGCCGAATATCAAATGATGGTCGAAGGCATCAAGGTAATTTGGCGCAGTTATTTACACTAAAAACCAGGAGGAAAAAATGGCAAAAAAACCAACCCGAATTAAAACCGACACCTTTGCAGTGCGTTATCAAACGCGCGATGAAGTGGAAGTGGCAATTAAAGAGATCGGCGATTTAAACCGCGAATTAGAACGCCTAGCGATTGAACAAAACGACCGCTTGGCCGCAATCACCGAAGAATACGCGCCTTTAATGAACGTAATCAAAGAAAAGCTCGCGCCAAAACAAGATGCGGTGCAAGCCTGGTGTGAAAGCCGCCGAGATGAATTGACATTAAACGGCAAAACCAAAACAGGCACTTTCAACACCGGTGAAGTGCAATGGCGACAACGCCCACCGTCAGTCGGTATTCGCGGCACAGAGAGCGTGATTGAAAGTTTGCACACGTTAGGCCTGGTTCGTTTTATTCGCACCAAGGAAGAAATCAACAAAGAGGCCATGTTAAATGAGCCTGAATTAGCCGCAACGGTGGCTGGTGTAACGATTAAAACCGGTGTGGAAGATTTTGTGATCACCCCTTTTGAACAGGAGGCGAAATAATGCCAGCCTGGGCATTGAACCCGGTGTCCTATTTGATTGCTGGGGTAATTCTAAGCCTAATGGTGGGCATATTAGACCAGGAATAAAGCCTATTTAAACGCTCTTTAAACCCTAATTTAAGGGGCGTTCATAATAAGTTTTAACCAACCATAAAAGGAAACAAAAAAATGGAAAACATCCACAAATTTAACCGCTTCAAATATTACAGCGAAAAAGCGGCAAAAAGTGAACGCCAAGGCGACTTACAAGATGCCAAGGAACAATGGGCTATCGCAGAACTTAATGCGAGCGGCCAAAAAAATAAAGAATGGTGCAAACGCCGCGCCGCGTTTTGTGACCGAGTAATTAGAAAACCTTTCTAGGAGGAAATCATGGCGAAATATGTAGCCCGTTTTTACTGTTTAGTAGAAGCCGTTGTTGAAGCAGAAAGCAACGAACAAGTTTTAGACATGTGCGACCTAAATGTATGCGATGTAAATAAACTACCACA
>ERZ773027.1990-NODE-1990-length-10351-cov-69.687549_pt1 | contig 10351 bp, 10 predicted proteins | sample MGYA00511032_ERZ773027 | MGnify/ENA primary metagenome ERZ773027 (study PRJEB29015, sample SAMEA2738138) | human oral metagenome | biome: human oral; feature: human-associated habitat; material: saliva | place: China | collected 2190 ... | reverse complement strand
CAGCATTGACCGATGCAGACGGTAATGCTTTGAAACAGGAAGAACTGTTTTTTACAGTTGAGAAAGATTGATTTGAATAATCAATTCTAGATAGAGTTAAATAAGGGGGAGAGACTCCCCCTTATTTAACTCTATATTTAGATAATTTTAGTTTTAGTATAATAGGTTAAATACAAACCTAAAATTTTTATTTGAATAATAAGATAATTATCTTTAATATTTAGATGTCTAGTATGGTAGAGTAGGTTACTTTGGTGCATCAAATCATAGGCTAATAATTCTGAATGGCTCAGTTAAGTATTTTCCGGAATTATTTGACCATCTCAAGGAGCTGTATTTGCCCATTAATCTATGCCCAATCCATCTGGAATCAATAATTTTGTGAGGATTCCTTGGTAAGTCGATAAGTAGTAATCGCCCCATAAAATCGATCCATTCTTTCTGTGTTAATAATCTGAGTGAATATCCATGTAGTGAGCGACCACTATTGAACAAAATAATTTCATGAGCTTTAGGAATAATTCTCTTTAATCTAATAAAATCCCTGTCAAAATTCCAATCATCGATTGAAATTGAAAAATCAATAAAGGGAAAATGATATGTTTTCTCACTTATTTCTATTGTTGAATGGAAGGCTAACTCTTCACCTTTATTCAACGAAGCAATTTCTGATTCAATTCTTTCCTTTGTAAATTCATTCCCTTTTATGGTGAAATGTTTTCTTTTATCATCAATTGAATCTGGGATATAAATATATTTACTGAAATGAAAAGTGTATTTTTCTAATGATTTCTTTTTTTTCATTAAAAAATCATTGTAGACAGTAAAAAATGGATGATTATCAATCATGTAATTTTATACCTTTCAAAAATTGATATTGCTCCAATGCAAAGTCATCCGTCATGCCAGAGATAAAATCTACCAATAGCTGAGCACGAACAGACTTCTCACTAGGAGGCTCTTCACAGTTTTCTCCTTTATAATAATCCATGGATTTTTGATATTTCTTTATATAATTTTTAGGAATTGTATTAATTAATCGAAATTCAAATGGATGTTGTTTACCATTTTTACCATCAATTAAATCAATAAAATCATTTTCATTCATCTCTAAGAGCGGTTCATACTCATTTAAAAGGCCTTCAATAATTTTTGCACCGGCTAGTTCAACTAATTCTATATTTCTATCAGAGTAAATTCTTTTTCTTGCAAATTTCTTTATTCTATCTAAATATTTTTTTCTGACATCATCATCACCTATTGGTATTTCGACCATTTTCCCTTCCACAATACTTTCGATATTATCAATAAATTTTTGAGCAATTTCCTGTACACATTTATTAATTAATTTGGTTTTAAAGGCAATGAATGGATATGGATACATATCCTCTTCTTTAGGTTCTAAGTATCCAATATCTTTGAACTCCATATATAAATCATATGGAGAAATAACTTTTTTTTCTAATCCATCCTCTAAATCGCTCATACAGTATGAAATTTCATCAGCGAGATCCATTATGATGGCTAAAGGGAATTTCACCCCCTCTTTCCATTTTAATTTTTCGCAAGCAGCTTTGTATGAAAATTGATAATCAGCTTTAAATAACCTTTTTTCTTTATTAATAAATGGATATTTCACAAAAGCTAATATTGTACTTGCTGTTAAATTTAATCCATACTCATCATTACCACTCAAATATGTTATTAAACGAAAACCTTGAGCATTGCCATCAAAATTTATTAATTCATTGTAAATATCTGCCTCTTGTTCATTCTGGTCCTGTTTTCTCTTGAACCATCTACGAATTGCAGCTTCTCCCAAATGACCAAAAGGAGGGTTACCTATGTCATGCAATAAACATGCTGTTTCAATAATATTGCTAAAAGCCAATTTTTTTTCATAGGAAATATCAGAATTATCAGGTATGAGACGGATAATTTCTTGAGCCAGATAACGTCCTATTTGAGATACTTCTACAGAATGAGTTAATCTAGTTCTGACGGATGCATTTGTTTCTAGAGAGAATACCTGTGCTTTTTGTTGTAATCTGCGGAAAGCTGATGCATTAATCACTCGAGATTTATCACTTTCTGATGCAATTACAATATTACTATCTTTTGCACGTTCTGATGATGATTCTCTTAATCGTTTCTCCGATATTAAATCAAATAACTTATTATAAATATTATCCATATTTGGTTTTCCAAAATTAATTGAAAGTAAATTAGGCCATCTGACATATTTCCAGATGACCTTCTCTAAAATTATCAAACCAGTTTACTGCTTACCCAATTTTCCACGCTTACCAGCATTTCAGGCAATTTATCAGCATCTGTGCCGCCAGCTTGTGCCAAATCCGGCCGGCCGCCGCCTTTGCCGCCGACTTGTTCGGCTGCAAATTTAACCAGATCACCTGCTTTGACTTTGCCAGTCAACGGTTTGGATACGCCTGCGCACAGGGAAACTTTGCCGTCGTTGACTGCGGCGAGCAATACGATGGCTTGTTCTGATTTGCCGGTCAAGTCGGTAACGATTTCGCGCAGGGCTGCGGCATCGGCTTCGATTTGTGCAGCAACGAGTTTGGCTGAACCCAAGTCTTTTGCATCGTCCAAGAGTTTGGCGCCTGCATGGACGGCGAGTTCGGCTTTGGCGCGTGCCAATTCTTTTTCCAATGCTTTGGCGTGTGCTGCGCCTGCTTGGATTTTCGCCAGTACGTCTTTTTCGGTTTGGGCTTTGGTTTCGGCAATGATGTCTTTAACCAAACGCTCTTGATCTTGCGCCCATTTGAGTGCGTTCAGGCCGGTGATGGCTTCGATACGGCGCACGCCTGCGGCAATACCGCCTTCGCTGATGATTTTGAAGAGGCCGATGTCGCCGGTGCGTGAAACGTGTGTACCGCCGCACAATTCGGTAGAGAAACCGCCCATTTGCAGTACGCGGACTTCGTCGCCGTATTTTTCGCCGAAGAGCATCATGGCGCCGGTTTTTTGGGCATCTTCCATGCTCATAATGGCTGCGTTGACGGCAACGTTGGCCAAAATGGCTTCGTTGACGCGGCGTTCGACTTCGGCGATTTCTTCGGCAGTTACCGCTTGAGGATGGGAAATGTCGAAACGGGTGGATTCGGCGGTAACCAAAGAGCCTTTTTGTTCAACGTGCTCGCCCAATACATCGCGCAGGGCTTTGTGCATCAAGTGGGTCGCGCTGTGGTTGCGCATATTGGCATTGCGGATTTCGTCATCCACTTTGGCGGTAACGCTGTCGCCGACTTTCAGACGGCCTGAAGTTTGTACGCCGAATTGGCCGAATACGGCCGCTTTGATTTTTTGGGTATCGAGTACTTCAAAGCGGTTTTCGCCTGCGAAGATATAGCCGACGTCGCCGACTTGACCGCCGGATTCTGCATAGAACGGGGTAAAGTCGATAACGATGGCACCTTCATCGCCTTCGTTCAATTCGTTGACTTGCTCGCCGTCTTTGTAGAGGGCGAGGACTTTGGATTCGGTTTGGCGTTCGCTATAACCTTTAAACTCGGTGTCTTGACCTTCGTAAGGAAGTTGGGCGTTGGCTTTGAAGCTTTGTGCGGCGCGTGCGCGTGCGCGTTGGGCTTCCATTTCGCGGTTGAAGCCTGCTTCGTCCAAATCGATACCTAATTCACGCGCCATGTCAGCGGTCAGGTCGTAGGGGAAGCCGTAGGTGTCGTAGAGTTTGAAGATATGTTCGCCACCGATAACGAGTTTGCTGTTGGCAATGTTGTCCATCAAATAGGCATTCAAGGTTTCGGCAAACGGTTTTTCCGCGTCGGGAATATGGGCGGTTTCCAAAGCAGCCTGCAAATCGATATACATGCCTTCGTTCAGGCTACCTGGCACTTGGGGACGGATAACGATTTGCTTTTTGCCCGAAGCGGCACGGGAGGCGGCGGTGAATTCCACACCCTCTGCGGTTTTCAATGCCAGTGGTTTGCCCGCACCATCTTGCGGCAGTAGGCTTTCCAGTTTCAGGAATTTCATGCCGTTTAACACTTGGTTGAACAAACCCATGCCTTTTTCCAACGTTTCACCAAATCGGCTTTCTTCCGCGCGCAGGGCTTCCATAATCTGCGTCTGTTTTTCTTTCAACTCGGGATAGGCGTCTCCCATTGCTTTCACCAAGTCGGGCACGAGTTTGTAGAAAAACGCCTGTTTCTGACCCAGTTTGTAGCCATGACGCACAGCGCGGCGGATAATGCGGCGCAATACGTAGCCGCGGCCTTCGTTGGAAGGCAATACGCCGTCTGCAATCAGGAACGAGCAGGAGCGGATGTGGTCGGCGATGACTTTCAGACTTGGTTCTTCCATGCTGAAAGGCGCGCCGGTTTCGCGGGCAACGGCTTTGAGCAGGTCTTGGAACAAGTCGATTTCGTAGTTGCTGTGGACATGCTGCATGACGGCGGCCATACGCTCCAAGCCCATGCCGGTATCGACGGATGGTTTAGGCAGCGGATTCATATTGCCTTGTTCGTCGCGGTTGAACTGCATGAATACGCAGTTCCAAATTTCGATCCAGCGGTCGCCGTCTTCTTCAGGGCTGCCCGGAATGCCGCCCCAGATTTCTTCGCCGTGGTCGTAGAAAATTTCGGAGCAAGGGCCGCAAGGGCCGGTATCGCCCATTTGCCAGAAGTTGTCGGATGCGTATTTCGCGCCTTTGTTATCACCGATGCGGACGATGCGCTCGGCAGGCATGCCGATTTCGTTCAACCAGATGTTGTAGGCTTCGTCGTCTTCTGCGTAAACGGTCGCCAAGAGTTTGTCTTTAGGGATGTTTAACCATTCCGGGGAAGTCAGGAATTCCCAAGCGAAGTGGATCGCGTCGCGCTTGAAGTAGTCGCCGAAGGAGAAGTTGCCCATCATTTCAAAGAAGGTGTGGTGACGGGCGGTGTAGCCTACGTTTTCCAAGTCGTTGTGTTTACCGCCTGCGCGTACGCATTTTTGCGCGGTAGTGGCGCGGTTGTAGGGGCGTTTGTCAAAGCCGAGGAATACGTCTTTAAATTGGTTCATGCCTGCGTTGGTAAACAACAGGGTCGGGTCGTCGTGTGGCACGAGCGAGGAGGAGCGGACGATGGTGTGGCCTTTAGATTCAAAAAATTTCAGGAATTTTTGGCGTAGTTCGGTGGTTTTCATAATGTCTCGATAAATTTTTTACAAGGATTTCAGACGGCCCGGACGGCGCGTTGCGATTAAAAACGAATGGGCGTTATCTTACCGCAAAACCATATTTCAAGCTATCGGCAGAAAGGTTTTAAGTTGGCAGTAATCCGTCTTTCAGACGGCCTCAAGCGGGACGATATCTTTTAACAATGAAGCCTATCCGCTTGGGCTTGCCTGCTTTATAATGCCTCTCTATTTTCAACCGGATACGCAAGGAATGATAATGACCAAACATCTGCCCCTCATCGTACTGACTGCGCTGGCACTGGCCGGCTGCGGCGGCTCGGACAAAACTGCTGCCGACAAGGCGGTTCAAACCGATAATCAAAAGGTATTGAGCATTTACAACTGGTCGGAATATGTCGATCCCGAGACGGTTGCCGCGTTTGAGAAGAAACACGGTATCACAGTAACTTACGATGTATATGACAGCGATGAAACGCTGGAGAGCAAGGTATTGACCGGCAAGTCGGGTTACGACATCGTGGGTCCTTCCAATGCGTTTGTCGGTAGGCAGATTAAGGCAGGTGCGTATCAGAAAATCGACAAATCCCTGATTCCAAACTATAAAAATTTGAATCCTCAGTTGATGAAGCTGATGGAAGGTGTCGATCCGGGGCATGAATATGCGGTGCCATTTTATTGGGGTACCAATACTTTCGCCATCAATACCGAGCGTGTGAAAAAGGCTTTGGGCACGGATCAGCTGCCGGACAATCAATGGGATTTGGTGTTTAACCCCGAATACACGTCCAAACTCAAACAATGCGGCATCAGCTATTTGGACAGCGCAGCGGAAATTTATCCTATGGTGTTAAACTATATGGGTAAAAATCCAAACAGCAGCGAAACGGCGGATATCAAGGCGGCTACGGAAGTCTTGAAGAAAAACCGTCCGTACATCAAGCGTTTTACTTCGTCCGGTTTTATCGATGATTTGGCGCGCGGCGATACTTGCGTAACGATTGGTTTCGGCGGCGATTTGAACATTGCCAAACGCCGTGCCGAAGAAGCAGGCGGCAAGGAAAAAATCCGTGTAATGATGCCGAAAGAAGGCGTAGGGATTTGGGTGGATTCGTTTGTGATTCCGAAAGATGCCAAACATGTGGCCAATGCCCATGCATATATCAATGATTTCTTAGATCCTGAAGTTGCGGCGAAAAACGGCAATTTTGTTACTTATGCGCCGTCCAGCAAACCGGCTCAAGAGCTGATGGATGAAGAGTTTAGAAACGACAATACGATTTTTCCGACCGATGAAGATTTGAAAAACAGCTTTATCATGGTGCCTATCCAACCTGCGGCGTTGAAATTTATGGTCCGCCAATGGCAAAGCGTGAAAGCAGGGACATAAGCTGATTTAAACGTATTAAGGCCGTCTGAATGGTGTAACCGAAATTCTTGATTTCGTTTTATGGCTGTTCAGACGGCCTTTGGTTTGTATCAGATTGGCTTGGGTAAGGTTTAAAAACAAAGGGCGTGTCTATCAATCACGCCCTTTGTGTTTGTTTTAGACGGCCTTAGAATTTCACGCCTTTATGCAGGGCAACGATGCCTGCGCTCATGTTGTGGTAATCCACGCTGTCGAAGCCTGCATCCAGCATCATTTGCTTCAAGGTCTCTTGGTCGGGGTGCATACGGATGGATTCGGCGAGGTATTGGTAGCTGTCGGCATCTTTGGCAATCAGTTTGCCCATAATCGGCAATAGTTTGAACGAGTAGAGGTCGTACACACCTTCCAAAGGTTTGTACACTTTGGAAAATTCCAATACCAGCAGGGTGCCGCCCGGTTTCAATACGCGGTACATTTCTTTCAGCGCGGCATCTTTGTGTGTCATGTTGCGCAGGCCGAATGCGACGGAAACCAGATTGAAATAGTTGTCGGGGAACGGCAATTTTTCAGCGTCTGCCAACGATACGGGCAGAATCATGCCTTCGTTGAGCAGGCGGTCGCGGCCGACGGTCAGCATGGAGGAGTTGATGTCTGTCAGCCAAACTTCGCCTTCTTTGCCCACACGTTTCGCCCAGCCTCGGGACAAATCGCCTGTACCGCCGGCGATATCCAATACTTTGTCGCCTTTTTTCAGGCGGGCGGTATTGATGGTGAAATGTTTCCAAACACGGTGCAGACCGCCGGACATTACGTCATTCATAATGTCGTAGTTTTTTGCCACGGAGTGGAAGACTTCGGCAACTTTGCCTGCTTTTTCGTCTTCGTCAACAGTCGTGAAGCCGAAATGGGTTTTGTGGTCGCTCATAGTGTCTGCCTTCTTAAAATAATACGGATTCAGATATCGAATACGTCGAAATCGCCAACCACTTTCGACGCGGGAAATATAGTTTGTGCCTGCCGCTCCAGCATCAGGCGTTGTTCTTCTTCGGTATAACGTGCGCTGATGTGGGTCAGGTAAAGTTGTTTCACATTGGCTTGCAAAGCCAGCTTGGCGGCATCGGATGCGGTCGAATGGAACACTCGTTCCGCTGTCTTTTCATTACCTGCCGCAAAGGTTGCTTCATACACCAAAACGTCTGCGTTTTGTACGACGCGTACTACCTGCGGACGGGCTTGGGTATTGCCGAAGATGGCTACTTTTCGGCCTTTGGGGGACGGGGGGAGGAACGCTTTGCCGTCAATGGTTCTTCCGTCATCCAAACTTACGGTCTCTCGCTTTTTTCAGACGGCCTTTCCGCCGCAACCGCCGCTACCGCAGGAATGTGTGTGTTTGGGTTTTAAATCTTCGGCACTTGGCGTTCTGGATGCGCCGGCTTTCTTGAGGCGGTCGAGATAGTCTTGCCAAAGCGCGTCTTGATTGTGCGCCAGTCGGTAGAGATAGTCCCAGTCGTAAAGGCCGCTGTCGTGGCCGTCTGAAAAAGTAATTTTCAATGCGTATTGGCCGACGGGGTCTAAATCGGTAATGCTGACTTCGGCTTTGCCTGTTTGCAAAACATCTTGACCTGGGCCGTGTCCGCGCACTTCCGCGCTGGGCGAATACACGCGCAGGTATTCGGCAGGAAGGCTCTTGGCACCGTCAACATAGACCAAAGTCAGTACGCGCCGCTCTTGCTGGAGGCGGATTTCTTGTGGAATTTTATCGGCTTGGGTCATGTCATGCTCCGTTCTTTTTACGCAAATAGGCAACGCGTACAGAAAAAATACCGCCAAGTACGGCAAACAGCACGATTGCGTAGAGTGAAAACCGTATCAGGCTCACTTGGGTGTCCGCCGTCAGCCCCAAAGGCAGCAACATCACGGCAACGAACAGTAAAAACGCGGCCAACATGGCGGCAATGCTGGCAAAGGCATAGCGGGTATTGGCTGCTGTTTGCGGATGTTTGGTCATGTTGGATAGCTTGCCGTAGGGTGGTGAGGCGGTATTTTATCAGCTTTTTGGTGCTTCATGCCGTCTGAAAACGGCTTTATTTCCATAAATAAAGTGTAATGGCGCGCCTGTCTTCGCCTTCGGGCATTAAGCGGATGCTGCTACCTTTGCTTCCGTTGACACGGATAATGATGCCGCCGGCCTGCCGCTCGATAATGTCGATTTGAGTGTCGCGGTTCGTTCGGTAGTTGTAGCGTTCACATTGCTTCAAGCACCAAAAATCCTGCCAATGGATAAAATATTTTTGTCCGGATTCGATGGCCAGCGTTTCGCCGCCTTTGACGATGAAGTAAGGGTAATCGGGTTTTTGCGTGCTGAATGTCCATTCGGCCGTTCTGTCTTTTCCGTTTTGACGGTATTCGAACACGGCACGGTAGTCGGTGTCGTATTCCAATGGCTGTAAAGGAAACAACGCAAATTGGCGTTCGGTCAGGAGGCGGTTTGGGTCATTATTTTTATCTAAGATTTTGACATCTCTGATTTCTTTTGTGTCCCGATACAGTTTGAACGAACGCATTTTGACCGGAGGCGATTGTTCTGAGAACGCGATGCTGACCGGATTGCCGGTCATTTCATAATGCGGCATAGGGTCGGGACGTTCGCCGTGGAAAACCGGCGAGGCGAAATTGCCTTGCGGATAGCTGATGTAAGGCCTGAGATTGCGGTTGGAAATTTCATCCGCATAAACAATGGCATTGCCATGACAGGCATCTTGATAAAACGAGCGGCTGAGGTCGGATAGGGGGCGATTTTTTTGGCAGAGGCTGTTGAATCTGCTGTCGCCCTGATTGATGCTCAGCGCGATTTGTTTGCCTTGCGATTCAAATGCCGCTCCGGCCTCGTCGATATTTTGATCGAGTAAGGAGAGACGGTGGTAAATCGCCGTCATCAGATTATCCAGCTGATGTTGGGCAGGTAGATGGTCGTTGATTTTTTCGTTTGGCGGATGCTGGCCGGTGCTGACGTTTTCGTGCACGCCTTTATAGGCATAACCGGCTTTGCGCGTGCGGTCTGATGGGCGTGGGCCTGTATAAAAGGGATTGCGCGTATTGTGTTCGTCATGGCCGTCGTCAGGGTTTTGCAGCAGATAGCGGGCATGATTGCGTGCGGCGCGTTCGAGTGTGTCTGAGTGCGCCAGTGCGGGCAGATTGGCTGAGGAGCGGAGGAAGTTTAAATACGCCAAGGCGTCAAAATCGGCAACGGCAGAACGATTTTGCGGCGGTTGGGCGTAGATGAGCTGGTCTTCGGAATAGCGATGGGTTTCGTAGTATTGGAATATGCCGAGGGCGACGGCAAAACCACCCAGCCAGTAAAGAATGTGTTTCATTATATGTACTGCGTTCAGACGGCCTTGAGCTACGGCTCTTTCCCCTTGAAACTCATGCCGTTAAATGATTATTTTGATAGCGGCTTGACTTGGAATGCTTCAGGATGGGATTTGAAATATTCGACAGCGATAAATCCGCCGCCAATAATAATCAACAGGGCAATGGCCATGCCGATCATCGCTAAAATGAATTTGTCCATATTTGTCCGTTTGAATGAAGGCCGTCTGAAACACTTGAAAGCGTTCAGACGGCCTTAAAGTCAGGTTAATTAACGTTCGATTTGCGATACGTCGCGTACTGCGCCTTTGTCGGCGGAAGTCGCCATCGCGCCGTAGGCACGCAGGGCTGCGGAGACGTAGCGGTCGCGGTTTTCCGGTTTCCACGCTTTGCTGCCGCGTGCTTCCATTTCGGCACGGCGTGCGGCAAGCTCTTCATCGGAAATGACAAGGTGGA
>ERZ773027.1986-NODE-1986-length-10367-cov-2.798875_pt1 | contig 10367 bp, 4 predicted proteins | sample MGYA00511032_ERZ773027 | MGnify/ENA primary metagenome ERZ773027 (study PRJEB29015, sample SAMEA2738138) | human oral metagenome | biome: human oral; feature: human-associated habitat; material: saliva | place: China | collected 2190 ... | reverse complement strand
TGGCAGATAAGTTTGGGCTACGTACGTGGCTCTAATATCTACGTACGTGGATATTGGGATTTGCGTGCCTGGTCTTTAAGACTACGTACATAGACAGAGGGAAACCACTACGTGAAGGTGCTTTTTTCTTCACGAGAAGGATGCTTTTCCTCCGCTGGATAAGAGGGAATACGCGCGATAAAGCGAAGGGCTTGTGTATCTCTTCGGAGAGGCATACCGGGGGGGGGCGTGATGCCTTAGCACTCGAAATAGAGGGCAGGACTCTCGGCAATAGTCTCCAATTGGTAAATGATAAGTAAATTCGCATTGGGTAACGTAAGTAGCGAATCGTAATTGTTGTTTGTTTTAGGCTGTATTAATGAGTCTGCATATTTGTTCAAAAAAGGAGAGGTCTAGAGGTGCTAGGGGGATTAAGTTCTCTTTGGAGAGGTGTTTAATTCTACTAATTTTCTTCTGCCTACTCTATCTACCTAGCAAGGTATATGCTCAAACTTCTCAGAATACTCAACGGCAACTTGAGGCTGTAGAACGAACTTTTGCCGATCTAGCTCAGCGCAATGCCTATGTTGAGAGCTTAGATTATAATGACTTGCCTATGGCACATTTGCCCATAGGAATGAAGCGAACGGTTAGCGGTATGGAAGTTACCATTGCCGTTAATCGTTTTGCATTGGGGCCAGCCCATAGTGAGCTAGCTATTTATGCAAAAGCCATTATTCCACAGGGAAGTGATGGTCGTAGGTTAGTCCTCTTCTTTGGCGCAGAGGGTGTCAAGGGTACTCATTCAGGAGGCTTGGCTGATGAGGTCAAGTTATCACTTCTCCGAGATATAGAGATCCCGTTCAATGGAGGTAATACCTCCCTAGTTCTTAAGGGCGGATTCAATCGTACTCGAGGCTTCTCTGAGAGCAACACTTACATGACCATCAATTGTGATGGCTTCAGAAACTTAGCTTTAGATGCAGAGGTGCATTTCCCAACCTCACTGATATCATCAGCCACGAATGGCGAACAAGTAGTTGGTCGTTTCAGCACTATCATAGAAAGCTGGGACGACTTACTTGTATCGATGAGCTTACCTTCTTTTGAAATTAAGGGGCTTAAGGGCTATGTTTTTGATGCTAATGATGTGGTCTTTGACTTCAGTAGCATACGCAACTCTAGAGATATACACTTCCCTAAGGAGTATGAACAAGGTTTTCTGCCAGATGAACGTACACTATGGCGGGGTGTATATGCTAAGAGTGTTTCAGTGACTCTACCTAAAGCTTTTTCTAATGCTCGTTTCTCTGCCGAGAATCTCCTAATTGATGATAATGGTATTACAGGGATATTTGCTGCGGATAATGTTCTGCAACTGGATAAAGGGAGTGCCAGCGGTTGGAAATTCTCTGTGGATCGCTTTGAGTTGCAACTTGTAGCCAGCGAGCTAGTGTCTTCGGAGCTTAAAGGCCGCCTAGGCTTGCCTTTCAAAGGGGAAACAACAACCTTAGCCTATGAGGGTTTTATGCAAATGAACGACCGTTATACATTGGTTGTTCGGCCAGACTCTAGTTTGAACTTCTCAATCTTTAATGCTGAGGCTCAGTTAGATCCCAGCTCTTATGTTAAGCTAGATTTAATAGACGACAAATTTGTCCCAGAGGCTGTTTTGCATGGTCGGATGGCTCTTGGCAAGACCGAAGGACTTGATGATCTCAAGGGCTCTGAGTCCGTTAAATTAGCGAGTTTAAAATTTCGTAACCTTCGTTTAACTACCAAAGCACCTTATATTAGCGTTGAGGCTTTGGGATACGAAGGTGAGGCAAAGCTGGGAGATTTTCCTCTCTCCATACATCAGTTAGAACTCGGAGCTAATGAACGAGGTGCTCATTTGACACTAGGGGCTGGGCTCAGCCTAGGGAAAAATCTCTTTTCAGGAAAGACAACCATTACACTACGAGCGGCTTATCACGATAATGTCTGGTATTATGAGGGTATGGACGTCAGTGAGATTGCCCTTGATGCTAAAATTGCGGGCAAGATTGGTCTGGTAGGTAAGCTTAATTGGCATCGCGACGATACAATTTATGGGAATGGCTTTACTGGGGATCTTCTCTTATCGCTGGGTTTAGGCAAGACTAATCATGTTTCGTGGAAAGTCCGTGCAGGCTTTGGTCGTAAAGACAGCAATAGTTATTGGTATGCCGATGGCCTAGGGACTTTCCCTCAAGGTATACCGCTTGTTGCTCCTATGACCCTCAATGGTATTGGGGGAGCTCTTACTTATGGTGTGCGAGCTGAAGGGCAAAGTGCCGAGGGTGGCAAATTCCGAAGTGCTCAGTACGTGCCTGATGAGAGTAAGGGACTCGGATTCAAGGCATCTACATTATTTGAAATCAGCAAAACGGCACAAGGTGAGGCTGCCCTAGAGATAATTTTTTCTCGTTCTGGAGGCTTAAGTATGGTCGGTTTCTATGGCTATGCCCAATTCCCTAAAGATCTTAGGGGCGAAGTGTCCGCAGAAGAGAGGATAGAGCAACAACATCGTTTTATTCCAAGCAACTTAGGAGAACAGCTGAAGCAGGGTGGTGACTTTGAGAACATTCTAGGGGCTTTAAGTATAAAGAAACTACCAGAAGCACTTAAGGGGGCTAATATTTCAGGTTCTATTTTTATGCAGTTGGATCTGGACAATAGTAGCCTACATGCCGTGAGCCAAGTCTATGTGTCAAGTCCAGCTGGTGTAATCGCAGGCACTGGTCCTGATGGACTTGCCGGAAGGGGTGTACTGCATATTGATCCTAAGGAGTGGTACTTACATCTAGGGACTCCTGCGACTCCTATTGGCTTGAAGTTAAATGTTGGTAGCATTCTCGCCGTTAAGAGTGATGCTTACCTAATGGCAGGAAGCCGTATTCCGGGTATGCCTACTCCTCCGCAAGAAGTAGCTAATCTTATAGGGCAAGATATTAGCCGTCTGAGCCTAGGGCGTAATTTAGACGCTCTAAGTACAGGTAAAGGCTTCGCTTTTGGCTCTAAACTGGGAGTGCGTACTGGTGACCTTCAGTTTGCTATCATGTATGCCAACTTTAATGCAGGCTTAGGTTTTGATGTGATGCTCAAGGATTATGGTCAGGCACAATGTCGAGGCCGCTCTGGGACAATCGGTCTGAATGGCTGGTACGCTCAAGGGCAGGCTTATGCCTATCTGCAAGGCGAGTTGGGTGTAAAAATTAAGTTGTGGTTTGTGCGTGTGCGTGTCCCTGTCATTAGGGGAGGTGCGGCCGCCTTGCTACAAGCAGGCCTACCCGATCCAACCTTCTTCAAGGGATACCTTGGCGTAAATCTTAATGTGCTTGGGCTTGTGAAGGGACATGCTCGCTTTAAGCTAAGTATCGGCGAAGAGTGTGAAGTCGTCAATCCAGGCTCATCTCCCGTAGATGAACCAATGATTAACGATCTTTCGCCAGTTATCGGGGAGCGAGAAGTAAGCGTCTTTGCTGTACCTCAAGCAACCTTCAATGTTGCAATGGGTAAAACCTTTGAGGCCTCAGACGAGCGTGGTGTAAATAAGATCTATCGTATTAGTCTCAAAAGTTTTGACCTTAAGGATAAGGAAGGCAAGAGCATTGCTGCTCAACTTGTGTGGGGTGATGATAAGACTAAGCTCAGCTTGCAGGCTAAAGAAGTCCTTCCGCCAAATACAGAGCTTACGGCAAGTGTTCGTGTTGGCTTTGAAGAGTTTATAAATGGTTCTTGGCATCAAGTTGTGACTTCGGGTAAACCAGCAATAGAAGAGAATACACATACTTTCACTACGGGTGGGGCTCCCAGTGAAATCCCTCTTGCCAATGTCGTTTATGCTTACCCAGTTGTAGGCCAGTCATACTTCCTCCCCAAGGAAAGTAACAAGGGATATGTGCAGCTCAAGATGGGACAAAAGTACCTCTTTGAGAAGGGCTTTGACTACAAGATGAGCTTCCTTGACGAAGAGGGTGGACGAGTGTCCACGGACTTCAACTACAACGAGAGTGAGAATAGACTAGAGTTTATTATTCCCAGCCTGAGAAAGAAAACTCCCTACACACTGAGCCTAGCTTACACCGCAGAAGTTCAGGAGGGGCAAGAAAGTCCTAAGAACAACTCTACTACTCATCTTGATAGCGAAGACTTAAGTGTGCGTATTGGAGGTGATAGGGCTGAGCGCCTTGTGGCTAGCAACCTAGAGAAAGCTATCCTCAGCTATGATTTCAGTACAAGTCAGCACAGTACCTTCAAGGAAAAGATGGATGCCCTCAAGATTAAAGATGGCTTTGCTGTTTATGATGAAGCCTCAGCTTATCCTCTTGAACTGGATGTCCGAGCTGATGAGGCTTTTGATGAGGCTGAAGTATTAGGGGTAGAGAAAACACAAGGAAGAGCCCTTGTTCAACTCAAAGCAACGCTAGAAGAGGATTATTTTGCGAAGACCGTCTACCCCTTAGTTTATGAGGGCTATCCCTTTGCTGGTCTTGAGTTAACTTATCGTAGTGAGCAACCCTATGGTGTACCACCCTATTATGCCTTTGCTCCAAGTCCATACTTCTTGTCTAAATTGAGTGACGGGACTCTCAATAAGCAAGCTTATCGATTCCCCTTCACTTTCTTAGCTTCGCATGTTGTCTTTGCTGACTTCAGCGACCTACAGGGGCTTGTGGTCAATAACCGAGAGCTAGTGGGGCGTAGTATTTATGAGCGCTTCGCCCTTGGAACTTTACCCGTACTCAGACATGGCAAGTATAAGGCTCTCGTAAGCTATGTCTTACCTGACGGTACCGTAAGCTCAACGATGCCTATCCTTTACAATAACAATCTCAAGTTTAACACAGAGCGATGAAACAAGCAAGATGGGGTATGAGGCTCCTTACCCTTGGGATATGTTTGTTCCTGTCGGCTATGCTCAAGGCACAAACGAAGTCACAGGGAAGCATTAAGGTAAGGACTGAAGTCCATAGTAATAAAGTATTATTGCGATGGATTGCCAGTGATGCCAAAACTTGGGAAAGCTTGAACAAGCATGGGGTTCGCTTAGAGCGTCTGACTATCGCACGTAACGGACGAATACTACCAAGCCCCGAGGCTCATATCTTAGGTGCTGAGCTCAAGCCAAGAGAGAGCGATGAACTCAAGGCTATAGCCACACAATATCCTATGGGCTTGGTGATGGCACAAGCTGTCTTTGGGGAGGACTTTGAGATCGGTCTCGGAGATAACCCCATGGCCAAGGCTATAGCTCTTGATGAGCAAAGAGAGCAGCGTTATCTCTTCTCGGCTTATGCAGCCGACCTATGCTTTCCTGTTGCCAAGGTTATGGGATGGGGTTGGGAGGATACAACGGTTAAGCCTGGAGAGCGATACCTGTATAGAGTCATCGCACTCAGTACAGACAAGAAGAATCCAATCAATGCCGGGCTAAACTTCGTCATCATGGGGCAGAATACCCAGCTAGTCAAGCCTCAAGCCCTTTCTGTTCGCTTCGGGGATGCATCGGCTCAACTCTCTTGGGACTACAATGGATTAGTACACCTATATAATAGCTACATCGTTGAGAGGAGTGAGGATGGACATACCTTTACTCCTATTACCCCAGAGCCTATTACTCGTATGTCCAAAGGGGAAAAGAGTGCACATGCTCCGATTACCTATACGGATAGCATTGCTAACCTACAGACCTATTACTATCGTGTAGCTGGGATTACTCCTTTTGGTACTAAGAGCGCATATAGCATAGTTGTTTCAGGAGCTGGATATCCAAGTCTTAAGGCGATACCTATGATTAGCTCTGCCTCTTTTAATGAGAAGGGTGGGGCGCAGATGAGTTGGACATTCTCCCCAGAGGAAGAAGACCTCTTGGAGAGCTTCAGTATCTTGCACTCGACCAATGATAAGAAGTATGTTCCCTTGAAACAGGGACTAGCTCCTTCCGTAAGGAGCTATACGATAGATATTCCTAAAGCGAAATATGTCTACTATAAGATAGAAGCTAAGCCTAAGAGAGGGGTATCAAGAGAATCTTTACCCATCCTTCTGCAGCCGATTGATAGTATTCCCCCGAGCAAGCCAACTGGACTAAGAGCCCAAGTAGATAGTCTAGGTAAGGTCCGTCTACAATGGAGTGCTAATAAAGAGGCAGACATATTGGGGTATCGCCTATACCGAGGAGAGAATAAGGGTGAAGAGTTAATCCCTATTACAGATGTAGCCATACGAGATACTCTATATCAGGACAGCGTCAGTCTGCAATCTCTTAATAGTAAGGTGTACTATGCCCTGACAGCTCTTGATCATCGCTACAATCAATCTGAGCAATCAGAGCTTGTTGAGGCATTAAAACCTAATGTACTTGCACCCACGGCACCAAGTATTACTCGTATAGAGCATGATAAGGAGCATACTGTGCTTCACTGGGAAGCCGCAGATGACCCATACCTTACAGGCTTCATCATCTTTAGAAAGGAGTCAGGAAGTAATACCCTGCACCAAGTTGCGAAGATTGATGATAAGACCCAGAGAACTTATCGTATCAAAGACGAACCAGGGAAGAGCTACATCTATCAGATGCAAGCCTACTCTAGTAAGAGGCTTCTCTCTGTGCTGTCTCAAGAAGTCGCTATCGGAGCTCAGATAAGTGAAAAAGCCTTGGTAGATAGCCATCTTAGCCTCAGTACCCTGCCAGAAGGAGTAATAGCTATTAAGTGGAAGACACAAGCTCCAGCACTCATAAGTGTAGCTCTCTATAAGACAGATGAGCAAGGACGCTTATACCTCTATCGTGATAGCCTACCTGCCGAGGGAGAAGTGAAACCCAACAGGGAAAGAGCAATACTTATACCCTTGTAGTCAAGCATAAGGGCAGCAAGCCGCAAACGATTAAGAGAAGCGTAAATTTATGATGCGAAAGAAAATCCTACAAATAGTCTTTATATGGCTTATTATCATACTCTCCAGCCAAGCTCAGAACAATGGGAGGTATAAATTAACTCTGTCTTTTGACAGGGTGCATAATACGAATAGTAACGCTATGGGCTGGCTAGATTTTGAGTTTTTTGCATCGTCTAAAGGTCAAGAGGAGCTCTTAGGTAAATTTCAGCACGGCCCTGTAAAAGACTCTCCTTGGTGGGGCAGGCAACCTCCAACAATCGTCAAAGAATATAGGAATGAAGATGGAAATGCTCCTGATAGGATAAGAATCTGGAGTAAAAAAGAAACGAAGCCCATCTTGTTTGTACCTGGAACGAAGTTTTATGCTCAAGATTACAAAATCTTAGACAGGACATTGCCTTATATTAATCTTAGTTTTGACCACGGAGACCAAGGGCATTCATTCATCAATAAGATGCTTTTAATGGTGCACCTTGAGCTCATCCCCGTCTCTATTAACCTCCATTACTTCCACAACCAGGGGCAGGGGTCGGAAGTAAGTGTTAATCGTATGTTGCCAGACAAAGATCCTATTACCCTCAAGGCAACAAAAGGTTTCGTTGAGGCAACCTATCAATGGGAGTACCGAATAGTAGGAGACCCAACCTGGGTCCCCCTACCGGCAGGCGTATCTTATAGCGAGGGTAAGTCTGTTGTTACGCTCAAAGGCGAAGACCTTATGAGCGAAGCCGACTATCGTGCTTTGATTGTGAGTGGCAAATCCATAGCCTTCCGCATTAACGCTATCACCGATGAGGCACGCACGGAGAGTCAATATAAGATCATCACGCTCAAGCCTACACTCACAGTCCCTCATATTGTCTCGACAGAGATGCAACAAGAGCGTTGTCATAACTCTCAAGATGCCTCTATTTATGTGAGACTGGATAGAGCACTGCAGCCCAATGAAACTATTGGAATTGCTCGATTGATTGGGAATATCAGGGAGAGGGTAGATAATATTGAGGCTCTTGATGCCAGTAATGGCTTCTATATTCGGGGGCTCACAGCAGGGAGCTATACCTTCGCTCTCTTAGGGACACACTCTAATGGATTAGCTGCTTACGCCCAAGCACCTAGCCATGTCATCAATATGACCATCGCTGAGCGACCTGCCATCACACACTCGCTTGCCAAGAAGGATGTGAGTTGCTTCGCTGGCACTGATGGTGCCATCACACTCACGGCCTCGGGCGGAACAGGGCGCTTCAAGGCACATCTGCTTGACGCCTCTGGGGTAGAGATCCGCACCCAAGAGTTTAGCTCAACAACTACTCTCTCTCGCCTTCCAGCAGGGCAATATACCCTCAAGGTTTATGATAGCAATGATTGCTTCGCCAAAGACGGTGGAGGCAATGAGCTCATACACCGCGTCACACTGGCTGAGCCCTCCGAAGCTGTGTCTGTTTTGGAGGAAGCTGTTGTAAGTCCCTTAGCTTATAACTCTTCTGATGGCTCCATCAGTTTTAGAGCCTCAGGGGGAACTCCACTCGCTAACGGCTACCAGGTTCGTATCATACGTCTGTCGGATGGCCGCAGTTTTACCCCTATTTCTGTACGCCCCGATGGGGGAGCCTATATCTACACTCTATCTAATATATCTAGAGGAGAATATCAGGTCATTGTAGAGGATGCCCGCTTTGATGCTCTCGCCCCCGAGGATAAGAATGCCCCTTGTGGTTGTCGAGCAAAGCTTGATATAACGCTCAATGCTCCTCCTCCCCTAGATGTTGAGGTTAAGGAAAGTCGCTTCGTTAGCTGTCACGGAGATAGTAACGGAGAGATAACAGCACATGCTAAGGGTGGCAAGCCCCATATAGCGAGCCGTCTGCCCTACACCTACACTTGGTATAAGCTAACCAATGGTTCTAACGAAGAGCTAAGTCAACAAACAGATAGTATCGCTCGTGGTCTTAGTGCAGGACAATATCAAGTGAAGATTACAGATGCTAATAACATCAGTGTATTATCTACCGTATTTACATTAGTTCAGCCCGAGCCCCTAAGCCTCAAGTTTAAGGTCATCAGCCCTAATTGTAGTGGAGGAGAAGGCTCTATCGAAGCACTTGTTACGGGAGGCACTGCTCCATACTCATATGAGTGGAACAAGGAGGGTGAAACCAACTCAAGTCTTCGAGTTAACGAAATAGGTACCTACTTCCTCCGTGTTACAGATAGTAGAGGCTGTACTATTGATGCTACAGCAGAGGTTTCTTCACCTGACGCCCTTGTTGTGCGACCAGAATTAGTGCACCCCAGTTGCTTTGGAGCTTCTAATGGTAGCATCAAACTCAATATCAGTGGAGGTACGAGTCCCTATACGATACGTTGGGAGGATAGCCCTAGTCTTACTACTCGTCAACGAGATAAACTCCAGGCTGGAGAATATGTAGCTCTGATATCTGATGCTGCTGGATGTACGCTACGCTATCGCTTGAGCTTGACACAGCCAGACGAACTCAAGGTAAACCTCTCCGAAGCCTTTACTCTCTGTAAAGATCAAAGTCGTAATCTACGAGCTACATCCAATCAAGAGAATGTAAGCTACTCATGGTTGCGTAATGGTCAGCCTCTCAGCGAAACTGGTAAAGAGCTTAGCGTTAGCCGTGCCGGCACTTATCGTGTCATCGTGACCAATGAGGGCGGTTGCACAGCCTCCGCTGAGGTTATAATCCGTGAGAGTCAGACCGAACTACCCATTGATATTACAGCTCCAAGCTCTGTAGACCTAGGAGCAGAGATCCATGTAGTTAATATCAGTCAAATCAAGGCTGATCGACTAAAATGGCACCTCCCTGTCGGGGCAGTTGTCAAGAGTCGGAGTGACGAGAGGCTTATCTTCACAATGAGCTCTGCTGGTATATACACAGTAGCACTTGAGGGCTATCTTGGAGACTGCTCTACACTTGTTAGCCAGCGTATCGAGGTACTACCTGCTGGGAGTGTGACTCTTCCCGATGATAAGATTGGAGCCATGATCAAACAGTTTCTTGTGACACCTAATCCAACGACAGGAGAATTTAAGGTCTTTATTGAGCTCCGAGAGCCTCAAGACTTTACACTGCGCCTCCTATCTCCGACCATGGTAGAGATGGATAAGAAGGCTCTAAAGAAAGTGCAAGTGCAAACTTTTGAGTACGAGCTGCGAGGAAATACCTCTGGAGTCTATACCGTAGAGCTTCGTGTCGGGGAAGAGAGGTCTTTGCTCAAGGTGACAAAACAAGGCAACTAATTTATTTAGATTATAATCGTAATAGCGATGTGGAGATCTAAGCACACGGGCTTCGCTCAGTCCATACTCTATAAAGTCTTACTCTTCTCTCTTCTCCTTTGTGGAGGAGGGAAGGAGTTGTGTGCTCAGTTCTACCCCATCCATGCTGTAGTTCAGTGGCCCTCTCCGCAGAGTCCGCACTTAGTGGACTATT
>ERZ773027.1981-NODE-1981-length-10377-cov-12.632532_pt1 | contig 10377 bp, 5 predicted proteins | sample MGYA00511032_ERZ773027 | MGnify/ENA primary metagenome ERZ773027 (study PRJEB29015, sample SAMEA2738138) | human oral metagenome | biome: human oral; feature: human-associated habitat; material: saliva | place: China | collected 2190 ... | reverse complement strand
CACAGTGCCTCGTCGCTAACAACCACCATCATACTCCTTTCCCTGGTGAGGATATTCAGATCTTTGAACGTGACCTACCGGGTGAGAACAAGGCTGGTTTGTCTGGACAGAGCATCGGTCGCCTACCCTTAGAATCATGCCAGACTATCAACGAGCATTGGGGTTACAACATCACTGACACCCTCTACAAATCACCAAAGGAGTTGATTCAGATGCTTGTTCGTGCTGCTGGAAAGAATGCCAATCTCCTCCTCAACATCGGTCCAGAGCCAGGTGGTGCCCTTCCCGAACTTGCCCTCAACCGCCTTCAGGCTATTGGTGAATGGCTGAACAAATACGGCGAGACCATTTACGGCACTCGTGGCGGCATCGTTGGACCACACGAATGGGGAGTAAGTACACAGCGTGGTAACAAACTCTACATCCACATCCTAAACTGTATGGACTCCAGCCTCTTCATCCCTACTGGCAACCACAAAATCAAGTCCGCCACCGTCTTTGGCACCAACAAGCGTGTCAACTTCACAAAGACTGGTAATGGCATCACCCTCAACTTTGACACTGTCCCCACCGATATTGATTATATCGTTGAGTTGACGTTGTAAGATAGGCATTTAAGATTATTAGCTTCCAAAAACAAGAGGGTGTGTCAAAATGCAAATACTATTTTGATAATCTTACAGTTTGAAACAATTAATAAAAAAAGACCATTTCTATACTCGATTCTAAGTAAAGAAATGGCCTTTTCTTTGCTTTTAGGAAAAAACTACTTATAGTTTGAGAGTTATCAAGTTATTAATTTGCATTTTGACACACCCTCTTATGTTTTATGTGTAAGTATAGCTTTCTTCCTCAAATATATTCCACACTGATTATCAGTGAATTATATTCTTATGGTACAAAAATGTTTCCTCAATTTGAGTACTATTGATTAGAAAACATCTTGGATGTTATCACTATTCTCACGCTATACCTCCCAAATAACTTTTATTAAATTATAAAGTAATAGACTTCTTTCACTTAATGCCTCCTTATCAAATTTATTAAAAGGTTTAAACTCTACTGAAGTTACTTCTTTTAAGAAACAATTAAACTTCGCAAAGTATTTATTTGCATGATAAAAGTCAGCACACAAAGAATGTCCCCATATTAAACCACTGCTATAAGTTTTAAGCTTATCGACATACTCTTCATTACCAGAACTAATATTGTCTAAACCTTTAAGTAGCAACAATCCACCTAAGAGATTCCGTTTATCTTCAAATTCTTCTTCATTATCAAAATATTTTTTATTGGTTTCATTATGCGATAAAATATGTTCAATATGGTAGCCCGTTTTATACCCCGTTTTTGTAGATATATACTCCACATCGTTTTGCATAGACTGATTTGTGTGTTCACAAATGAATTTTTCTATTCGTGCAAAAAGATACCTTAATGAACGAGTATTCATATTACTATAATTCTTTTTGATGAAATTCTGATAATCTAATACAGAGGTTGGAGTAGTATTCCTTTTATCACAAATCGTGTCTATAATCAACTTGTCAAATATACTGCGATATTCTGATATATTCTTTTCTTTCAATAATTGGTTAAGTGCAAAGCACAGATTTTGAAACTTATTACTATCGTAGATGTCATTTAAGATTAAAAGCATCCATAACCTATCTATTTCTTTAGCAATTGTATCTATCTTTTCATCTTCAATCGGATCGTCTATAGTGCAAGCTGCCATTATTATTTGATACTGTCCTGATAGGTCATTAATAACATTATCATATCTCAGAAATTGATTTTGATTAGCTCGTATTTTGGCATATAGTTTAGAATAATACTTAAAATCCGTATCTATAAAATGTTTGATATTAGCAATATGTTTCTTATCAGTCTTCCTGAATTGTAAGGAATCTGCAATGTCATTATAATCAAAGATGTATCTATGATATGCTTGGTTCAGTGCTGATTCTAACTTGGTATTTCCCTTAAAGAGAAATCTTGATTTTATGAAGTCTATAAAAAAAGCATCTTGTATCCCATTCAGACATGATATAGCATTATCCCATTTTTCAGAATAAGCTTCAGTATCATTTTTACCTAATGCCCCTATCATTTTTCCTTTAAGAATCTCAAAAGGTTTAAGAGATTCACCCCTGTCATTAATGACTTCAAAGACCATAGGTGTATCATCTTTTTCAATAGACAATTCTACCATGACTAATCTCTCGAGAAAATAGAAGGTAAACGCCTTTATTTCTTCTGAAGAAAGATTCTTGTCATCTATAAACTTACTGATGTCATTATACCTTAAAATAAGATTTTCTTCGGTTTTATTCTTATAAGGTTCTTGGTATTTAGTTTCTGCTAAGATGCTTTGCATAACATCTTTACGCTTTTCGTTGTCTATGCAGAAAATATCTCCCTTAAATTTATCTTTTGAGAAAATGCATTCCTTTAAAGTGTCTTTTAGATTTTCATCATCAATTATATGGTATAATTTAGTAGCGATAAGCGTGAGTGTCGTCAATCTTTGCTGACCATCTACTATATAGACTTTTCCATCCACTTTATTGGTAATGAACACGTTCATATAATACCAATTATAGAGATCAAGAACTTCTTGAGTTAATTCTTCATCCTTGTGAATATTATACGACAATTCAAATTCATAAAATATATCACGCAAAAGAATCTCTACTGTTTCTTTTGACCAAACATATTCTCTCTGATAAAAGTCCACATAGTAGGATTTCTGTTTCAGACATGATTCTACAGTTTGCTTGTCTGGACTAATTTCATGTTTCATTTTTTATAATTCTATGCGATATGGTTTTTATACAAGTTCTAGCCCTAACTCTTTCAGAAAATCATTATGCTTTTGACGGGCAGCTTCAATCTTTTCCTCTGTTGCAACTAACTGTCTGTGTACTTCTGCCAAATCAATCTTTTCTTCTTCTTTGGACAGATTTACATAGCGTGAAATGTTTAGATTATAGCCATTGTCTTTGATTTCTCGCATATAGACTTTACGAGAATAACGATTTTCTTCCCTACGGAATTGATAAGTTTCTACTATTTTGTTTATATCTTCAGGACGCAATGAGTTCTGGCGTTTCCCTTTCTCATAGTGTTCTTCCGAACTGGCATTGATGAAAAGAATGTCATCTGTACGACGACATTTCTTCAACACTAAAATACAGACGGGAATACCAGTTGAATAGAATAGATTAGCAGGAAGTCCGATAACTGCATCTATATTATCATCGCTCAGAAGTTTCTTTCTGATTGTTTCCTCCTTTCCTCCTCTAAACAAAACTCCATGAGGAAGAATGATAGCCATAGTACCGTCACCACTTAAATAGTGGAAACCATGTAATAGAAATGCAAAATCGGCAGCAGATTTTGGAGCAAGACCGTAACGACTGAAACGGAAATCCTTTGCAGTTTCCTCTTTCGGTTCCCAGCGATAACTGAATGGGGGATTTGCAACAATGGCATCGAATTCCATCTTCTTTGACGGGTTCATATTGTTTAGGATACTCCAGTCATTGACAAGTGTATCACCATGATGGATTTCAAACTCCGTATCTTTTACTCCATGCAGCAACATATTCATACGGGCAAGGTTATAGGTTGTGATATTCTTCTCCTGTCCATAAATTTTGCCGATCCCATTAGCTCCCATTTCATGCCGTACATTGAGCAGCAAAGAACCAGAACCGCAAGTAAAATCCAATACTTTGTTTATTTTTTTCTTTTTGCCTGATTTAGGGTCTTGGCAATCAAGTGTTACAATCTTAGACAGTATTGAGGAAATTCCCTGTGGGGTATAGAACTCGCCAGCCTTTTGCCCGGAATTGGCAGCAAATTGTCCGATAAGATACTCATAGGCATCGCCCAAAGTGTCTGTAGTTGTATCTAACTTAGAGACTCCCTCTTTTATCTTATTGATAACCTTTGCCAACAAAGCATTACGCTCTGCATAGTTTTTGCCAAGTTTCTCAGAATTTAGATTAATCTCTGAAAATAGTCCCTTAAAGGAGGTTTCAAAAGATTGTTCTTCAATATATTTGAAGCCTTCTTCCAAAATCTTTAGTAATTCGTTTGATTGTGTACGAGCATTTTCAGCAATGTTATCCCAAAGGTATTTTGGCTTGATGACATAGTGTATTTTTTTACGCATTTGGGCTTCAAACAAATCAATGTCTTTTGGGTTTGCTGCATACCAAATTTGTAACGGAGATTTTATGATTTCTGCTTCTTCCTTCACTATATTTTTTATATCTGGATAATCAGTGCCTAATTCTTTTTTGGCAAATTCCACATAATTATCTGAAAGATATTTCAGGAATAGAAACGATAGCATATAATCACGAAAATCATCTGCCATCATTGCACCTCGCAGGCTATTTGCAATATCCCAAAGGGTTTTACCCAGTTCGTTTTTATTTTCTGTTGTCATAATCTTATTTTATCAGTTTCCTTCAGTAAAAACATCAGGAAAGTAAAAATCGTATTTCTTAGTGAATGTATCAAATATCTCTACAAACAAGTCTGCACTATCGGGCATCATTCCAACAGGTGAAAAAATGGAGTATCTGCCATGACTCATAATATTCAATGCACGTGCATATAGGTTATCATTTTCATTATCTGCTTTATTCTTGTCTTCATCTCCGCCTTTTTTATTTTTGAGGCAAAATGAGAAGTCTGTATAACCAAAGAAGACTGCAGTTTTTTCCAATATACTGCGTAAGATATTAAAATGATAAGTATTGAGTATGTTTGTTTGAATATTCTCTTTATTTTTTTCTCGCTTCTTTTTATATTGCTCTACTCTTTGTTTTAGCTCGCAAAGTAATGCTATATGATGGAAGAAAGGTGTATCTTCTGTCTTTTGCAGACGATATTCTTCACTTGATGTCTTGTGCAGGAAATAGTTTCTGCTATTTTTCCGCAGTTCGTTATACATTACATTATAAAATAAACTGTGATGTGAGGATATAACAACTTTTGCCTTTCCCTTGCATCTTCCAATTACATGATATAAATCATTTGCAATAGTAATGGCATTGTTTTCATCCAATGATGATATGGGGTCATCAATATAAATATACTTTACCCATTTATATGCTTCTGCTCCATCAATTACCAATTCGCAGATAGCCAAAAATATGCAGAAAACAAATATATTTTCTTCTCCTCGTGATATTTTGATACCGTCCTGTTCTATTGTTTCAGGTTCTCTATTGTTCGGATTGTGTGGATTGTATTTTGGATTAGGAATGATTCTGCTAAATGATATTGTCCATTTTTCATAATCAATCTTGAAATTTATCTTGGCATATCTTTCTAAATGAGAAAAGATTCTGTCTTCAAGTGATAGTTCTTTAAAGCCATTGAAAAAATTAGACAATTCATTTATTTTCAATGTGCGATTTTCATCATTTTTCAAGTCATTGTCCCAAGTAAACAAGTCTTCTGTAAAAGCATTGAAATATAAAGTATCACCACCATTTTTCTTTTTACCTTTATTCTTAAATGCCATTGACAAACGAGTCTTGCCAGTACCATTATAGGCATATAGCAAGACATTGTCAGACGAATTAAGATCGTCTCTTAATTTGTCGGCAATCTTGTCTATTGTCTTGAAAGGTATTATTTTGTTGTTTTCTTTATCCATATCTATGCTTTTTGTTTAAACTGTTGGAAATAACTGTTGCATCAGACCACGCTTGTGATTTTGAAGCATTACAAGTTTTTGCTTTGTCGTATCTATTAAATCATCAATTGAAGCGAGGCATTCAGCAATTTCTTTCTGTTCATCAATATCTGTTGGTAATTCTATGGGAAACTCTTGTAAAATTGGCAATCTTAATGACAGAACTGTAGATTGCACAGCCTTCTGCGCGAGTAAAGACTCCTTTTGTTGCATAATATAATATACAAATAGAGCATTGCAGGTGAAATCTTTTAGAGCATAAGCTCTTTGATGCAAGTTAAACTTACCATTATAGTATTTTGGAATAAATCGTACTCCCTCACCAGGGATTATGACAGCTTCCGCATCAAAAATATACTCGTCTGAGGCTTTTGTGATAGCAGAACGGTCAAACAAAGGATATTTTCCATTTTTATGATGGTCTTGTGTATTTGCTTTTCCATTTGTAATATGGCAAATAGTTTTAAGTTTGACAATCTTCCATCCTTTTGGTTTCTTAAATTTAGGAAAACGAAGTTTAGGCATATCTTCTCCTAAAATAGGAAACAAATGCTGCATCAACCCTTTCTTATATGATTGCAATAATTCTATCTTCTCTTGCGTAGCATTGATATAGTTGTCAAGAGAAGAAAGACATTCAGCAATCTTTGATTGTTCCTTTATAGATAGTGGAGAAGGAGGAAGCAAGACTTTTGTAGACTTTAATTCCCTCATATTTATTTTGCATGGAACTGCAGTTAATAAAGACTTGCTTGTAATCTCCTTTTGATACCAATTGGTTTGGAAAAAACTATGTAGAAAATATGAGTTAAAAGAACTTGAACTCTTTATACATGCTAAAGTCACATAAATGCTAAAATCATAATCCCAACTCACAATAGAAGAAAAGCCAATATTTCCGATCCTTGTAAGCAAAATATCTCCTTTTTCGGGTTTATTTTTTGCGGTCGCAATATTATAATCGTCTTGAGAAATAAAACGATTCTTTGCGTTACTCACAAGATTCTCAACGCTAAAGAATGGAACTCCTTTATCCACATATTGAGGTGTCTGATGTGTACCATCAAAAATAGAAGATGTAATTTTACTTAAAGCTTTCAATTCCCATTCTCCAGAATTCTTAAATTCAGGAAAGCGGAGATTCGGTATATGTTTTAATTCTTTTGTCATACTTTTATTTCTTTTCGTCGTATGCTGACAACCCAGAGATTTCCTGCCCGGCTGATAGTCTTTTCAGCAATGGGGTAACATCTTCCATTAGTGCCAATTCCTTTTTTGTTCTTTCTCGCCAACCGAGACTGAGTGGAGCAAGCAGGTCGTTAAGTTTCTCGCCATCAAATATTTTACGGTCAATAATCTCAGTTACGAATGCTTCCAATGCTTTGGCTCTAATATTATGTTTGTCTGCTATCGTAAGCAACTCTTTGGCATATTTCTCCGTTTTGAATATTTCGTATTCCTCTTTTATCTGTTTAGCAGTCTTTCCGTTGACGCTCTCTTTCAAGTTGTCGAGGTAAGCAATTATGTCGTCGCGTTCTTCCAAAAGGTTTGAGCTTGACTTTATAAGGCTTATGATTTGCTCCTTTGTCATCTTCTGCTTGGAAGTAGTTCCACCCGACAGTCTTGCTATCAGTTCCATTATATAGTCATAGTCTATCAAGGCAGAAGCAAAAAGAACAAATTCAAAGTCGATGTTCTCTATTTTGGGGTTCTCTCCTTCTTTTGTCCTATCCTGTTGCTTTTTGAGTTGCTTTGCTGTTTCAAGGTAGGCACCTCGGAAGCCTCTCAGTCTTTCTTCATTGAGCATATTGTCAATGGCAGTACGCTCTTCCTCACTAATATCCGTATATTGGTCAAGTTGTGTTCGATAGCGTTGTACTTCCTTGAAGCAATTTACAAATCCAATACGTGCATCGTCACCTTGCAAATTATAAACCTCTTCGGGCTTGCACTCCAAATCCTGCGAATGCATAAAGTCTTTCAAATGCGTAACAGCTTCCTTGTATTTCTGCACGATTGTGGGGGCTGGATCAACAAGCCAAATTGTTCTTGGCTTATCTACATCCACACCAGAGAATCTGGTAATCGCTATGTCCACAGCCTCTTGCTGCCCTCTGAAATCAAGAATATTACCGTATGGCTTGGTATCATTCAAGATACGGTTTGTTCTTGAAAAGGCTTGTATCAGATTGTGATACTTTAAATTTTTATCAACATACAACGTGTTCAAGTATTTAGAATCAAAACCTGTTAAGAGCATATCTACAACGATAGTAATGTCTATTTTATTCTTGTGTGGATAGTCTTTATTGCTATATTGTTGGTCTTTTATTCGCTTCTGCACATCTTGATAATATGCGTCGAAGTCGTTGATAGTAAAATGAGCCTCAAACTGTCGCTCATAGTCCTTTAAGATTTCTTGCAAAGCTCGCTTCTTCTTTTCAGGCTCAACCGTATTGTCTTGTCTTTCTTGTGCCAAATCCTCCTGCATCTGCATAATATCTTTGTTGCCCTCTGCAGGCGGAGTAAAGACACACGCAATGTTTAATGGTTCACAATCTGTTTTTGCTTTTTGAGCCTTTTTGAACAAATGATAATACTCTATTGCATCATTAATGGAGGATGTAGCAAGAAAAGCGTTGAAACGTCTGCCATTGGTTGCAGCATCGTGCTTAGACAGGATAGTCTCTACAATGGCTTGTTTCTTTACGGTTCCCTCAGCTGTTATATCCTTTTTTTCATCGGGTTTAAAATAGTCCACATGAAATCGAAGAACATTCTTATCTTCAATGGCATGGGTAATGGTATAGGTATGCAATTCGTTTTCAAATACATCCTTGGTGGTCATATAAGTCCCCTGCTCGTTATTATATTGGATATAGACCGCATTCTCTTCAAAAATCGGTGTTCCTGTAAATCCGAATAATTGTGCATTGGGGAAGAAATCCTTAATGGCTTTATGGTTTTCTTTGAACTGGGAACGATGACATTCGTCGAAGATAAAAACCAAATGCTTATTCTTCAACGGTAATAGTCTTTCCTTGTAATTTTGCTTGGTATTTGAGTTCAGAGCAATGCCTAATTTCTGAATGGTTGTAACAATCACCTTATCTGCATAATCGTCAGACTCCAATCGTTGTACAAGAGATTCTGTATTTGTATTTTCTTCTACACAATTTTCTTGAAACTTGTTAAATTCCTCACGAGTCTGTCTGTCAAGGTCTTTTCTGTCGACAACAAACAGACACTTTACTATCTCTCTGTTTTCCTTTAACAATGTCGATGCTTTGAATGAAGTGAGGGTTTTGCCACTACCTGTTGTATGCCATATATAACCATTTCCTCTATTTTCTTCAACACTACTCATAATAGCCTTTACAGCATAAATCTGATAAGGGCGCATGATGAGTAGTTTCTGTTCGCTGGCAACCAATACCATATATCGGCTAATCATTTCTCCCAATTTGCATTTTGGGAGAAACTCATCCGTAAAAGCGTCAAGGTTTGTAATCTTATGATTGTCCTTATCTGCCCAATAATATACAGGGAGAAACTGCTCATCAGCATTAAAGTTGAAATATAGGCTGTTGTTATTGGTAAAATAACAAGTGTGCGTCTGATTGCTTACTATAAATAATTGCATAAAGCATAGTAGCGAATTAGTAAATCCGTTCCCTATGTCATTCTTGTAATCTACAATCTGTTGCATTGCTCGACGGGGACTTACTTCCAAGGTCTTCAGTTCTATCTGAACGAGTGGAAGTCCATTAACCAACAGAATCACATCATATCGCTGGAAGCTGTTCTTGGTGTTTATTCTTAGTTGATTGACAACCTCATATTCGTTTTTGCACCAATCCCTAATATTGACCAAGCTATATTGCAACGGTGTACCATCTTCTCGGATGAAAGTATTCACTTCTCTCAACATCTTGGAAGCTACATAAACATCGCTGTTGATAATATCTTCAAGCAATCTATTGTATTCTGCATCCGAAAGATGAACTCTGTTGAGTTGTTCAAACTTCTGTCTGAAATTCTGTTCAAGTGCTTCCTTATCATGAATATCCTCACGATAAGTATAATTTAAACCTATAAGTCGTTTTATAAGATTGTATTCTATTGTTTTCTCTGTATTCATAGAGTTTCCTATTTTACATTTTATTATGACGGAATCATTTAATTTTCATTGTGAGATAACGTTGTAATTCTTTTTTAAAAGAACATCCTACCTAATAATAGAGATTCCATGTGGAAAAATCAATCATTCTGCTCATAATAGTATGAATAGTCAATGCCCTTCATAAACATTTCTCGATCATCAATCTTGGTGGTGAGTGCAGGCAGTACCAAAGCCTTGATGTGCGTGCTATCTGAAACACTCTCGCGCATGGCGGTAAGATATTCGTTCTTGTTTATCTGACTCCAATCGACACACCGTTTGAGAGAACGTTTTAGCATGAGGTCAAGCCAAATACGAGTGCTACGACCATTACCTTCCATAAAAGGATGGGCTACGTTGCATAAATTCGGCTGCACTCGACCATCTGTGAACGAGTTCACATGGTACTCATTGGCACGAATTTTCATCTCTACATACTTATCCATAATCTCATCGAAGGTAGTTTCAGGCATTCGTTCTATTGTTTGCAGCG
>ERZ773027.1980-NODE-1980-length-10389-cov-4.417263_pt1 | contig 10389 bp, 9 predicted proteins | sample MGYA00511032_ERZ773027 | MGnify/ENA primary metagenome ERZ773027 (study PRJEB29015, sample SAMEA2738138) | human oral metagenome | biome: human oral; feature: human-associated habitat; material: saliva | place: China | collected 2190 ... | reverse complement strand
ATTTCGCTAATCACCAAATTTATAGACACTTATAATTCGTCGAACTCACGTTAATGCTACATAGTACTTTTACCACTTGGAACGCGCTTTGTTTATTTGTTTTGTAGCGATTTCCACGTTAGATTTTCGCGGTTGGGGCACTCCTTGAATAGAGTAGCGAAGAGGAGGGCTACGCTTACACTTACCGCAATAGAAATAAAACCGAAGATTAAGAAACTTACCTGTGTGTAAAAATGAAGATAGAAGACGGTGAACATACCTACGATAAAGCCGATCGTAGCACTCTTGCTGCCTATCGTAGGGAAGAATATACCCATTACAAAAAGGGCACCAATGCTGCCGGAAAGCAGTCCTAAAATGGTATTAAAATAGTCGAGTAAGGACTGGATATTGAGCCGGGCCATTAACAATGCGAGTAATAGGCCTGCGATACCGGCTGTTAAACTCGCCCAACGCGCTACACGAAGTAGATGTTTGGGTGAAAGGTGCGTAGGTCTGAGGCGTTGGTAAATATCTACGGTAAATGAGGTGGAAATAGAGTTGATGTTAGAAGAAATAGTACTCATCGTAGCGGCGAAAAGTGCGGCTATCAGGAGACCGGCTACGCCTGCAGGCAATTGTGTTACGACATAAAAAGGAAAAATCGCGTCAGGTCGATCTAAAGAAGTGAACCCGGCTTCCGGATGCGTCTTGAAAAAAGTATATAAGCCGGTTCCTATCAGGTAAAAAACAATGGAAACAACGACGCAAATCACACCATTGACAACAATACTTCGTGCCGCGCTCCGTTCATCCTTTGTCGTCATATAGCGCTGGATGATCGTTTGATCAGAAGTATAAGAGATCAGATTATTAGCTAAACCTCCAAGGATGACAACCCAAAACGTGGCAGAACGATAATCCAAACTCCAATCGAAAAGTACAAACTTATGATCATTCATTCCTATATCTACAAATCCCTGAAAGCCACCGGGCGTCTGCCAAATCAAGTAGATAGCAGCCAATATCGCTCCACCAACTAAAATAATCCCTTGAATGACGTCGGCCCATATGACGGCCTCGATTCCTCCCAAGGTACAATAGATAATAGTAATGACAGCCATCAATAATATACAAAGTGAGATGTCAATATCTGCCACTGCGGATAAGGCCAAAGCAGGCAGGAAAAGGATCAAAGCCATTCGGGCTACCATAAAAGCCATAAATAGTAAGGAGGCCATACAGCGCAAGGCATAATTGAATCGGCACTGCAAATACGCATAAGCGGTTGTCACGTTCAAACGCCGGAAGAATGGGAGATAATATTTCACGACCGGATAAAGAATAAACAACATCATAAACTGTATCGGGTAGTAAGTCCAATCCGTTGCATATACTTTAGCCGGAATACTCATATATGTAATGGCGCTAAACATTGTGGCGAAAATACTAATGGAGGCTGCCCACCACGGAATGCGCCCCCCGCCCTTGAAAAAGTTGTCGGGATGATCCCCCTTTTTGAAGAAGAGGCCCCCTAAGTATAACATACCTAAGAAATAAACGATCAAGACGGTCCAATTTATCCAACCGAAATGCACCTCTTTGGTGTTCGTCCGGGTTTCCTGGGCCTGTGTGGAATGTTTGCTTTGCGCTAAGGTTGTACAGCGTTGCAATGGGAGAAACGTAGCGTTGAGGTCGTGGGATGAAATTCTGATGTGCAGATGAGAATCTTGCTGCTCACTTGACAAAAATGTATGCGCCTTAGCCGATATTATAACAGCCGTTTTTCTTTGAGGCGCCTTATTCTTATGTAAAAAGGACTGCGCCGAACATAGTCCGCTAATAGATAGGATAAACAGCAGGAAGGAAAAGATATAAACGCGCTTGCACCGTTGGCTGGATAGGGTAGACATACGAAAAGTGAAGTCAGATAAATGAAAATAGGCGTATCGGTAAGTGATTTTCAGAAAAACGCTTCGCACAATACGAGTTGAAGTTGTGCAAAATTACAACTAATGAAAGAAACGTCGAGCCCTGTTACTAAAAACTCTGCAACAAAAAGGGTACGTTTCAATTATTATCCCTACTTTTGTCTTAGCAAAATATGCGTTTTGTTAACTGTACGGAAGCAAAGTTTGAATGAAAACGAGAATAAAAGTATTGCAGGTCATCAATACATTGAACACTGCTGGAGCTGAACGCTTAGTGTGTACGATTGCTGAAGGCATGAATCGGCCGGAAATACAAACAGATGTGCTGGTCCTAAATGGTGTGGAAACAGGATTTATGCGCACTTTAGAAGCAGCCGGTGTTCGAGTAATTCGCCTTGGGAGCAACGAGTATAATCCTTGGTTGATCTATAAGTTGCGCCCTTATTTGGAGACCTATGATATAGTTCACGTTCATTTATTCCCTGCCCAATATTGGGTAGCTCTAACTAAATACCTGTTCAAATCAAAAGCACATTTGGTGACAACAGAGCATAGTACGTTTAACTTTCGATGTAAATATAAACTTACTACGTGGTCGGATCGCAAAATCTATCGTCTATATGAGGCCATTACTTGTATTTCTCCGGCTACGCTCAACTTTATTCGTCATCGTGCCCCTTCTTCCGTGCGCACAGTCTTGATAGAAAATGGAATAGATGTAGCTTTATTCTCTCAAGCCAAGAGCGACCGTGCGATAGTTTTGCCTAATGTTCCCGCTAATGCCTTTGTCTTGATGCAAGTAGCGCGGTTTAAGGAAGAGAAAAATCAGATCGACTTGGTCAAAGTTTTAGCCCAGTTGCCCACTGATATACATGTTGTGTTCGTAGGTGATGGCCCGATGAGGAAGCATTGTGAAACCTTGGCTAAGGACTTGAACGTGGAAGAGCGGGCTCATTTCTTAGGAAAGCGAGAAGACATTCCATCGCTGCTGTCCGCAGCTGATATTGTTGTGATGCCTTCTTTATGGGAAGGCTTTGGCTTGTCGGCTGTCGAAGGTATGGCTGCGCATAAGCCTGTTTTAGCTTCAAATGTAGCCGGATTGGCACAAGTCGTTGAAGATGAAAGTTTGCTGTTTCCCGTCAATGACATAGAAACGATGGCGAATAGAATCATCAAACTTTATAAGGATGAAGACTTGCGCAAGCGCGTAGGAGAAGAATGCTATCAGCGTGCACAGAAATATGATGTAAGGTTTATGTTGGATAATCTTTGGAAATTGTATAGCCAGTTAGAAGATGGAGACACAACAAGCAACTAAGAAGAAGTTACTATTCTGCGATAACTACCTCTGGGGATTGTTGAACTTCAGAGGATATATTATTCAACACTTCATCAATTTGGGGTATGACGTACTCTTGGTAGCTCCTCAGAGTGGGAAAGACGGAAACATTCCGAAAGGAGCGCGATATATTCCTATTGAAATGGAGCGTTGTGGTACAAATCCTTGGGCTGATTTTCGCTATTTTCGAGCACTTTATAAGATTTATCGCAAAGAACGTCCCGATTATGTCTTCCATTATACGATCAAGCCCAATATCTATGGTACGCTTGCGGCTCATCGGTTAGGCATACCTTCTACCGCAATGATTCCTGGTTTAGGTTATGCTTTTGCAGGTAAGGGTTTCTTGAAGGTGTTGGGTGCGTGGCTTTATCGTACAGGCTTGTATCGTGCGCATCGTATTATCGTCTTGAATAAGTTCAACTACGACTTTATCCTAAAGCAGAAGTTGGCTCCTGCAGACCACTTGTTGTTGTTTGGGAATGGAGAAGGTGTGGACTTAACAGCCTTTCCATTTACCGATAATGAGGATGATAATTGCACCTTTCTTATGGTGTCTCGTTTGTTATCAGATAAAGGATACAATGAGTTTGTGGCTGCTGCGAGAAAAATAAAAGAGAAGTATCCGCAGTTTAAGTTTCAATTGCTCGGGCCAAAGGGAGATAATAATCCGGCGGCAATTTCCGAAGAACAATTAGAGAAAGATGTCACTTCGGGTGCAATAGAGTATTTAGGTATAACGGACGATGTGCAATCTGTCGTGGGGCGTCCTGGAACGGTTGTCGTGTTGCCTTCTTACCATGAAGGATTAAGTAGATCATTGATGGAGGCTTGTGCTATGGGTAAGCCCATTATAGCCTCAGATATTCCCGGTTGTAGAGAAACGGTAGAAGATGGCGTGAATGGATTTTTGGTGCCGCCGCAAAATGCAATCGCTTTGATAGAAGCGATGCAGCGCTATATTGATTTGTCGAAGGAAGAAAAGTCAGCCTTTTCCAAGGCAGGCAGACGGATAGCAGAAGAGCGCTTTGATGTAAGGAAAGTGGCTGAACGATATGAGCAGATTTTAGCGGAAGTCTTTGCAGAGAAGTGAAGTTAATCGTTCAGAAGATCTTCTGCATATTGAGCATAGTATCGATAAAGGTCTTGATTAGAATCGTTAGCGATCGTTTCAGTCGGGATAGCGGCCATCAGGTGTTGAGCGATATAAGACTTTGAACGATGGCTTTGTAGATAATGCTCTAATTCTGTCTTCGCTTCCGGCATCATTCCTTTTCGAATGAGAGCTTGTGCCAGAGTTAGCCGAGTATTTCCCAATAGAGCTTCTTCTGGTTTCGCATGAAGTAACTTACAGAGGAAGATAATCTTTGCACCTATGTTGCCTTTTAAGCATTGTGCAGCTTCATACCAAAGATGATGCTTGTCCGGCGTTTGTCGCAGTAGTTGCTTGAATAGAATAATGGCACAATCATCTTTCTGCTGCCAATGATAAAGGAGAGCTTGATATCTTACGGCCTCCTTATTTTCAGGAAATCTGAACATATATTGTGCCAAGAATTTGGAATACCAATCGAAGTGACCTTGTTTATTCCTTTGACAAGAAAGCAACTTTTGACATCTTTGCAAAACCAACGTTACTAATGCCTCCTGTCTGTGATCCGCTTTGTCGTAGGATGCTCTCCAATCCTCTCCGCCAAAATTACGATACGACCATGCTTTGAAGAAGTCAAGGAAGAAAGCGGCGCAATCTCCTCGCAAATACCATAGCGCCAATTTTAATGTCCTCGAATGCCAAGTTGAAGGGCCTTTATCTCTATTGAATGTTGCATAATCCTTGAAAGCCTGGATCATATTTTCCCATTGCTGCCAATGCTTATACTGCACAATACGTCGATATTGTGTCCTCCTAAAGAGTTCTATCAGCTTATGTTTAGGAAAGGCTATGCTTTTAGCAAGTTCTTCAAAATCACATGGCTCATTATTGTCAACCAATTGTTTGATCAACCTTTCTAATAAAGACGGGACAACGTGTTCTGCATAGACATGACTTTGAAAGTCTTCTTCTCTGAATTGTGTTGGGTTCCAAAGCTGCAGAAAGCGGTAGAGCTTAAACTCGGGATGCTCTTTAGCAAACTTAATGCTGTAGCTGAGCATTTGAGAATGGAGCAGGGAAGGGCGTGGGTTTTCTAAGGCTACATATGCCTTTAGCAGTTTTCTTGCCTCAAGAGATGGCACGTTATAGAGCACCTCTTTGAGGTAACGATATATAATCCACCCCAAATCTTCTCTGAGTAAAGGATCGAAAAAGCGTGGAAAGTCTAAGAAATGCGCAATCTGAGAGAACGCATCCTTAGGTCTTTGTCCTGAGAGCTGCAAAGCCGGCAGAATAATCTCTGCACCACTTTGTACGCGATGATAAAGCGCTTTAAAAGCCAGCTTTCCCATATCCTTTTCATCTAGCATCGTAGGTAGAAAAGCTTTCATTTCTTTGAGGCATACATCCACTTCATCGAAGTAGCCGTGCTTAAAGAATCGGTGGCACATATCCCGTAATACCCAAAAGAGAGACATTTGTAAGAATGGGTCCGCTTTGTCCCTATCCCAAGCATTGTAAGCTAACTCAAAGGCTTTACTTAATTCTCCTTGGCGTCTTAATTCGGTAATTTCCTGTACGTACATGGATCACGAAGCATTGAGAAACTAATCTATCATTATGGTTTGATATATGCAAAATAATTTTTACTTTACCTTCTTGGTCTCTTTCTCGGCTTGTTGATATACGAGTTTTACTTGATTTGTTATATCCATCAAATCACTAGGACATTTACTTATTTTCAGTCAAAATTGCTCAGTTCTTAGTCCTCGGCGAAGAGTCTTCAATCTGTTTTTTCTTCTTAACTCGTCTTATTTTCCAACCGCTCCAAATGCACCAAAAGATAGCTAATCCCATTAGGAAAATATAAAAAATACTTCCCTTTCCTATAAAGGTGTAGATGCGACCCGTGTGTACTTCGATGCAAACATTTCGGAGAGACATCGGCAGTGATGACATCCACTGCGGCATAGGCAGGCGATCGGTACCTTGATTATAGTCTACGACAATATTATTGGGAGAGAAGTCGGCGCTATAACCGGAGATCGCTTGATCGGAAATGGGCATTCCCGTAACAGGACGAGAAATTTTCCCTGTAAAATAGTCAGTTACGATATTGTTTCTCCTATCCCACTTAAATATTCCACTGAAAGAACCGATCAGCCATTGGCCATTCTTGTCTTTTTCCTCTACGTTGATTCCCATAACGCTTACTGTAGGTTGGTGCAACTCAGCTTTGGGCACATCTTGTAAATGCTTCATCGCGTAAAAGCCGTTTGACGTATAGAGTAACCAATCTTTCTTTGTTTCATCATAGCGCAAGGTACGGAGCTTTTCGTGCCAAGGGTTGTCGCTATCCATCGTTGTAAACGGCATCGGGGGAACTTTGCCGGAAGCTATTGCAATCAACGCGGGTGGACGTAGAAACCAGCCGGTGATGCACAAGAATAGGGTCAGTGCGATTGTGATTTTACCTAAACTGTTGTGCCACTTGAATAAGTGTTTTAGTAGCGAAGTGGGTTTCTTTTTCCGAATAAAGGGAACGAACCAAAACAAAATGCCCGTCAAAGTTAAGACTATGAAAACGATCGCTATAAGGTCTACAATGAGTTTTCCAATTGTTCCGAAGAGTTCGCCGCTATGAAGGAACCATATTGTGCGAAAGAGGCTGACCCTTCCATCCTCGTTGTCGGCCGGTCGCAAAGTGATCTGCTGAAAAGAACGGAAAGGTGGCGTGGATAAATACAGAAAAGACCGTCCGACAGCAATAACAGAGTCTCCTTTAACATAAAGGTCGCTCAATTTTTCATTGTTTAAGGTGGATAGTTTCACGTCTTTCCAGCCATCTTTGCCAGTATAAGTGTACAAACCATATTGTCCGGCTGCAAATAATTTGCCGGAGCGCGTTTGGTCCACTCTCCTGATCTGCCGGAAGTCGGCGCCTTCAGGTAATCCACGGTTAAAATCTTTCAGAGAAGCAGCATTGGTGTCTGAAATCCATATCCCACTGTTGCCATATATCAAAACTTGTCCGTGCCATTTGAGGGAGCCTCTCAACAAACCATTGTTCCATTGTTTATATTGATAGACCTCGGGCAGCATTTTGCGACTGATGTTGACATCGGCAAAAAGCATCGGATGGTTAAGAATTAATCCTGAGAGGGAAAACATGATGATGAAGAAGCCTAAGAGCAGGCCTAACCATTTGTGGTGTTTGCGCCAAGTTATTTTTTTCATATTTATATAAATGCCTATCCAAAGTTTTTCGGACAAAAAAACGCTGTAAAACTTTTGAGCTTACAACGTTCTTCGTGCTTTTTCTTTTTCAACTGATAAATTTCGGCCTTATGCCTCAAAGTCCTTTGGCGGAAGGTGAGGGATTCAAACCCCCGATACCCGAAAAGGGTATACCGGATTTCGAGTCCAGCGCATTCGGTCACTCTGCCAACCTTCCTTTGTCTTTAATGACGTGCAAAAGTAAGCGTTTCGAGGGATACGACCTACTATTTGTCGTAAAAAAATATGCGGTTTTTACTTTTTATACTCCTTGTTCAGCCCTTCGATGACCTCTTTCGTAATGTCTGAGCCGGGCGTTGCATACAATATATTGATAGTGGTCTCGCTATTTGTGAGTATCAAGCTGTAGCGTCCATCTTTATTGTATGTGGCAAGATAATCATTGATGCGCTTACGCAACTCCTTTTGATAGGCTTGTGTAGCTTTAGTCATAGCCTCTTCATATTGTCGTTGATGACGCGTCAAATTCGATTGCATTTGCTGGACGGTAGCTTGTGCTTGCTGCGCTTCTTGCTGGTTGGTAATCTTACCCGCCTGCATTTTTTGTTGAAAAGCAGCCATTGTTTTTTGCAGAGCAGTTCCTTCTTTCTCTAATTTAGCAGAGTAGTCTGCTTGTTTGCGCTTTAGTATTTCTTGCTGGTCGGTGCAAAACTTATATTGCTTAGACAAGCTGTCTACTTCTACGTAGGCAATTTCTCCTTTTGCTGCGGCACTTCCTTCTGTAGCAGCTTTAGGCAGTCCGTTGGCGTGTTGTTGCGCCGGATTTTGATTGTTTTTGCAGGCGATCATCAATAGTGCCGTGAAGGCTAATAGTGCGATTCTTTTCATATCTTATTTCTTTGTTTCGCTTGAACGCTCAGACACTTTTCGCTTATTGGACTTCGCGCGCTCTTTGCGCTCCATTTCCATTACGCAAGTAATGCCTTTTTTGTTTAATGCTTTGTTGCCTTCGAGGTGTGTGTGCACAAATTTCTTCCCAAAGAAGAGCTTTACGGCCAAAAAAGCGAGGCCGGCAGCAATTAAAACAAGAGCAAATCCAAAATTCTCAAACATTATCTTTATATTTGCCTGCAAAGATAGATAATTAAAACATAGAATCAGTCTAAGATTATGGAAAAAAAAGATTTGCAACCTAAGGTTGTCTTTGATTGTTTTGCGGAAGTAAACCGCATACCTCGCCCTTCCAAGCACGAAGATCTAATGATGGAATTTCTTGTGAAGTTTGCACAAGATTTAGGCTTGGAATATAAGACAGATGAGACGGGCAACGTCGTAATTAAAAAGTCGGCAACGAAAGGCTATGAAGATCGTCCGACGATTGTTTTGCAAAGCCATATGGATATGGTGTGTGAGAAGAATGCCGACGTTGAGTTCGACTTCAAGAAAGACCCCATTCAAACCTATATTGATGGCGAATGGCTCAAGGCTAAAGGTACCACGCTCGGAGCTGATGACGGTATCGGCGTAGCAATGGAGATGGCTTTGCTTAAGAGCAACGACATTGAGCACGGACCTATTGAATGTGTGTTCACGCGCGATGAGGAAACTGGTTTGGGTGGCGCTATCGGTATGAAATCCGACTTTATGAGTGGAGATTATCTGATCAATCTCGACTCGGAAGACGAAGGTGAGATCTTTGTAAGTTGCGCCGGCGGTGCAAACACCGTAGCCGAATTTCCTTTTGATGTTACGCCGATTCCGGCCGGCTATTATACCTGCAAGGTAATGGTGAAAGGTTTGATGGGTGGCCACTCGGGCGATGATATTAATAAGAACCGTGCGAATGCCAACAAGCAATTGGTGCGCTTCCTTTGCCAAGAATTGAAGAAGACTGACTTGCGATTGGTCGATATTCAAACGGGCGGTCTGCACAACGCTATTCCTCGTGAGGGCTATGCTATCGTTGCCGTTCCCAATGACTTTAAGGATGAGCTACGCGCCGATCTGAATATCTTTGGCGAGGCTTTGAAAGAAGAATTTTCTGAGACGGAGAAGAATATTCAAGTGCTGCTTGAGACGGAAGAAAACGCCAAAGAGGCGCAAGAACCCACACAAGCTCAACGCCAATTATCCACCTTCCTCGCTGTCTTCAATGGCGTCTTTGCGATGAGCCAAACCATCCCCGGCTTTGTTGAGACCAGCTCCAACTTGGCCAGCATCCATCGCGTGGGCAATAAGATAGATGTTGTGACGAGTCAGCGTTCGAGCATTATGAGCAACCGCAAACATGTGAGTGCCGTAGTTCGTGCAGCATTTGAGTTGGGCGGTGCTACGAAGATTGTAACCGGCGATGGCTATCCGGGTTGGAACACCGATCCAAATAGCCCATTGGTGCAGAAAGCCGTGGAGACCTATAAGCAACTCTTCAAGAAAGAGCCCATCGTGCGCGGTATTCACGCAGGTTTGGAGTGCGGTCTTTTCAGCGAGAAATATCCTCATATGGATATGGTCAGCGTTGGTCCTACGATGCGCGGAGTGCACAGTCCAGACGAGCGTTTGCTGATACCTACCGTACAAATGGTTTGGGATCACCTCTTAGCGCTTTTGAAGGCTATTTGATGAGCGCAGATTATGATATGAGAAAGGGATGTCCGCTTGGGTATCCCTTTCCTTTTCTAAGTTTTTTATGGTGGGATTTGCGCTCATGGAGCATTAAGGTGAGTTTGATGATATATAAGGAGTGATGATTACTGTACGACAAGCCTGTATGACTTTCCTTCTATTAAGTTGTCCATATTGACGGATGTGAC
>ERZ773027.1979-NODE-1979-length-10391-cov-6.872291_pt1 | contig 10391 bp, 9 predicted proteins | sample MGYA00511032_ERZ773027 | MGnify/ENA primary metagenome ERZ773027 (study PRJEB29015, sample SAMEA2738138) | human oral metagenome | biome: human oral; feature: human-associated habitat; material: saliva | place: China | collected 2190 ... | reverse complement strand
GGGGGTGGGAGCATGGATACATTAGATTAATAGAGAGATTTTATTAAAAAGGAGTTAATGTATGCAAATATTAAATATTAAAAACATAGAGTTTGAAAAACAAGGGAAGATATTATTCAAAATTGAAAAATTGAGTATAAATACTGGTGATATTATTGGTTTAATAGGGAAAAATGGTTCAGGGAAGACAACTCTGTTAAAATATATAGATGACTCTCTTAAAGATGAAAATAACATTTCATCAGAGTTTTTAGAATTTGGAGAAAATTCTCTTCTTAAAAAGAGTGGGGGAGAAGTTGTTGTAAATAAGATTAGAAGTAGCTTATTATCGAATGTTGAGCTATATTTACTTGACGAGCCATCAACTTACTTGGATTATAATAATGCTAACAAAATAGCTAATCTTATAAAAAGAACTCCAGCAACCTTTTGTATAGCAAGTCACGATAGAAATTTCTTAAATAATGTTTGTACTAAGTTATGGATAATTGAAAATAATACTGTGAGAGAATTTAATGGAAATTATCATGAGTACAAGTTTCAAGAAGAAATTGAAACTGCTGAGTATGAAGCTGAACTACAAAAGTACAATAAAGAAGCTAAGAAAATAAAGAAAAGCATCCAAGAGATGAAAGAGGAACAGAAGAAGAAATCTGGAAAGCCAAAGAACATGAGTGGATCAGATTATAGAATTATAAGTGTAAAAAATAAAATTTCAAAAAACGAAAAAAGGTTACAGAAAAAAATATCAAGACAAGAAGATAAGTTGCAGGCTAATATTAAACCTAAGCCATTAAAAGATAAGTATGATATTGAATTTTTAGAGATATTTAAGGAAACTTATAAGAAGAGTTTTTGTATTGACGAGAAAATCTGTGAAATAGATGGGAAAATTCTTTGGACATCACCTGGTTTTACTTTTGCTAGTGGTGATAAGATTTTAATTAAAGGAAAAAACGGTTCGGGGAAAACTACTTTTCTAAATTATGTGAAAGAGTCCATTCCTATTTCTTTACAAGTAGCATATTTTGAACAAAATAACTTCGATATTTTTAAAGAAGAAAAAACATTGTTTGAATTTGTGAAAGAATCTACTACACTAGATGTTATAGAACTTAGAAATATACTAGCTTTACTAAATTTTAGAGGTGATGATATCAATAAGAAGATATCAGTTTTAAGCAAAGGGGAGAAAGTTAAACTTTATTTTGTAAGTTTACTTTTTAGAAAAACAGACGTACTGTTATTAGATGAGATAACTAACTTCTTAGATGTTGTTGCGATAGAAGCGATAGAGAAGATATTAAATAAATATCCTGGTATACTAATTATGGTCAGTCACGATATGGAATTTATCGATAATGTTGCAACTAAGGTTATAAACATTACGAATAAAGAAGTACTGAAATTCGAATAAATTAGAAGTCAATAAAAATATTTAGGAGGATAATTATGATAAAAATTATTATAGCTGTATTCTTAATATTAGGTTTTTTCTCAGCTGCGGTTGCTAGTGCGAGATGGAAAGAAAAGGATGAGAATGAATAAAAAAAAGTGGATTATTGGAGACATTTAATTGCTCCAATAATCCATTATAAATTTGACAAATCTCTTATTATGATATATAATATTGATAATTTGAATAACACATCTTTAATGTGATCCAGAGAGGTCAGCAAAGATTTATTAATTGGAAAACCAAGTTTATTTATGCTGTCCTGCTCAATAGAGTAGGCTATTTTTTTGAGGTGAAGTATGAAAAAACGAATTCTTTTCGACGAAACAATGATTTCTAGGATGATTACTAGAATTGCTAATGAAATAATCGAACAAAATAAATTAGATGATATTGTTTTAGTAGGTATTCAAACTAGAGGGATTCATATCGCCAAAAGATTGAAACAAAAAATCAAAGAAATTGAAAATACTAATATTCCAGTAGAAACACTTGATATAAAATTTTATCGTGATGATTTAGAAAAAATAAGTGAAGAACCTGAAATAAAAGTTCCACGTTTTAAACTTGATTTGACAAACAAAGTTGTAATTATTGTAGATGATGTTCTTTATACAGGAAGAACTGTAAGAGCAGCGATAGATGCTATTATGGATGCTAGTCGTCCAAAAGCAATTCGCCTTGCGATTCTTGTAGACAGAGGACATAGAGAGTTGCCGATTAGAGCAGATCATATCGGAAAAAATATTCCTACTTCAAGAAAAGAAAATGTAAAAGTTCATTTAAATGAAGTAGATGATGTTGAAGAAATATTATTAATTTAAATATAAAATCTTTTTAAGGTAGTCCAGAGAGGCTAACAAGGGATTGAATTTAAAGTTTATACTTTATTTGAGTATAGCTATATTTAGGTATAACTATGCCCAGATAATAACTTGAATTTAATAGTTGATGAACAGTCATACCTTGTAGCCAGATGGATACAAGGTATTTTTTATACAAAATGGAGGAAGTACTATGAGAAATATAGTAAAAATGTCGGATTTAACAAATGAAGAAGTTTATCAACTGATAGAAAGAGCTTTAGAGTTGAAAAATGGTAAACAAGTAGAGCCAAGAGAAGACTTATATGTAGCAAACTTATTCTTTGAAAACTCAACTAGAACAAAACATAGTTTTGAGGTAGCTGAGCACAAACATAGATTAAATGTTATAAACTTCGAGGTTTCAACTTCATCAGTAAATAAAGGTGAAACTTTATACGATACTTGCAAAACACTAGAAATGTTAGGGTGTAACATGTTGGTTATTAGACATGGTCAAGACGCTTACTACAATGAACTGACTAATTTAAATATTCCGATTTTAAGTGGAGGAGATGGTAGTGGAGAACATCCAAGCCAATGTTTGCTTGATTTAATGACAATGTATGAGAAGTTTGGAACATTCGAAAATCTTAATGTTATTATTGCTGGAGATATTAAAAATTCTCGCGTAGCAAGAAGTAATTACAATATGCTTACAAGATTAGGAGCAAGAGTAAGATTTGTATGTCCTGACATTTTTAAAGACGAGACACTTGGAGAAGTAGTAGACTTTGATAAAGTAGTTGGAGAAGTTGATGTTTGTATGTTGCTAAGAGTTCAACATGAAAGACATGACTCTAAGATGGGACTAAGTAAAGATGAATACCATAATAACTTTGGATTAACTAAAGAGCGCTATGAAAGATTAAAAGAATCTGCAATAGTGATGCATCCAGCACCTGTTAATAGAGATATGGAAATAGCTTCGGAACTAGTTGAAGCACCTAAATCGGTAATCTTTGAACAGATGAAAAATGGAATGTTTATGAGACAGGCAATGATAGAAAAAATAATTAAAGATAATAATTTATAAAGAGGAGAAGCATATGTTACTTTTAAAAAACGGTAAAATTTTAGAAAATGGTGTATTAGTAGAAAGAGATATTTTAGTTGATGATAAAAAAATCGTAAAAATCTCTGAGAATATCGAAGAGAGTGGAGCTAAGGTATTGGACTTAGAAGGGAAATTCGTTTCACCAGGATTTATAGATGTTCACGTACACTGGAGAGAACCAGGATTTGAATACAAAGAAAACATTTATCATGCTTCAAGAGCAGCAGCTCGTGGTGGATTTACTACAGCAATGCCTATGCCAAACTTAAATCCAGTACCAGATAACTATGAGAACCTAAAATTACAACTAGATATTATCGAACGTGATTCAGTAATTAGAGCAATACCATTTGGAGCTATAACAAAAGGTGAAGAAGGAAAAGAATATGCTGATTTCGAAGAATTAGCTGAGCATGTGTTTGCCTTTAGTGATGACGGTAGAGGAGTACAGGATGCTAACATGATGTATGAATCTATGATGGTTGCTGCTAAATTAAATAAAGCAATCGTAGCTCACTGTGAAGATAACTCATTAATCCGCGGAGGATGTATGCACTGTGGACGTAGAAGTCGTGAATTAGATTTACCAGGAATCCCTTCAGTATGTGAAAGTGTTCAGATTGCACGTGATGTTCTTCTAGCTGAAGCAGCAGGCTGTCACTACCATGTTTGTCACGTATCTACTAAAGAATCAGTAAGGGTAGTAAGAGAAGCGAAGGCAGCAGGAATTAAAGTAACTTGTGAAGTGTGTCCTCACCACCTAATAAGTGATGAAATGGATATTCCAGAAGATAACGGAATGTGGAAGATGAATCCACCGCTAAGAGCACGTGAAGATAGAAATGCTCTTATCGCAGGTCTATTAGATGGAACAATCGATGTAATAGCGACAGACCACGCCCCACACGCTACTCATGAAAAAGACCTATCAATGAGAAAAGCAGCGTTTGGTATTGTTGGAAGTGAGACAGCATTCAGTCAACTTTATACGAAGTTTGTAAAAACTGGAGTATTCTCACTAGACTTACTAGTTAAACTAATGACAGAAAAAGTTGCAGATACTTTCGATTTACCATATGGACGTTTAGAAGAAGGTGGTTTTGCAGACTTAGTAGTAATCGACTTAGAAAAATCACTAAAAATTGATCCGGAAAAATTCTTATCTAAAGGTAGAAATACACCGTACGTAGGAGAAGAAATTTATGGAATACCAGTACTAACACTATGTGAAGGTCAAGTTGCATATAAAGATAGTGAAGTATTTGAAGTTTAAAAAATAAAAAACTTAGAAAGAGAGAACAAAGATGTACAGTTACGATAGACAACTAATTTTAGAAGATGGAACAGTATATAAAGGATATGGATTCGGTGCTAACAAAGCACTAGCAGGAGAGGTAGTATTTAACACAGGTATGACGGGTTATCAAGAAACACTTTCTGATCCATCATACAATGGACAAATAGTAACATTTACTTATCCATTAATTGGAAACTACGGAATCAACAGAGATGATTTTGAAACAATTAATCCTAGTATTAAAGGACTTATCGTTAGGGAAGTTTGTAAAAAACCTTCTAACTTTAGAACAGAATACAGTTTAGATGAGGTATTAAAAGAACTTAACATTCCAGGGATTTCAGGAATCGATACACGTAGTTTAACAAGAAAAATAAGAGAACACGGTACAATCAAAGGAATAATTACTGACCTTTGCATGGATCCGGAAGAACAATTAGAAAATCTTAGAAAAACTGACTTACCAACGAACCAAATTGAACAAGTTTCAACTCAAAAAGCTTTCTTATCTTCAGGAAATGGATATAGAGTAGTACTAGTAGACTTCGGTATGAAATCAGGAATACTAAGAGAACTTAATGAACGTAATTGTGATATCGTTGTTGTACCTCATAATGTAACTGCTGCAGAAATCTTCAGACTTAATCCAGATGGAATTATGTTAAGTAATGGACCTGGAGATCCAGAAGATGTACCAGAAACAATTGAGATGCTTAAAGAAGTTATGCCGAAAATTCCAGTTTTTGGAATTTGTATGGGACACCAACTTATTGCATTAGCATCAGGAGCGAAAACATACAAACTTAAATTTGGTCACCGTGGAGCTAACCACCCAGTTAAAAACTTAATAACTGGAAAAGTTGATATTACTTCACAAAACCATGGTTTCAGTGTTGATATCGAATCATTAAAAGATACAGATTTAGAGCTTACACACTTATCAGTGAATGATAAAACATGTGAAGGAGTACGTCATAAAAAATACCCAGTATTTTCAGTACAATATCACCCAGAAGCATCACCAGGACCACACGATCCTAACTACTTATTCGATCAGTTTATAGATTATATGAGAGAATTTAAAGAAAACAAATAGGAAATAACCTGAGAAATTATAGAGTATCGATGCAAAATTAAGGAGAATAAAAATGCCAAAACGTAATGATATAAAAACAATACTAGTAATAGGATCTGGACCAATTACAATAGGTCAAGCAGCAGAGTTTGACTATGCTGGGACTCAAGCGTGTCTGTCTTTAAGAGAAGAAGGATATGAAGTTATCTTAGTTAACTCAAATCCAGCGACAATAATGACTGACAAAGAAATCGCTGATAAAGTTTATATGGAACCTTTAACTCTTGAGTTTGTAAGTAAAATTATCAGAAAAGAAAGACCTGATGCATTACTTCCAACATTAGGAGGACAAGTGGGGCTTAACCTTGCGGTAGAATTACACAAAAGTGGAATCTTAGATAAATACGGAGTTGAATTACTAGGAACGAAATTAAGTTCAATTGAACAAGCAGAGGATAGAGAATTATTCCGTGATCTTATGAATGAACTTAATGAACCAGTTCCAGAATCAGCGATTATTACAACTTTAGATGAAGCGAGAGAATTTGTTGCTGAAATAGGATATCCGGTAATCGTTCGTCCTGCCTTCACTATGGGAGGAACAGGTGGAGGTATCTGTTACGATGAGAAAGATTTAGAAGAAATCGTAAGTAGTGGATTACACTATTCACCAGTTACTCAATGTTTATTAGAAAAATCTATCGCTGGATTTAAAGAAATTGAATACGAAGTAATGCGTGACTCTAACGATACAGCGATTGTTGTATGTAACATGGAAAACATTGACCCTGTTGGGATTCACACAGGAGACTCAGTAGTAGTAGCACCTTCTCAAACATTAACAGACAGAGAGTACCACATGCTACGTAATGTATCATTAAAAATTATTAGAGCTTTAAAAATTGAAGGTGGATGTAACGTACAACTTGCACTTGATCCAGATTCATTCAAATACTATATTATCGAAGTTAATCCAAGGGTATCACGTTCATCAGCTTTAGCATCAAAAGCTACAGGATATCCGATTGCGAAAATTGCAGCGAAAATTGCTGTAGGATTAACTCTTGATGAAATTATAAACCCAGTTACACAAAACTCATATGCTTGTTTCGAACCAACGCTTGACTATGTAGTAAGTAAAATTCCACGTTTCCCATTTGATAAATTTGAAAATGCGGATAGAAAATTAGGAACACAAATGAAAGCTACTGGTGAAGTAATGGCGATGGGTAGAACTTATGAAGAAAGTTTACTAAAAGCTATCCGTTCATTAGAATATGGTGTGCACCACCTTGGACTACCTAATGGAGATGATTTCACATTAGAAGAAATTATTGACAAGATTAAACAAGCCGGAGATGAAAGATTATTCTTTATTGGAGAAGCTTTAAGACGCGGACAAAGCACAAAAGATATTCACGATATTACAAAAATTGACATGTTCTTCTTAGAGAAAATGCAAAATATCATCGATATTGAGCATGAATTAAAAGACAATGTTGGAAATGTAGATTTACTAGAATATGCCAAAAAATACGGATTCTCTGATAAGGTAATTGCGCATAGATGGGCAATGACAGAAGACGATATCTACAACCTTCGTCAAGAAAATAAAATAACACCAGTATTCAAAATGGTTGATACATGTGCAGCTGAGTTCGTTTCAGAAACACCATACTTCTACTCAAGTTATGAACAAGAGGAAGAATCAATCGTTAGCGATAAGAAAAAAATTGTTGTACTAGGATCTGGTCCTATCCGAATCGGACAAGGTGTAGAGTTCGACTATGCTACAGTTCATGCGGTAATGGCGATTAAAGATGCTGGTTACGAAGCAATCATTGTTAATAACAACCCAGAAACAGTTTCTACAGACTTTACAATCTCTGATAAACTGTACTTCGAGCCATTAACTGAAGAAGATGTGATGGCGATAATTAATCACGAAAATCCACTAGGGGTTGTAGTGCAATTTGGTGGACAAACAGCGATTAACCTAGCAGCTAAATTAGAAAAACATGGTGTGAAAATTCTAGGTACTGCTTTAGAAGAAATCGATAATGCAGAAGATAGAGATAAATTTGAAGAATTATTACATAAACTAGATATTCCACAACCACTTGGAAAAACTGCATTTGATGTAGAAACAGCAGTTAAAAATGCAGAAGAAATTGGATATCCTGTATTAGTAAGACCATCATACGTACTAGGTGGACGAGCTATGGAAATAGTTTATGAAGAAGCTGAATTACGTCGTTATATGAAAACAGCCGTAAAACTTACACCAGAACACCCAGTACTAACTGACAGATATTTAGTAGGTCGTGAGATAGAAGTAGATGCTATTAGTGACGGAGAAACAGTAATTATTCCAGGTATTATGGAGCATATCGAAAGAGCAGGGGTTCACTCTGGAGACTCAATAGCAGTATATCCACCTCAAACACTGACAGAAGGTGAAAAAGCTAAGTTAATAGAATATACAATTAAATTAGCAAAAGGATTAAACATCGTTGGATTATTAAATATTCAATATGTAATAAGTAAAGGTGAAGTATTCGTACTAGAAGTTAATCCACGAAGCTCAAGAACTGTACCATTCTTAAGTAAAATCACAGGAGTTCCAATGGCAAAACTTGCTGCTGGAGCTATCATTGGAGAAACTCTAAAATCTAAAGGATATGAAACAGGATTATTACCAGAAGCACAGAATGTTTACACTAAAGTACCGGTATTTAGTTTTCAAAAACTAAAAGATGTTGATACTACTCTTGGACCTGAGATGAAATCAACTGGAGAAGTAATGGGAAGTGATAGAACTCTAGAAAAATCACTTTACAAAGGACTTCTTGCAGCAGGAATCAAGGTAAGTGATCAAGGAAATATCTTATTCACAATTAGTGATGATGATAAAGAAGAAGCATTAAATATAGCAAAACGATTCTTCGACTTAGGATACAACTTATTAGCTACAGAAGGAACAGCTAAGTACCTAGATGAACACGGATTAAGAGTTACTCCAGTAGGAAAAATTAATCAAAGTGATTACAGTGTACTTGATGCTATATATAATGGAGATGTGGATGTAGTAGTAAATACTACTTCAAAAGATAAAGATGTAACAAAAGACGGATTCAAGATTCGCCGTGTAGCGAGTGAGCAAGAGGTTGTATGTTTAACATCATTAGATACAGCAGATGCGCTACTAAAAGTATTAGAATCAATATCATTTGATATATTACCACTATAGGAGTAAAAGTATGGATTATGTAGAAATCTTGAAATATGGCAATAAAATTATTATCACTTTTAATATTGAACATAATAAACCATTTAATATTGGTGAAAAAATGAATGAACTTTGTGAAGATGCTTATATGAATGGGTATAACTGGGGGGCATTTTTCAATTATTATCTTGAGAAAAATTATCCAGAAATATTAGAGGGGATAAATTTTGATTCAGAAGCAGGGATGTTTACAGCTTACTGCGATTATTCACCAGAAAATGAAATTAAAGCAGAAAAGTTCAAAGAAATAATAAGAGACTTAGTAGAAAATGAAGAGAAATTATATGAAGTTATAAAAGTAGAAGCTGCTAATATAGAGTGGGATTAATAGCTATAAAAATTTAATGAAAAGGGGAGAAAGTTAACTTGATAGATTTGATTTTATAAAATCAATATGTAAAGTTATCTTCTCCTTTTTCATGAGAAGGAGTGTGTAGATGGATACTTATTTAGCAACAGTAGTTAGTAATGAACAAATTGCAGATAAAATATTTAGAATTGAATTACAAGGTGACGTAGTTGAAGAAATGAATACACCAGGACAATTCGTAAATATTAAAGTTAGCAATAGTTATGAGTTTTTATTAAGAAGACCTATTTCAATTTGTGAAATTAATAAAGAAAAAAATACATTTGTGATGGTCTACAGAGCAGATGGAGCAGGTACTAAAAAGATCTCAGAATTAGAAGCAGGTAATTTAGTAGACGTATTAGGACCATTAGGAAAAGGATATGATGTTTATACGCTAGAAAAAGGGCAAACTGCATTGTTAGTAGGTGGAGGAATTGGAGTTCCACCATTATATGAATTAGCAAAGCAATTTAGAAAACAAGGGGTAAACACTGTACATATTTTAGGTTTTAATAATGTGAAAGATGTGTTTTATGAAGAAAAATTTGCAGAGCTTGGTACAACTTATGTTGCTACAGCTGATGGAAGTTACGGGGAAAAAGGTTTTGTTACTGATGTTATAAAAAATTATGAAGTTGACTATGATAAGTATTATAGTTGTGGTCCATTTGCTATGTTAAAAGCATTAACTAAGATGGATGAAGAAAAGATGGGGTATATTTCTTTAGAAGAAAGAATGGCTTGTGGAGTAGGTGCATGTTATGCATGTGTTTGTGAAAAAATCGATGGTTCTATCTCGCGTGTTTGTTATGATGGACCTGTATATGATTCGAAAGAAATAGCATTATAGGAGGAATTTATGAGCGAAAGATTACGAGTAAAATTACCAGGGTTAGATTTAAAAAATCCTGTAATGCCAGCATCAGGATGCTTTGCATTTGGTTTAGAATATGCTAACTTTTATGATCTAAGTAAACTTGGAGCAATCATGATTAAGGCAGC
>ERZ773027.1978-NODE-1978-length-10404-cov-9.872935_pt1 | contig 10404 bp, 12 predicted proteins | sample MGYA00511032_ERZ773027 | MGnify/ENA primary metagenome ERZ773027 (study PRJEB29015, sample SAMEA2738138) | human oral metagenome | biome: human oral; feature: human-associated habitat; material: saliva | place: China | collected 2190 ... | reverse complement strand
CATCTGGATAGGAACGGCGCATCTGGATAGGTTATTAAGCTATCCGGATGTTCGTTACCTATCCGGATGTTCGTAACCTATCCGGATGTTTGTTAGCTTTCCGCGTGATTGCCTCTCATGCGTCGGGTTTGTGAGTAGAAGCGTCGCAACGGCCCATCGCAACGTTGTGTCGGTAGTTTCCACAGGAAACGACAGTCGGGAGCAGGATTGATCGGACCTAGGACTCGGCTCAACCTGATCCGTAGCTGCTCCCAGTCGTCGTAGTCTGGCCAACTCACTCGGATGACCTGCCACCCGGCATCTCGAAGGTTCTGATCACGCAACACCCACTCGCGCTTGGCTTGTTCGAACTCGACGCGACTTTCCCCAAGTTTCGCTACCCCATCAAATTCGATGATGAGGTGTAAGTCTTCAATCAGGATGTCGATGTAGTAGTGGCGGCCGCTTACCCCAATATGCACCTGTGTTTTAACCGTGAAGGGACAGGTGGACCGTACCAGCCACAGAAGCGCAGCTTCAGCGGGATTGGCGCAGCCCGGGTCGATAGTCTTGAGGACCGCGTGAGCGCGTCGGTAGCCGCGCACGTGGCCAGCCCGCTCAAGTCGAGCGAGCAGTTCAGCTCGTATCTCCTCGGCTCTCCGGCGGCACTCATCCTGATGAAACATCGAGAACTGGCTCCATACGTTGAGTGCCATACAGCCGAGGACGAACGACTCTAACGGCTCATCATGAAGCGCGCATCTCACGAGCGCATCGTAGGGGTGTTCTACGACCAAGCCGTCGATCCTGCTGCGTTCTTCCGAAAGAGGTGGAAAACCAGAGCATGAAACCGATGTTGCTGGAACCGTCGTGGAGCTGACGTGACACGAGGGGAGAGAAGAAGTGCATCTTCGGTTTTCCCGGTAGATGGTAATGGGAGGGTTTTGTGACCAGCCGCGAATCCCCATAAGTCGTAAGCAGCTCTGTCCGACAAAGATGGGAGAGTCCTTGTGGGAGGTATCGACGGCATGCATGCGTGCGCGAGCGACGGCATCCCACACGTCCCAGGGGTTGGAGTTTTTGGAATCGAGGGGTAGGACTGCGCAGACGCCACGCATGATGTGGACCATCGTTGATGGTGGTTGTTCACGAGGTGAGTCTGCTGGAGGGGTGATGATGATGGAAGCCTGCGTCATAGACGAAGTTTCGTACCATCATCAGCTGTGAGGAAAGCGCTAGATGGTGGCCTGTGGATACAACTGGTAGGGGATAGGCACCCTGTGGATAACCTTGCGTACGCATCTGGATAGGAACCGCGCATCTGGATAGGAACGGCGCATCTGGATAGGAACCGCGCATCTGGATAGGAACCGCGCATCTGGATAGGAACCACGCATCTGGATAGGTTATTAAGCTATCCGGATGTTCGTAACCTATCCCGATGTTCGTAACCTATCCGCGTGTTGGATGGAGTCGAGGGGCGCGTGTTGGATGGAGTCGAGGGGCGCGTGTTGGCTGGCGTCGAGGCGCGCGTGGTGGCGCATTTGGATAGGAACGGCGCATTTGGATAGGAACGGCGCATCTGGATAGGAACGGCGCATCTGGATAGGTTATTAAGCTATCCGGATGTTCGTAACCTATCCGGATGTTCGTTACCTATCCGCGTGAGCGACAGCCAACGTCTGAGGTGCGGGTGCATGCGACAGCCGGGTGCCTCGTGCTCCTGTGGGAAACACAGACGCCTTGGCTTCGGCGCGGATGATAGTGAGTGCCCCTGCGGCTGACGTTGTACTCGTGCCCTGTGGAGCAACGACGAGCCTGTGCAAGAGGTAGGAAACCTCGCTCGCAGCGTATCCTGGTACATGTTGGCGCGCGGGCGCGTCCCGATGCGAACACATTACGTTTGTCGATCCGTGAAATGGCGAAAGAGGCCCCATGTCCCTCCAGATGCGCGTTGTTCACTTCTGTATGGGGCTTGTGCCTCCGTTGCTACACAGTGAGACGGCAACTGAGCAGATGGCGCTCCACGCCCCGAAGCCGCATCCGATGCCTCGACGCATGCGTGCGCGTTTCACCGCAACGAGTAAAAATGGCGTTACCCGCGTGTTTCCGAAGCGGGGCCTGCGCTCGGGCGGTGCACTCATCTATCTGCATGGCGGAGCGTACGTGTACCCGATGGTCGTGGGCCAGTGGGGTATCGTCGAGGGGCTCATTGATCGTACGGGTCTTCCCGTCATCATCCCCGACTATCCGCTGGCCCCCGAGCACACCGCGACCGAAGCTTTCGACTTCGTCCAGCCCATCGTCGACGAGGCCCAGGCCGAGTTCGGCCGCGTCGTCATCTTCGGTGACTCGGCGGGTGGCGGCCTGGCGCTGTCCCTCGCCATGCAGAGACGCGACGCGGACAAACGCCAGGTCGACGGCCTCGTCCTATACGCGCCGTGGGTGGATGTGACGATGACGAACCTACGCATCGAGGAGGTGCAGCCCCGCGACAAGGTCCTGCGTGTCCCCGGTCTGGCGTGGGCGGGCCGCGCGTGGGCGGGCGACCTGGACCCCGCAGATTGGCGTGTCAGCCCCCTATACGGTGACCCGTCGGGCCTGCCGCCGATGCGCATCTTCCAGGGCGACGCGGACATCGTGGGCCCCGACGCGATCGAGTTCGCCCGCAAAGCGTCTCGCGCCGGCGTCGACGTACGCTTGAGGGTCGAGCCGGATGGCTTCCACGTCTACGTCCTGGGCATTCCCACCATTCCCGAGGCCGAGGCCGCCCTCGACCACAGCGCGCGCTTCATCTCGGGGATCCTCACCCAGGCGTAGTCCCGCCCGTTTCACGCGCTGTTTCACGGCCTCGTCGATCAGGGGCGAAGGCGACAGGCTGCCCGGCGTCACCCCGCAGCTAGTCGAGCCGCGCGTCCACCAGGGTTTTACTGTGCACGTACATGTCGATGGTTAGCGGCGTCTGGTCGGGGTGGAGGACGCAGCCTTCGTAGAGCGGATGAATGATGCCCGACAGCTGGGAAATGTCCTGCTCAGAGGTGGCGATGGTGAAGGTGTGCTGGGTGCCATCGTCAAAGCGCATGACGAAGTGGTTGTTGTAGCTGGTGCCTCCGGTGAACCACTGTGATCGTGTGACGGTGTCTTGGGTGTAGCTGCAGGAGGCAACCGCGCGCGGTTGGGGTCCTTGAACCAGGTCGATCACCGCGGGCGTGAGAAAGTACAGGACCGGTGCGGCAATCACGAGGACGCCGCAGGTCATCGAGGCGAGGTTGTCCAGCTGCTTGCGTACAGCCCGCCGATCGCCGGAGCGTTTCGCGGCGCGCAGGTCTTGCACGGAGGCGAGGAGGGTGGCGACGGCGCCGATGACGACAAGGAGGCCCAGGCAACACAGGATGATGGTGCCGATGAGTTTGCTCTTCCCATACGCGCCCATGTTGCGCATGACGACGATGATCGTGATGGTCAGCGCCGGGGGGACGAGGAGGAGCAGGAACAGGGAGCGTCCTGTATGGCGGCCCGGCTTCGTGTCGGCGGGCGTGGGGACTCGAGGCTGGGGCGGAGTATCAGGAACTGGAGGCAGGTGAGGGGGACTGGGAAAACTCATGGGGAATCGTGTCCTGTGTGTGGAGGTCGTGGCGCCTGGTGCTAGCCGAGGTGGGCCTCGATAATCCGCCACGTGCGGGGCATGACCTGTAGCGTCATGGGTGTCTGGCCGGGATGGGTGACGCAGGCGTCGTAGAGGGTGTCGTAGACCGCGAGGGAGCTGGCGGGTTCGGAGTCCTGCGGTTGCAGGCTGATGTCTAGGACGTGGGTGGAGCCGTCTGCGAGCTGCATTGTGATCTCGTAGACCTGATAGATGGTGGTTGTGCGCGATCCTCGTCGGCCGCTGCGCCATTCTCGGTCGGCAACGCTACTCGTGCAGCTGGTGACGGTCACGGGTTTCGGCCCGCTTGCCAGGTCTTGGACGAGTGGGATCATGCGCACGGTGCTCAGTATCCCGAAAAAGATGGCGATGGCGACTCGCCCGGCGGCTTTCCAGCGGCGTCGGCGGGGGATTGCCTTGTCGACGCCGCGGTCCTGCGCCTCGCGGGCGTCGCGCAGCATCACGGGAATCGCCAGCGGGATCGTCAGGCAGGTGAGGAGGATGCTGAGGTTCATGCCGATGCCCGTCCACATGCTGAGCGATCCGTATAGCGCGCTGGTCTTCAGTGCGATCGGGAAGAGGATGAGCGGGGCGAACGTGAGACCGCGGATGACGTAGTGGTGGTCGATGAGGTCCCTGTAGTCCTGCCGCGATGGCGGGAAGGAGGGCTCATGCGGGGGCGTGCTCATGGTTCTCTCCTGTGCTATGTCAGTCGATGCGCGCCTCGACGATGGACCACGTGTGGGGGTAGACCTCCATGGTCATGGAGGCGGACCCGGAACGCCGAGCGCAGGCCTCGTAGAGGACGCCCGTGAGACCGCCGCGCGAGGCGATGTCGTCCGCATGGTCTGTTTTGATGACCGTGAGGCGCTTGGTGCCATCAGCGAGCGTCATCGTGAAGTCGTTGTCCCATCCGTTGTCGGGGCTGTGATTAGCGCTCGTCCAGTTGCGTGATCGTGGCATCTGCTCGAAGCTGCACGAGGTGACGGTGACGGTGGTGGTGCCCTCCTTCAGGTCGCGGAAGGCGGGGAGGCCTCGGCTGATCGACTGGAACCCCACGAACAACGCGGTCACGCATAGGACGACGATGGCGAAGGAACGCTGGTTGTACTTCTCAATATCGACGTCGCGCTTGGCGCGCCGAACGCCGAGGTACGCGAACACGCACGCGATGAGGAGCCCCGCGACGAGGACGAGCCCAACGCCGCAGGCCTGCACTTTCCACACGACGCGATCGCGGCCGAAATCTGTGTGATCTCCGATGAACCAGAAGAGGGAAATGGCAGCAATAACCAGAGCCATGAGGACGCCCGCAATGGCGTTGACGACCTTCTTGAGGACGCCTGCGCCTGTCGAGCCTTGCGCGGGTGAGGACGCCCGACGAGGAGAGGAATCGGGGGTGCGTGACATGGGGTCCTTCTCGGATCGCAGAGGTTGGGGACGAGGACGGGGCACTAGCGCAGGCCTCCTGGGCGTGTCGGCCGAGCGATCAGTTGTTGATCCTCGCGCTCTCGACGACCCTCGAATGCGTGTAGTAACCGATGGTCATGGTTGCGTTGCCGGAGCGTAGGGCACAGGCCTCGTAGAGGACGGCAGTCACGTCTCCTTGCGTCGCAATCTCATCCTTGCTGTCTGTCTCGACGGTCTGCGTGTGGGTCGAGCCATCCTCAAACGTCATGATGAACTGGTTCCCATACACGGTCGAGGTGCCGCCGCGGTAGCGTGACCGACTCGTCTTGTACTGGTCGAAGCTGCATGACGTGACCGTGACGGTGCGTGGGCCGTCGACAATGTCGAGGATGGCGGGAATGCCGTTCGACAGGGCGTATAAGCACAGCCCGATGCCTACGAGGGGTGCCATGACCTTGCCGAGCTGCCGTGTTTGCGCCAGTTTCTCGTCGCCCTGTGCGCTCGCCATGAGGGCATTGCGCCGTGCACCAGCATAGAGGGGGATCGTGGCGAGGGCGAAGACGAGCGCGACAGTGCACTTGATGAGGGTCCAGACGATCCGTTCCGTGCCGAAATCGAACATCTCACCGAAGAAATAGAAGACCATGCCGACGAGGAGGCCCACGAGCGTCAGGAGAATCCACCACCCCGCGTGCTTGTTCGGTGTCTGACGCTCACCGGAAAGATCCTCGGGAGAGGGGACGTCCTGGGAGGCCACATGAGCGCCCGACGACGCGGCATTCGCCTCCCCGTATGGGGATCCCTGGTATTCCCAGCCCTGGTACGAGAGCGGCGGCAAGGAAGGCTGCGCGTCGCCCGCTTGCGGCTGCGGCACCTGCGGCTGGTTGGCGGGTTGACTGCCGTCAGTGGAAGGATCGTAGGGGGAGAGATAAGGGTATTGATTGCTCATGGCTGCTACCTGTCGGACGGGTGCATGACGACGAGCCTAGGGCCTCTCCTCAGGATTGGGTGAGGTTCCGGGAGAATCCCGGTGTGCGGTTGCGACCAGGCACCGACTTGCTCGTCAGTCTTCACAGTACCGCTCACGGCCTCGATGAGGGCGCGCATCTCACCCATGCGTGAGCCGACCCTTTTCACGCGTCGTTTCACGGCCTCGCTGATTGAGGACCAAAAGCCAGCGAAGCGTACGTGCGGACGGAGAGACGGCGAGCCTCGTCAATCCAGCCTGGCGCCGTTAATCACCCAGGAATGGTAGTAGACGTCGAGTGTCATCGGGGTCTCCCCGTCATGCGTGACGCACGCTTCGAACAGAGGTTTCTCGATCTTAGCGGCATGCCCGAACTGGCGAAGCCCGATCACTGTTTGACGGGTGGTTCCGTCGGGAAGAGTCATAGTGAATTCTCGACTGAACGTTGGTCTGCCTCGGTAGTCTCCAAATTTAATCCGGTGCGTACGCATCTCGTGGGTGCAGGATGACACGGTGACGGTGCGAGGCCCCGTTATGAGGTCAACGACGACGGGCGTTCCGTGGGCCAGAGCAATGTATGCGCTCGGAACGAGGAGGACGACCGATAACGCGAGGGCTGCGGGCCGCTTGCGACGGCCGGATGCCGATCCTGCCCGACGGGCCCGCCGAAAGCGGGGCAGCTGCCAGATGATCGCTGCCAGACACGCGAACATGATCCGGAACGCGACACTGTATGCCAACGCGAGCGACAGGATCCTGGTGAAGCCATAGGTCGTGGTGCCTACCCACAGGAAGATCGCCATGCACTCGCCGATGAATAAAGTGATGACAAGCGCGACGATAACGCGAGCCCTTCCCCTCGACGGGCCTTCTGGCGTGCTCGGGGGCGCGGGTGTCGCGAACACGTTCGTCGGTGACACCCGCGCCGCTGTGCTGGGGGCGAGCGGCTCCCGGGCCGCTGGAGGCTGAGAGGCGTAGGGGTAGTATTCGTTGCTCATAGGGGCTTTTTTCAGATGGGGCAGACCCGGACGAGGCAGGGTACCGTGCGGGTCTAGTCGGCCACCCGTACGTCCGCGAGGATCCACGTGAAGGGGTAGTAGTACACCGTGATCTTGTCCGGAGAACGATGCGCGCAGGCTCTGAAGAGATCGGTGCCGACGCCCGGCTTACTCCCGATATCGTTTCTGCCGGAGGTTGTCAGCGTTGTTGTATGCGACGTGCCATCCTCGAAGGTGAGCTCGAAGATATTGTCGTAGGAGGTGCGGGTCCCGTATCGACGAGTCTTCTGGCTGATCTGGTTCTCCGAGAATTGACACGAGGACACTACCTTGGGTTGGGGGCCTATTGCGGCATCAATAACCGCGGGCACTCCGGTGATGAGCCCGTACAAGCACAGTGCGACTCCGGCGATGCCCGCAATGACACGCATACCCTGGCGTGCAGGCGGCTCCTCGACGTGAGCCTCGCCCTGACGCTCTCGCCTCAGAAACTGTTTGAGCGCTCGGAAGGGAAAACAGAGAAACGCCGCGATCAGTGCGCCGATGGACTTGATGAGTGTCCAGATCAGGAGCTCGAGACCGCTTTGAAAGATCGCGTTGAAGACGCCGGCGGACACAAAGAAGATCAGAAACAACGCTGCGAGCGAGAACCCCACAAAGAGAGCGAGAGGGCTTGCCTGTGCAGTTGGCATCGAGGTGCTGGCTCCTTGCCCGCCGGACGGCCTCGACGACGCAGGCACGGAAGCGTGGGACGACGTGCCGTTGGTGACGGGAGTCGTCCCGGCTCCGCTCGAAGAAAGCGGAGGGTCAACCTGGATAGGTTCGCCGGACGGGGCTGGGAGGGCGTCGGAGGGGTTCATGGTTTCTCTCGGTGGTTGGGATCGACGAGGCCGTGGCTAGGCAGGTGTGTCCTCCGCGGCGGGTATGTGCGCGGTGAGCGACCAGGCACCTACATGCTCGTTAGTCTCAACAGTACCGTTCAGGCTTTCGGCGAGGGCCCGGATCTCACCCATGCGACGCGCGCCCAGGACGGATGCCTGAGCCGTCAGCGCGCTCATGGTGACCGTAAGATCCCCGTCCATCGCTGATCCCGAAACAGTAACAGAGGCGTTCTTGTCGAGTTCACCGATGTGGGAGAGAACCAGGTAGATGATCTCCGCACCCACGGCGTCGCGGTACTCGCTCAGCGGTGTGTGGGCGGTGAACAGGTTGATGATGGAAAAACCGGATTGCTGCGCGTAGCTAATGGCCCCGTCGATGGTCGCGAAGTTGCTTGGCGGGTCGGCGGGCGCCGGGCGCTCGCGGACGTTGGCCTGCGGTTGCGCGTGCGTCGCGGAAGGGGTGGTGAGGCTCGTTGGCGTGTCGGCGGAGAAATCACCGGCTCGGTGACGAGGGGGCGTCTTCCAATCCCTGTACAGGAATCGGATGCCGGCAACGGCCGCGGCCGAGATGAAGATAATCAGATAGGAGGCCGCTGCGGTGACGACGGTCGGTGCCCATGAACCGGGCGAGGAGAAGTTGCCCATGACGATGGTGAGGGACATGAAGGCGCCGAGGATTCCAAAGACGAGGAGCTTGTCGCGCGTCGTGGTGTTTTCTGGCTTGGGCACGTGAACCTCATTTCACCCGCGCGTCGACGATGATCCAGCTGTGGCTGTAGACATCGACGGTCAGGGATGTCGCGCCGGAACGCGCCTCGCAGGTCTCGTAGATAGTTTGGGAGACACCGCCGTGCTTGGCGAGGTCGTCGGAGCTCTCGGTCTCGAGCGTGAGTGTGCGCGTTGTCCCGTCCTCCAGGGTCATGGCGAAGTGATTGTCGTAGTAGTCGATGACCTTGCTGTAATCGTCCGATGACTTGTAGTGCTCCTTCTGGGTGAGCTGACACGAGGTGACTTTCATCGTGTGTGGCCCCTCCACGAAGTCCCGGATCACGGCGATTCCGTAGACGCCCGAGACGACGATGACGACGGTTCCGATAACGCCCACCGCAATTGAGACAACGGTGTAGAGCTTGCCGGAGGATGCGTTCCCTCCGGCCTGCGCGCGGCACCCACGCCTGCGCAGATAGGTACAGAGGAGCGCGCACGCGATCGCGGCAATCAGGCCAATGGTGCACCATGCGGCCACCCACACGAGCCGCCAGTACCCGAAGTGCACGTACCTGCCAATAGACGCGAAACCGAGGGCGATGGTGCCGAAGAAACCGATGACGACGAACGCGATCAGGTTTGCACGCGTCGAGAGCCGCGGCATGCGCCCGAGAAACGATGCAGCCTGGCCGCGGCCGGGGAAACCGCTCGAGGGAAAGGAGGGGGACTGGTTGCTCATGGTCTCACTGACATGTTTGGGATTGACGAGGCCGGGGTGCGTTTGGCTCACGCCTCACGGATGGCCTTAATGATCCCGCTGCGCGGGTAGACGTCAACGACGATAGACGTTGTGAAAGGGCGGACGACACAGGCCTGATAGAGGGCATAGTAGGGGCTCGTCGGCTGTGCGAACTCGTCTTTCGTGTCCGTCCTGATCTCGAAGTGACGCGACTTTCCATCGTCAAAATGGAGAGTGAAATAGTTGCGGTAGTATGTGCTGCCACGACGCCCTCGCTCGGTCTCAGTACGGAATCTTTCGCAGCTTGTGACGGCCTTCGTCTGGGGGCCGGTACGGGCGTCTTCGTAGCCTTCTGCGAAGGCCCCGCCTCCCATGACGACCATAGTCGTTCCGATGAGTGCTGCGGCAGCAATCATGATGAATGTACCGATTGCTGGGCGGCTGTCGCCCGGTCCCTGCAGCGCATCGCGCATTGCGCGAACGAGCGTTGGGAGGGCGACAAAGCAGCAGATGCCGAGGACAACCGCTGCGCCAGAGCCGATCATCACACAGACCAACTCACGGACACCGAAATTACCGGACAGAACAAACGCAGCGAACATGACGACTATGGACGCGAGAAACACGCAGGCCCATATGGTCATGCTGAGCTGTTGCCGAGCGTTGCCCGGACGTATCTCAGGGGAGAAACGCGAACGACGCGGATACATGCTCAATTCCTCCTGCTCTTAGACGTCCGCTGGGGTCGCTCCCGTCCACTCGTACCAGCCCTGGTGCTGGACGATCCACGCCATGAGGGCGTAGCCGGCCTGGCCGGGCAGAGTCTGGCCGTCCCCGCCGCGCGCGAGGGAGGCGGCCATGTCCTCGAACCACTGGTCGTGCGCGACCAGCGGCGTATAGCAGTCAACGAAGGGGATTCCTCGGCGCGCGCACACTTCGGAGCACGAGGAGGACAGTGCCTTGAGGGACCCGGAGTCCACGCCAGCCAGTGGCGGGGGCCCCACGACGAAGCTGGGGATGCCCAGCGCGGTCGCCCGGTCGGTGATGTTGGCCAGGTTCAGGCGCGAGCGGGCCGTCGA
>ERZ773027.1973-NODE-1973-length-10424-cov-4.269168_pt1 | contig 10424 bp, 12 predicted proteins | sample MGYA00511032_ERZ773027 | MGnify/ENA primary metagenome ERZ773027 (study PRJEB29015, sample SAMEA2738138) | human oral metagenome | biome: human oral; feature: human-associated habitat; material: saliva | place: China | collected 2190 ... | reverse complement strand
CGCTTTTACCGTGCAAAACCTACGCTTTTGCAATGCAAAACAATAGGTTTTGTAAAGTGTTGGTGCATAGGTGGTTATGCGATAGCTACGGGTGCGAAAAATGTTTACAGTTTCGTGGCTTGTTCCGCCTATATATAATAAGGTATAGGGGCGAGAGGGTGGAGGCGCGAAAGAGCGACTTTTGTTTGGAGGGATTGAGTTGTGATAGTGATGTCTTGTTGGTGTTCCATTGTTTCTGCATTTTAATGGCAAAGTTCGGGCTATCCCCACTTTGGAACATAGAAAATAGTTATTGTTGTGTCGACTTTGACATTAAAACTTATTATGATTTTATTTATATTTATATTTTTGAGAACTTAATAGAAAAGAGTAAACATTTTGGCAAGATATTTTTCTTCATATTACCAGTATTAGAACTAAATGTTCTTTTATTTCTTTATTGGAGAATATGGTGTGTTTTATTTTTTCTATCCATTTACATGTGATATTGATACTCTTAATTGATGACATGCTACTTTTATTCTTTATATTATTTGGTTGTTTGTAGAAAAGTTAGTACTTTTGTAGCATATATTTTCATTTTAAATATAACTTAATGAATAAATTATTCATAATATCTTATGACCTAAATAGCATTGATAAAGACTATAATGGGTTATACCAAGCTATTAAGGATTTAGCACCTAATGCGTGGAAACACCCATTAGAGTCTCTTTGGTGCATTTCTGTAGATAAAAATTATAGGGCTGATATGATTTTTGAAAAACTAAAGCAAGCCATTGATAGCGACGATAGACTTTTCATTGTTGATATAACAAAAGCAGATAGACAAGGCTGGTTAGCAAGAGACTTTTGGTCTTGGATAAAAGAATTTTAACTATGATATCAAATATTTCATTATATCAGTTTAAGAATTTTGCCGATGAAGCTAAGGTAACCTTAGCGCAAATGAATATAATATATGGTTGCAATGGAAAGGGAAAATCTACTTTATTGCAATCAATTTTACTTTTATCTCAGACAATGCGTTCTGATGGCAAAATATTAAATTTGCGACTTAATGGAGAGTTTATAAATCTTGAACGTTTCGATGATGTAATTAATAGATTTGCAGCAGATGATGATAAGCAATTCAAGATAGAAATAACTTCTGATGACGACAATATTTGTACAGCCTATGAAGCTGATGAGAAACCCCAATTAGCAAAACTTGTAGATTTAAAAATTAATGGTAAAAACTATTTATCGCAACTAGGTGAAGAAAATAGCTCTATACAGCAGAATCATGATAGTGCTTTTCTGCCTACTTCTGATGTAATGGGCTTGTCTAATTTGAAAAATCTTTTTTATATATCAGCTGATAGAAAAGGACCATGTAATAGTGTAAAGCGAAACGATAATATAACCAATAACACCACGGGTGTACATGGAGAGAATCTTATACAGTTACTCTATTCTCGTTTAGATATTCAAGAGAAGCTCACTCAAGAGATGTCTAAGATATTTAAAGGTGCATCAATAAAGCTTCCATCAAAAGTAGATGATGATGAACTAAAATTATTTATAGACTCTTCTGATAACTCTGACGGTTTTAAGCCTTCTAATGTAGGATTTGGATATAGCTATGTTTTGCCAATAATAGTGCAAGTTCTTTTAGCACCCCCAAAAAGTATAATCGTGATAGAAAACCCCGAAGCGCATTTACACCCTGCAGCTCAGTCACGTTTAATGACTTTTTTGATAGAACAAATGCAACAAAAATCGTTACAGATATTTTTAGAAACACATAGTGACCATACTATAAATGGAGTTCGATTAGCTGTAAAACAAGAGATATTGCAACCTCAAGATGTTAATATTCTCTTTATTTCAAGAGATGAATATGATGATAGAGGAATACCTCTAATTGAGAAAATTAAGGTTGATAAGAATGGAGCCTTAAGTCAATATCCTGATGACTTTATGGACGAATGGGCAAAGCAAGCAAGCGAATTGTTGTAAAATGGAATTACAAACTTATTTGAATGAGTTATCGTGCGACCCTTCTCCTTTTAGTGCTGAAGAAGCACGTGAGAGAATAAAGGTCTTGATGGAACTGTTAAGAGCTTTATATTCTATAGGGATAAAGCACTTTAGAATCAGTGATGATAAGTATGTTTGTTGGGAATTGTATCCAGGTTGTACACTTCAGGAGATAATAAAAGAAACTAAAAATAAAGCATATATTGATTTCTTTTATGCAATTTTCACTGCTCCTTTCCTTGATGACGATGCGAAGACAAAAGTTGAGAAAAACAAAACTGTATTATTGCGCGATGATAATGAGATTCTTTGTGTGGGGTTGGCTGCAGCTTATTTTACAAAAACTTTTGCAATTAGTTTCGATAGTGATACTTTTTGGCACTCTGTGGAGTATACAATAAAAGTAAATAATAAAGAAGAAAAGGTTATAGCTCTTTGTAAAGAAGACAATTTAAAGACTCCTGTATTTGCACAATGGCAAGCGAAAACTTGTCCTCCAGAGATTCCTACTACTAAGTTGAAGCCCAATGAGAAGAAGTTTAATCTATGTGGCGACCATCATGGAAAGAAAGAACTAAAACAACTTTGGGATAGGTTAAAGCATAAACATTACATTATAGAATGTATTTGCTCGTTGCCTTTCGATTCTAAAACTACCGATCCTATTGCAAAAGTGTATGATGATGGGACTATAGATATTGTAGATATAACTTCAGATTCTGGATATGCCATGAGAATTAGAACAACAGCTACTGATAAGTTTCAAACTCAAAGAATAGCTGATATGATTCGTAAATGGATAAATTGAGATTGTCTTTGTATCGTTGTTTCCTAATGAGGAATATTCTTGTATAGAGTAAAGTTTCTTTTTTACTGTAGGTTCATATAAGAATTATTCAGTTGCTTACTTTCGTTAATGAAACCAATGTTTATAGTTAGTTTTTCTGTCAATAGGTTATAGGCTAACAGTCCTATGGAGAGATTTATTGCAAATTTGTCCGGTGTTTTGTATTATTCAATTTTATATATGTTTCTTTGTTCAGATGTAAAATATTTGTAGAAAAACTATTAAGAATATAGTATATTTCTATTAAATAGGACCCAATATAAGAATGATTTTTTGTAACTTATTCGATTATTATTTATAAAGTTATGAAAACGATTTTACTTCTATAGCTTTTAAGAGATTTTATCTATACTGAGTTCATTCCTGATTCTGTAAAGATACTTCCGACGAAAAACGGTAATTTCGGTTTGGCGGTGCGAAAGCGGCTGTTTTGCGATGCAAAAGAGCCGCTTTTGCCGTGCAAAACCTACGCTTTTGCAATGCGAAACAATAGGTTTTGTAAAGTGTTGGTGCATAGGCGGTTATGCAATAGTTGTGGGTGCGAAAAATGTTTACAGCCTTGTGGCGTTTTCTGCTCATATATAATAAGGTGTAGGGGCGATAGGGTGGGGGCGGTTTGACGTATCAGCGAGGGTGCGAAACCGCTATGCCAATACTCCCCAGCTTACTACCCACAGAATACTTGATATGGGTTTCTCGATGTTGTACCTTTGCAAACGTAAACGAACAAGGGGTGCGGGAAGCGTTGAGGCGGCGAGGCTGCCACACCTTATTTATATATATAGATACGTAAACCTTTGAGAATGTAAAAACAAAATTATAAAAACATATAATACGACAAAAATATGAAATTAACTTTTGACGAACATCTATCGCCACATTTCACGGTGGGCGAGTTCTTTCGGTCGGGCACGGCTATCCGATTGGGCATAGAGAACGAGCCTGACGCACACCCCGAAGACGGACTGACGAACGAGGAGGTGGTGGAAAACCTGCGGGCACTGTGCACAGAGGTGCTGGAACCGCTGCGCCGAAGGGTGGGGCGGGTGATTATAACGAGTGGCTACCGCTGCCAGAAGCTGAACAAGGCGGTGGGCGGAGTGTGGAACTCGCAGCACCTTCGGGGCGAGGCTGCCGACATATATGTGTCGGACACGGCGATGGCGATGCGCTACGGACGCATTCTTGAGGAATATTCCGCCGTGCAGCAGGTGTTGCTGGAACCGCTTGGAACAAAGCGCAAACGGTGGTTGCACGTAACCTTCAGGCGGAAGAAGTAGTGTTACGGGCGACACATTGGGAAGATTGTTTTTGGCGTTTTCGTTAAGCTTAACAAGCTGTGGCATAGCTGTTTGGGCATTGTCGTGGCACGGAAACGCATCGTTCGGGAAACAAAAAGAGAACCTTAATTACATTATAAATTCATTTTTTTATTAACCTTTTAATTTTTAAGTATTATGTCTATCAAGTACAAAATGTATCAGTTGAAAAACAGTTCAAGCTCTCGTAACGGCTATTGGTATGCACGTGCGGCACATACGGGCACCATTGAAACCAAGCAACTTGCAGCACGCATCAGCGACCGCTGTACCGTAACCGAGGCAGACATCTTGGCTGTGATTAGTGCGCTGGTGAACGAGATGTCGTACAACCTGAAGAATGGTATGCGTGTGAAGCTCGAAGGGTTCGGCGCATTCAAGATTGCCATTCGCTCTACGGGTGCGAAGGAGGTGAAAGACTTCTCGGTGGCGAAGAACATCAAGCGTCCGCACGTTATTTTCCAGCCCGAAACACGTGTGGGTGCCGACAAGGTGCGCGTGAAGAAGTTTGTTACGGGCTTGAAGGTGGAAGAGCTCGACAAGTATGCAGGTGCGCCAAAGCCTAAGAAGGGCGAGGACTCTACTGGCGGCGAGCAGGCACACCCATAAGCAGCGGCGGCGAACGGAGGGGGCGGAACGTATTCCGTTCCTTCTATCCGCCGAGCGTTTATGTGTTGAGAATTAGTTTATTAACCTTTTAGAATGACGGAATTATGAAGAAAGAAAAATGGAAATTCATCGTTCAGCTTTTCCTTTCGGTGCTTTCGGCTATTGCCACTACGCTGGGAATGGGCTCGTGTATGTAGGCAGGCGAGGCGAACGTGGCGAAGAAGAAAATGCTTAAAGACACGACGAAACTACCATCGGAGGCTTTAGACAATCATTTTTTAATCTATTGTACCGATTATTTAAGCGTGTGCAACAGTTTGATATTGAGAACGTTCTACGCACAACTGCCGACAAAATAGTAGGTTGCAGCCGACATTTGCGGAAGAAGCAGCCGACAAGCGAGTAGGTTTGGTGCGACAGAAAGGGAATGAATATCAGCGAGTTGCGACACATTGGGAGGTCGGTGGCGACGGAAAGGGAAGATGGCTGCGTGGCGGTGGCGTTTTCTCTGCCTTTCAGTGGTTTTGTGGTACCTGCGTTCTGGCGGGTTCAGCTTCAAACATAGCTGTGCGGCTTGCTTTTGTATTGTGTCGTTTTCTTTTAAGTAAGGCGTAACAAGCTGTGTTTGAAGCATTTTCCATATTGCGGCAACAAATAGGGAAGTTGTTTGGAAACAGACTATAAAACAACTGCGACAAAAAAGGAACTTTACTTGTTAATCGAGGCGTAAACGTGGGTGTAAGCATCTAATTAACAAATATTTTCACTTTTTTGTCGCAGTTTATATATTTATATAGTTAAATCTTTTTGTCTGCCTTTCCGCTATTTTAGGAAAGGTTTTCGGCTTTCTTACCTAAACATTCTGGGCAGATGCCTTTGTAGTAGAGCTGCGCGTCGTCTATGCGGAAGCCGTCGATAGATGGGCTTTGCGGTGCGGGGGGCTGCATATCGGGCAAGTCGAACACGTGTCCGCACTCTTTACAGCAGAAGTGTGCGTGCGGTGTGGTGCAGCCATCGTAGCAAACACGATGCTCGTCGATGGTAATCATAAGTGCTCCACCCTTTTCAGAGAACATTCTGAGGGTATTATATATGGTGGTGCGGCTTACCGATGGAATACGCTTTTTCAGTTCTACATATATGTCGTCGATAGTGGGGTGCGTTTTGTGTGTCTGCAAATAGCGCATAATTTCTATGCGTTGCAATGATGGGCGTATGCCACAATCGAGTAGTTTTTGGTAGGCTGGGTCTATATACATACTGGTTTGCATTTAATAATTTGCCTGCAAAAATACATATAAAAGCCGAAAACGCCAAATAAAAAAAGGAAAAAACGTATCTTGCTTACCTAAAAATAGGTAGGCTATAAGGGTTGTAGAGGAGTTTTTTGAAAGGTTTACACCGTTTATTCTTGTTACAGGCAGGGGGCGAAACCTCTTGTTTCGGAATTTTGGAAATGCAGTGCTGCTGTGTTTTTGCATTGCCGAGCGTGGGTGAGAATGTCCCTTTCTTCAGCCTTTGGAGCAGCCTTGCCACGGCGTTCATGCACTTATGGGTTGATGAAGGCTGCGAGGTTGGGCGGTGCGGGAAACGATTCGCAGTTCACGTGCTCCATCTGTTCCCTTCCTTGCGCCGTGATGCTGCATCGTTGGCAGCGGCTGTCGTGCTTGCAGGTTCGGCGTTCCAAGTATCCTTTCCGTTCGAGCGAAGCGATTACTTTCGAGGCATTCGAACGAGTAAGCCCCATCTCGTTGGCTATTTCGCCAGCGAGGAGGCTTTCTTTGTTTGCGAGCATACACAGCAGCATGAGTTCGTTGATGTTCATGCCGAATGTGGTTTCCAATGCTCTTTCAAATTCCACTACTGCGCGAAAGATGTTGTGCATCTTGTGTATGCAGTTGTTGTCCATACGTTTTTCGTGTGTTGTCTTACTTCAAAAGAGTTTCTTTTATCATTCGTTCGAGTTCGGCTTTGGGGTGCGCACCTACCGACATGGTTGGCTTGCCTTCCTTTGGTACGAACAGCAGCGATGGTATGGAACGTATGTTGAACAGTGCCGATAGCTCCTGATTCTTGTCTACGTCCACCTTGTACACGTCAATCTTGCCGTCGTACTCCTGTGCAATCTCTTCGAGAATAGGGGCTGTGGCTTTGCATGGGCCGCACCACGTAGCATAGAAGTCGATGATGGCAGGCTTGTCGCCCTTGAAGTTCCATGCGTCGCCTGCGGTTGCGTAGTCCATTACCTTTTCCTTGAACATTGCTTCGTTCATTTCTATTGTCTTCATCTTGTTTTCTTTTTTAGTTTGTGCAGTTTCCTGCTTGTTGTTTTCTGTTTTGTTTTTTGCCGATGTGTTGCAGCTGCTGAGTGTGAATGCCACGGCTGCTACGGCTACGAATATTCTTGTTTTCATTTATCTATCAGTGTTTTGGTTTTACTTCTGTTTCTCTTTCCTGTTTCGTCTTCCTTTCTTTCCTTTTGTCTTTGTTACTATTATTAATTGTCATCAGTATGTTTTCTAACTCTCATTTTTATGTTTCCGCTGGAAACTAATGCGAAGGTAAGGTGTCTGTTTCGTATAAACAAATTTCCAATGGAAATAGTATCACTCTGTAACTATATTTAACTTATGATGACAGAAATTCGTTTAAATACCAGCAGGGGGAAGGTTTTTCTTTGCAATAAACTACGAATATTTCAGAAAGTATGATTATCTTTGCATATCTTGAAAATGTCAAATTCTATATAAAGTAAAATAAGTAAGTAATTTCAAGCACTTTAAGAAAGTGCTTAAAATAGAGTAGGAGTAAAGTATATAATAAATTAAAATCCCAAAATGTCTGAAAGTATTATAGCATATATAGATGAAAGCGGTGCTTATGGTTTTAATTTTACCAAAAGTGGTAACTCATTTTGTTTTATTGTTTGTGCAGTTTTAGTAAAAGAAAGTGATAAAGAGTTATTAGATAGAAGTCTGGACGATGTTCGCAAAAAGTATTTTGGCAATGGAGAAATAAAGTCAAATCATATTAAAAGTGATCATAGAAGACGAATAAAGATTCTCTATGAGATAATTAACTTGCCGTTTACTTGTGCAACATTGGTAGTTGATAAGAAAGCAGTCTTTGATAGTTCAGGGATTGCAAAGAGTAAAAAAACTTTTTATAAATTTATAAATGGACTATTATATAATGAATTGAGAGGTCCTTTTTCTCATTTATCAATAAAAGCAGATGAATCTGGTAATAATGAATACTGTTCAGAATTTATCAAATATGTTCAATCAAAGAAAAAGCAAATTTCTCTTTTTGATGAAGAGATTTTTACACTTGTAAATAGTAAAAATGAAAATGGTGTACAATTAGCAGACCTTATAGCAGGTACACTTTCTTACATTTATGATGATAACAAGCAAAGTAATAGGAAAGCTAAATCTTTTATAGATGCCCACGAAACAAATTCTGATGAAGATGTATCTAGCCAGGTTTTTGTATTAAAATACTTGATGTTTCGTTTTAAGTATAATCAGTTAAGAAAGTATATTCCTACTAAGGAACTTATTAATTCACTAAGGAGTAACGGCTATGAAATTAAATCTGAACAGATATTCAGAAGCCGAATAATAGGTAAATTGAGAGATAATGGAGTTATTATTTCAAGTTCAACAAAAGGATATAAATTACCTTCTTCTGAGCAGGAAATTATAGATTATTATCAACACGTTAATGGAGTTATTGTCCCGATGCTTAACAGATTAAATATATGTAATGAATTGTTAAGGTTGGGGACAACTAACAATATTGATTATACAAGTAAAGCTGAATTCATTGTACTAAAAAGATTACTTGAAACATTTAAGGCTGTCAATAATATTAAAATAACAGAGTGAATAAAGATACTTCAATGTTCTTTGGAAATGGGAATTGCACCTAATTCCATATTAAACAATTCGAGAACTTGGTTCACCTTGTCCATTCGCAATGTGGGTTTGCCTTGTTCCATCTCGCGAACAAATCGAAGACCAACTCCCGATTTGAAAGCCAAATCTTCCTGTGTCAGCCGATATTCCTTTCTCAGTTGCTTGATGGTGAGCGATAGTTTATTCTGTTCCATACTTATTACACCCTTTCGGGTACAAATATACGAAATATCTAAGCGTGTCAAAATAAAAAGTCCTTATCGGGTATAATTTTATAATTGTTTAACCAAATTATACCCTAAAGGGGTCAATTCTATGCGTAAAGGCGTGGCTTATTGTATTCCTAACGCCCAAGGGGAAGCAGATTTAATTTAGGAATCTAATACCTTAAAAGGTTCCCATAAATTCTAACGCAGAACTTAAACATAATCTTGATTTTGTAAAGATAGTTCGTCGGAAAAACGAGAATTTCGGTTTGGCGTTGCGAAAGCGGCTGTTTTGCACGGTAAAAGCGTAGGTTTTACATCGCAAAACCTACGCTTTTGGAATGCAAAACAACAGGTTTTGGAAAGCGTTGATAATGAATGGATTATGCGGCAGTTGCGCTTGCGAAAAATAATTACACTTCTATGGGCTGTTTTCAGCACGATAGGGTGGAAACGGAGAAGGGAGCTAAGTTGCCTTAACTCCCTTCTTTTTTAATTCCTCTTTATTATGTTTTGTTTGTCTTAGTTCAATTTATTTTTAGTCTTAGTATTTGCAACCTTTTTTGTTTCAGTCTTTTTCGATTTAGTCTTCGTACACGAAAGTGAAGTTTTTCTCTGTCGTGAGCGAGTTGCCTACGTAGCAACCTTTGTGTGCAAATTGCTCAACCTTCTTGCGCATCTTGTCGTCGAGGTTGCCCTTTACGTGGAATTCGATGTCGATTCTTTCTATTTTCATCGTTTCAGGGTTCTCCGCAATCTCGCCTACTACGGCGTATGTGCCTGTGAGGTCGATGTGTTCGCGGAATGCACGCATAGCGATGGTGGTCAAGGCACACGCTGCGAGCGACTGCGCCAAGATGTCTGCTGGTGTTGCATACTCACCCAAACCGCCCGATACTTTGCCTGCGTCGGTTGTAAGGGTTTGTCCTGATGTCTCGTAAGTAGCTTCTACTCTGAAGTTACCTAAGTATTTTACAATTGATTTTTCCATGTTTAATCTTTTTTTATTTTCCATTGGCAAAGATAATACTTTTATTTCATACTGCAAATAAATATACTGTAATTATTACAATTAAACGCTTTTTAAGTTTTTAATAAAGAAGATATAGTATTGCTTCTGTAGCTTTTTGCATTATTTAGAGTATAAAAATTTGCTATTTCAAAAAAAAGTGGTTATATTTGCAACGTGTTCTAAAAGGAACAGGTAAAACAATGACAGCTTTAGTAGGAGTTTTGAATAAGCATGCAGTTGCCATCGCAGCTGACAGTGCCGTGACGATGGGCAACACCCACAAGGTGGTGAACAGCGCAAATAAGATATTCACGCTGTCGAAATATCACCCAGTGGCAGTTATGACCTATGGCGATGCCGCATTTATGGATGTACCTTGGGACATTATCATCAAGGAGTATCGCAAGGAATTGGGTGAAACGAGTTTTCCGATATTAAGTAGGTACATAGATGATTTCGTACAGTTCTTGCATCGTCGCAATTTCTTTT
>ERZ773027.1967-NODE-1967-length-10436-cov-9.133031_pt1 | contig 10436 bp, 10 predicted proteins | sample MGYA00511032_ERZ773027 | MGnify/ENA primary metagenome ERZ773027 (study PRJEB29015, sample SAMEA2738138) | human oral metagenome | biome: human oral; feature: human-associated habitat; material: saliva | place: China | collected 2190 ... | reverse complement strand
ACTCTTCTATACCTGCAGCTTCAAGCCTGTCATACATAATCTCTGCTATTATCGGCGCTAGGTGCGTCTTTCGCTTATACTTTAGATTGAAGATAATCTCTTTCTCATACAATCCGTACTCGGTGCATGTATACCCTCTGTCAAATGAGTGTCCGTGTTCCCTGCAGTTGTAACAAATTGAGAGAGGATTGTGATCCCCGAGTAGCTTGCCACATTTGTTGCAGGTTCGCACATTCGCCCAGCTTATATTGTCTGAACAAGACTTGCACAGGCTGTATGGGACTGATGAGTCGATTAGCCTCCCACAGCAAATGCAATATAATGAGTCCGGATATATGAGTCCTAACAAAGTATCTATCAATAAAAAAACCTCCTGCGATATCATCGTCGATTTTATGATATCGCAGGAGGGATTCCCTTCAGCATAGATTTTTATGTATGGCAATCAGAGTTTTACTTTCCAAGGGATTGTACAACCTCTTCAATCGGTGCATCATTGCTACAAAATACAACAGCCTTATCTGTAAGCAATATATAGTAGCAATCATACTGATATGTTCTATATCCCTCTCTTGAAGTCTCTAATCCGCTGGCAGTCAACATATCAACAGTTACCCAGCTTTGCTCATAATACTCTTTAGCGGTGATTTTTTTAGCACTAAATGTCTGATAGGACATTTCACTAACTCCATACTTATAAACGTTCTTTCCCTCAACCTTTCCGACCAATTCCAAAGTCCTTTTCTTTGAAAAGTCGAAATTTGGCATGTTACTAACTCCATGCAGGTTCCATTGAGCAAAATAGAACATCACTCCCGTACCAACTACTATAATAGCCAGTATTGTTCCTAAGATAATTGATAGTTTTTTGTAAAAATTAACTTCATTTCTTCTATCGTAATTCATCCTCTTGTCTCCTTGTAAGTAACTCGAAGGATATACCGACTTAAGTGAAGCTCGCACTTATGTCGTATATACACAGTATATCACAGTATAAAATATTATTTTCTATGCTTATTTTATATCAAATAACATTAAATTTTTACAAAATCCCGCCCATATCGACTTCCCTGAGCCTCGCCTCAAGCCCAGTATAGCGCTCATCTATTCTATTATTGTCGATCATCCTATGCATACGCTCCTCTGAACCAACTAGTATTACCAGCTTCTTACCCCTAGTGATTGCTGTATATAGTAGGTTTCTCGTCGCAAGCATCGGTGGAAATCCTGATATCGGCATAATTACTACAGGAAATTCACAGCCCTGACTTTTGTGAACAGTTACCGCATATGCAAGCTCAAGCTCATCGAGCTCCTCACTATCGTAGGTCACAAATCTGCCGTCAAAATCCACCACCATCTTGGCATTATCATTATCTATAGTATTGATTACGCCCATGTCACCATTGAATATGCCGCGTCCGCTCTGCCTTCCGAGCTGCTGCCATTCCATTTGGTAGTTGTTTCTGATTTGCATGACCTTGTCACCCTCACGGAAAACCTTGGAGCCAAACTTCCTTTCATTTAGCTCTTCCGAAGCAGGATTGATTATGCTCTGCAGCATCTCGTTAAGGCTCGCAGTTCCAAGCCCACCTTTTCTGGTCGGCGTAAGCACCTGAATATCACCATTGCCCTTCACGAAGTCATAGTAGCTTTCAAGTCTTCCAGTCACAAGTTCTTCAATCGTCTCTCTGATTTCTTCTTCACCTCTTCTGTGCATAAAGAAGAAATCGCTATCTCTACCTCCAGATTCAGGGTATTCTCCACTATTAATAGAGTGGGCATTAACAACTATTCGGCTCTCACTCGCCTGTCTAAATATCTCCTCAAGTCTAATAGTCGGAACGTAGTCGCTATTAATCATATCTAAGAGCACGTTACCTGCCCCAACAGAAGGAAGCTGGTCAGCATCTCCAACTATTATAAGCCTACTATCGTCCTCAAGAGCACTCAGAAATCCATCCATCAGCATGAGGTCAATCATCGACGCCTCATCCACTATAAAGGAATCCTCTTCGAGTGGATTTTCCAAATTTCTGCCAAATTCCATCTCGTTCTCATCCTCCGAGTACACGTACTCAAGAAGCCTATGTATCGTCATCGCCTCAACTCCGGAGGTCTCCGTTATACGCTTAGCTGCACGTCCAGTAGGAGCAGCGAGTGCTACCGAGATGCCCATTTGTTTGAAAATCTTTACGATGAGATTGATAATCGTCGTCTTACCTGTTCCAGGTCCACCCGTAATAATAGTAATCTTGTTGGTCAGAGCAGCACGAATTGCCTTTCTCTGATCACCAGATAGCTGAATCCTCTCATCCGCTTCTGCGGCGTTGATAAGGTTGTCTGGGTCAGCAGCAAGCGGCGGCATATAGCCATTCATAATCCTCTTGATATGATACGTTACGCTCTGCTCCGCTTGATAGAAGAAATGCTGGTACACCACAGGCACACCATCGAGCGAATCTAGCTCAATTTCTCCCGCAAAGGCAAGCGCAGTAAGGTTTTCCTCGATTAACTCACTCGAGATGTCGAGTAGCTTTATTGCGCTCTCAAGCAAAACATCCTTCGGTACATAAGTGCTGCCGCTATTCGAAAATACCGACAGTGCATACTTGATGCCGCTCTTGATTCGGAACTCGCTCTCAGCCTCTATTCCGATTCTGCTCGCAATCTCATCCGCCTTATTAAAACTGATACCGTATATGTCTTCGACTAGTGTATAGGGATTCTCCGCTACTACCTCAAGCGACTTATCCCCATATAGCTTGTATATCTTAACTGCCTGCGCCGGCTGAATTCCATACTCTCCGAGACCAAGTGAAATTTTGGTAAATTCGCGCGACTCCTTGTATGACTTTGCGATTTTCTCGACTGTCTTAGGTCCTAGACCATTTATGGATAGCAGTGCCTCTGGATTCTCCTCGATTACATCAAGAGCGTCTTTACCGAACTTATCGACAATCCTCTTGGCCATGTTAGGACCTATGCCTCTGATGGCTCCCGATGCAAGAAATACCCTTATGCCTTCCGCATCATCAGGTAGCTGTTCCTCATACGCAGACACGTTAAACTGCTCACCATAACGCGGGTGAATCTTGAAGCTCCCCTCCAGCTTGTACGTTATCTCAGGATTTATCGCATGGAACATCCCAGAGATTTTAAACTGCTCATCTTCCGTCTCGAAGAGGCATATCGCAAAGCCGTTGGATTCATTATTGTATATTACTTGCGTGATCTTACCGATCTTGATTTCCGTAACTGCCATTAACGCATCCTAATTCGCAAGCTATCGGGCTCTTTAAATCAAGTCATCTAAGCAATTATGACTCCTATCCCGAATGTCGCATTTTAATTACACAGCCTAAAACGTGCGCTTATACAGCCTTCTATTATCGAGTGGCCACACACGATCACCGAACTCACCGTCTGAAACTCCCTTGAGCCCTTCCTCCATATCGAACATCCTCGCATCGACAATGTCCAGGTAGTGCAGCATCTCTGCCTCTGGGAACAGTGGCTTCTTAGGGCTTCCAAACTCGGGTTCGTAGTGATGAGAGAGTATCATGTGTTCGAGCAGTACCGCCTTTTCTTCGCTGATACCGAGTTCCTTGCAAAGGTCATTTACAAGAGTAATTCCCTGTACGATATGCCCGAGCATCTGTCCCTTAAACGAGTAGCCTGGCGATATACCGTTCTTGTCCGACAGAATCTCATTAAGCTTCTCGATATCGTGAATCGCAACTCCAGCAACCAGAAGGTCTCTGGATAGATTCGTGTATACCTCGCACAGCCTGTTGGCACTCATCATCATGCGCTTGATGTGATAGAGCAGACCGCCGTACTCAGCGTGATGGTTGGACATCGCCGCTGGATAGTACATGAGTTTCTCTTTATTGCCCTCATATAGATGTAGACATAGCTTCTTGAAATCCTCATCCTGCATAGCGTTGATCTCACCGATAATGTATTCATACATATCTATCGGCTTTTCAGGCGCAGACTTCACAAAATCGCTCATCTCTAGATCATCCTCTTCAGTGGCAAGCCTAATCTGATTGATGCGCAGCTGAGTTTGTCCCTTCCAATCAGTCACAGATCCTCTCACCTTAACGAGGTCTCCGACCTTGAGAGACTTCAGAAATTCGATGTTATTCTCATCCACGTCCCACTTCTTGGCGGAGAGGTCTCCTGTTGCATCGGTCAGCATCACATCCTGATACTCCTTACCATTCGAGCCAACCTTAATCGAAGTGGCTTTAATCATAAAGAAGTCGGTGATATTGGTGTTCGGTTTTATATCTATTACGTTCACATTTTTCATGTGTATACCTCCTAAATTCACCTTTTGATTATACAACACTTTTCTAGGTGTCGCCACACCACGCGCCCTCCATTGAGGGCAGTTTAGACATGTGGTAAAATTATAGAAATCATGAAGAGAGGGCTTGAAAATGGGATTAAATGATACTCCTTCGGGAAATAGATATACAATCGGATTATTCGGACCGCGAAATGTCGGTAAATCTTCGCTCGTAAATAAGCTTCTCGGGCAGGATTTAGTGCTTACCTCGGACGTTGCAGGTACTACGACAGACCCCGTCTCTAAAAGCATGGAACTCCTACCTATAGGGCCAGTCTTGTTCGTAGATACGGCAGGGCTCGACGATGAGGGCGAGCTCGGTCTAAAGCGTGTAGATAAGTCATATGAAGCCCTCAGAAAGTGCGACCTTGCGCTGTTCGTACTCGATGCAAGCAGGCAAGGCGGTAAATTCTCAAAGATGGCAGAACAATTCCTTAGAGAGTCTCGCAAGAGAAATATGCCTACTATAGTCGTGATCAATAAATGCGAAAGTGTCGAAGGTCCTGTTTCACATAGAGAGTGCTTTGACATACCTGCCGACGTTCCCATCGTCTGTACGGATGCACTCAGCGGTTCAGGCATCGAAGACCTTAAGCAGGCTATTATAAAATGTGCAAAGCAGGATGACTCTCCCATCGGTTTAACGGATGGAATCGTCAATAAGGGTGATGTCGTTCTGCTCGTCACTCCGATTGATTCTGCAGCACCTAAGGGGAGATTGATTCTACCGCAGCAGCAAGTCATTCGAGACATCCTGGATAAGGGGGCAATGGCTCTCGTGGTCAAGGAGACGGAAGTCAAGGCTGCTATTACTGCTCTCGGCAAGGCTCCAGATATCGTAATCACCGACTCACAGGCGTTTAAGTCAGTGGCAAACGACATCCCGCCTGATATGCCACTTACGTCTTTTTCGATTATATTTGCAAGACAGAAGGGCGACCTAGCGCAGCAACTTCAAGGCGCACGTGCACTCGATGCACTCGAGGCAGGTGATAGAATTCTCATCAGCGAAGGCTGTACTCACCACCGCCAGTGCAACGATATCGGCACCGTCAAGATACCTAAACTAGTTCGTAAGATTCAGCCAGATGTAGAATTCGACTGGACTTCAGGCGGCGAGTACCCACGCGACCTCAGCGGTTATAAGGTCATAATTCACTGTGGTGCTTGCATGCTGAACAGGCACGAGATGCAATATAGGCTCGGTGAGGCAGACACGCAAGGCATCCCAATCGCGAACTACGGAATGGTAATCGCATACTGCAACGGAATACTTGAGAGGGCGATTTGCCCGTTTGGAATATAGGAGGACATTATGGATTTTGATGCAAAAACAGCTGTTGATGCAACCGTAAAATGGATCAGCGATTGGTTTCAGGTGAACGGTCCCGGCTGCAACGCAATAATCGGGATCAGCGGAGGTAAGGACAGCTCGATAACTGCTGCCCTTCTGGTGCAGGCACTCGGCAAGGAACGAGTAATCGGAATCATGATGCCTAACGGAGAGCAGAGTGATATGGATATGGCGCTGCTACTGACTAACCACCTCGGTATAGAGAGCCATGTCATCAACATAGAAGCGGCATACAATGGTGCAGTTAAGGATATCGAGAGTGCGATTGGAGAGTTAAGCAAGGATTCTCTTATCAATCTAGCTCCCCGCCTCAGAATGGCGACTCTATACGCTGTCGGTCAGTCGAGAAATGGCAGGGTTGCCAACACCTGCAACCTTTCCGAGGACTGGGTCGGCTACTCAACTAGATACGGAGATGCGGCAGGTGACTTTAGTCCTATTTCATCTTTTACAACTGCCGAAATCCGCGCAATGGGCCGCGTGCTTGGAGTACCCGAAGTCCTGATTGAGAAGGTCCCTTCCGATGGTCTTAGCGGAATGACAGATGAGGATAAGCTCGGCTTCACTTACGAAGTCCTCGACCGCTATATCAGAACTGGAGAAATCGAGGATCCTAAAACTAAGGAGCGAATCGATATGCTTCACGAGCGCAATCTATTCAAGCTGCGCTATATGGATAGTTTTAAGTATGAGGGGTAGTGGCAATTCACATTTAGCTATAATAACCGGAGCAAAAAATACTGGAGCTAGGTCATCGGACCTAGCTCTTTCTTATCTTATAACTTGTTATTAATCGGAATTCCTCGTGCTACTTATCCCCCAAAACCACCTTTATAACTTCGACAAGCTCATCCATCTGCTCCTTGGTTCCTATCGTTACTCTTATATAGTCATCTATCCTAGGTTTAGCAAAGTGGCGCACAAGGACTCCACGTTCCTTAAGCTTCTCGTATAGCTCTCGGCCGCCGAAGCCGTCCAGCTTCATGTAAAGGAAATTTGCCTGAGATGGCAGTACATCGAAGCCTAGAGCATTCAGCTTATCCGCTGCATAGTCCCTCGCCTCAATTATTCTCTGCAGGTTCTCCTGATAGTAGTCCTCCGCGTCAACTGCCGCCTCTGCCAGAATAAGTGACATAGCATTGACTGCATAAGGATTTGTCGAATACTGCATCTTGGTCAGGTCTTCGATTAGGGCAGCATCTCCTACCGCAAAACCAAGCCTTCCTCCTGCAAAGCTCCTCGACTTCGAGAAAGTCTGCACGACAAGTAGGTTGTCGTATTTAAGGGTTAGTGGAATCGCCGATTCAGCACCGAAGCCTGCATACGCCTCGTCTATAATCACTACATTATCGGGATTTGACATAACAAGCTCCTCAATCTGGGTACGGCTGAGTGCGATTCCAGTCGGAGCATTTGGATTAGGTAAAACTATATTCTTATCTATTCCTATATAGCCTTCCAGATCGACAGTCAAGTCATCACGCAGTTGCTTAATCTCATAATTTATCTCATGGAGACGTGCCACAACCTCGTAGAAACTATAGGTAACATCGGGGATAACTATACTATCGTTCGTGTCGTTCCAAGCCATGAAAGCGAAGTTCAGAATATCATCTGAGCCATTTGACAGGAACACATTCTCTGGCTGCACTCTGTAGAGCTCAGCCATCTTGACCTTGAGTTTCCTACCTGTCGGGTCTGGATAGAGGCGCATATCTTCCATATTCGCATCGCGCATCGCTTGGTATACGGCAGGTGCAGGTGGGAACGGCGACTCGTTGGTGTTGAGCTTGAGATATTTCCTATCCTTGGGCTGCTCGCCCGGTGTATATGACTTGAAGTCCTTGTATAATTCTCTGATAAATCTGCTCATGACTATTACTGTTCTTCTGTATCTACGTTTTCTTCAAAATTATTATTTTTATCCAGTACAGTTTTGTACCCGCCCTCTCCGTACATAAGGCATTTGTTGACCCTCGTAATCGTAGCGGAGCTTGCACCGGTAAGTTTGCTGATCTCATTAAAGACTTTACCATCTGTAAGAAGTCTCGCTACCTCAAGCCTGTGCGCTAGGTCCTGAAATTCTTTAATCGTACAAATGTCCTCGAAGAACTTTATGCACTCCTCCTCAGTCTCTAGCGACAGAATCGCGTCAACAAAGTTCTGTAGCCATCTTGATTCAACTTTATTCATGTTCGATACCTCGATTTAATTCAATATAAGATATGAATCTATACTATCACTTTAGCGCGCTAAATTCAAACAGCGAAATTGAGAGTCCATTAACGATTTTGTACGGTGCGAACACATGATGCGAAGCCTCCGGAACAGAAAAGGTGCGACGAGATGACTCGCCGCACTTTAGTGGTTAAAATATTTATATTGAGTATTTAATTATTCGTCTGCCTCAGAAAACATGTCCTTGCTTACGTCGCAAAGAGGACAAGCCCAATCATCTGGTAGATCCTCAAATGCAGTTCCTGGCTCGATTCCGTTATCTGGGTCACCAACTGCTGGGTCATAAACGTATCCACAAACGTCACATACATACTTCTGCATATCAATATCCTCCTCTAAAATTAAATCTAATTTTGTAATCAATTGTTTATAAATCGATTGTATCACATTTAATTTAATTGTAAAGTAATTTTGTGTTTTATATATAAAACATTTTTCGGTTTATTTGCTGTCCCTCCGTGGCACCTACAGTTCCCTGCCCTTGCAGGAATCACTAAGCAATGATACATTAGACTCTGTAGAAAGGAGCCTCGAATTGAAGATTAAAATCATTGCAATTATATGCGCACTGAGCTTCATGGTAGCTGCACTACTGACTGCAGCAGATATAACTATGTACCATATCCCAGGGTATTACCGCCACCAATTTGAAGAAAAAGACGTGCTCGGCGACTTGAACCGCAATATAAATATGGACAACGCGATGTCTGCGTTTAGCGAGATGATGGAGTATCTGCGCGGAAATCGTTCTAATCTGAATATCGAGGTAACTGCCGATGGTACTCGGCAGGAGTTTTACACTGCTCGCGAAAAGGCTCATCTTAAGGATGTGCGTGCCATATTCCTCAAAGCCTATCTGGCGAGGCTGATAGCCGCTCTAATATTCTTTATCTCTCTCATCTGTATTTTTATTTACTATAAATACAGAACATCTTACCGTTCATCAATCTGCAAGACATTCATCAATACATGCACAATTACAAATGCCGCCTTCCTGCTGGTAGTCGGAATAGCGGCTGTAAATTTCGATAAAGCATTTATGATATTTCATAAGGTGCTATTTGCAAATAATTACTGGAGGCTTAACCCGAACGAAAGCGACCTCATCAACTTGCTACCACTGTCGTTCTTCGAGCATACGGTACTCGTGATATGCGGAATCTACTTTGTCATGATTTCGATTGCTGTGGTTGTGACGTTGAAGTTGCGACCTCGAAGCTAATTGAATCGCTTATAGTACTTCTTGTTGAACTGCTTCTGCAGGTTGATTCGTGGTTTGCGATTGACGTTGGCTTCGACAATGAACCCGAAGTTATTGTATATGTCTTTGTAAAGTGCATCCTGATCTACAGTCTTGATATCTATTTCATCTAACCCTGTTGAGCTATCATATCCATATTCTAATCTGAAGGCTTCATCAAAAAAATAGTCTTTATCCACAACGTCATAAAATATATATCTACTTTTTTCTTCTGAAACACCATACTTTATGATAACTCGCTCACTATCTGAAAATGTATTATAAATGATAAAACCGCCATCGTCCCTATACCGTATGTTCTTCTTGTTAGGCTTATAGATAACGTCCATATTTTCTAGTGCTATTGCCATTTCTGGATGTGTTCCCTTCTTATGCTCCATGTTGTGGGCATAGTAAACGGAGTATTTTCTGAGGTTATAGTCGATGTATAGGTTGGCACATATGAATATAAGACACATGCATATGCCTAGTATTATTGTAGTCGCTACTAGTATTTTCTTCATTGAATTTCACAACTTACCATTAGTTGAATCGCTTATAGTACTTCTTGTTGAACTCTTTCTGCAGATTGATTCGTGGCTTGCGATTGACGTTGGCTTCGACAATGAATCCGAAATCCTTATATATGTCTTTATAAAGAGCTTCTTGATCTACCGTCTTAATGTCTATTTCATCTTCTCCTGTTGAACTATCATGACCATAACTTAGTTTAAACGTTTCATTGAAATAGTATTCTCTTTCTAAAGAATCATAATAAATATAACGAAGTTCTTTTTCTCCTCGATTGCAACTCATGATAACCTGTTCACCATCTGTAAAATTTTTGTAAATGATAAAAGTTCCATCTTCTCTATACCTTATATTTTTCTTGTTAGGCTTATAGATAATTCTCATATTATCTAATGCCATTGCCATCTCTGGATGTGTTCCCTCCTTATGCTCCATGTTGTGGGCATAGTAAACGGAGTATCTTCTGAGATTTTGATCAGGGTATAAATTTGTATATGCAAACCATCCGAAAGATATAAATATTATAAGTGTTGTTGCAATTTTTAGCTTTTTCTTCATCAAATCTCACACCTTGAAGTTAGTTGAATCGCTTATAGTACTTATTATACCTTTTTTTACACTACGAATTACTCTAGTTGCTCGCTTCCGCTTACCCAGTCATCACAACTAAGAGTCGTGGAAATAAAGAAGTGAAGCGTGAGGTTTCGGCAAGT
>ERZ773027.1966-NODE-1966-length-10440-cov-26.655561_pt1 | contig 10440 bp, 8 predicted proteins | sample MGYA00511032_ERZ773027 | MGnify/ENA primary metagenome ERZ773027 (study PRJEB29015, sample SAMEA2738138) | human oral metagenome | biome: human oral; feature: human-associated habitat; material: saliva | place: China | collected 2190 ... | reverse complement strand
TGCGGGTTTGGCGGAATTGGCAGACGCACCAGATTTAGGATCTGGCGCTTAACGGCGTGGGGGTTCAAGTCCCTTAACCCGCATTAAGATATAATAAATGAGCCGGCTTAGCTCAGTTGGTAGAGCATCTGATTTGTAATCAGAGGGTCGCGTGTTCAAGTCATGTAGCCGGCATTTTTTTTAATATTCAGACTCATGAATGCGAACGTAGTTCAGTGGTAGAACACCACCTTGCCAAGGTGGGGGTCGCGGGTTCGAATCCCGTCGTTCGCTTAGAGAGGCCGGGGTGGCGGAACTGGCAGACGCACAGGACTTAAAATCCTGCGATTGGTAACGATCGTACCGGTTCGATTCCGGTCCTCGGCATAGACTTAGGTTGGAGAAGAAGCACCCTTAGCTCAACTGGATAGAGTACCTGACTACGAATCAGGCGGTTAGAGGTTCGACTCCTCTAGGGTGCATTTTTTTATTTACTTCGGGAAGTAGCTCAGCTTGGTAGAGTACTTGGTTTGGGACCAAGGTGTCGCAGGTTCGAATCCTGTCTTCCCGATATGCTAATTCATAGAAGACAACGGCTATATGCTGTTGTTTTTTTATATTTTATGGGTCCTGGTTTTTTGCTTTTCTATAATGTCTCTATAATTTATAAGTTTTCGTAAATTAGATAGTATCCATATGGGATCTGGTCTTTTTACTTTTTACTAAAGTATTTTGCTTACTTCATATTTTTGGGTGTTTATGCGTGCCTATTGCCTTGATTGAATTTTTACTTAATTTTTTGTATACTAATATGTGGATAATCATTTATTGATGGGAGATTTTTATATGTTAAAGCAAGATTGACTCGAGTATTTTGAAGCTGTGAATGGCCATTCAGCAACGGATGCGGAAATTACTCAAGCTTTGCTGGCTGGTGAATTTGTGGAACCTGAGGTGACAAGTACGAACCAAGTTGGAAGTGAAACTGGCTCAATCATATCAGACTCTGTTCCAGCACAAGGAGGAGCTTCAAACGGTGAATATTATGCTCAGCAGCAAAATAGTTTTCAGGAACAGAATGGGCAAACTCCGTTCACTCAGCCAACTGGGCAGCAATATCAAGAGCTTCCTCAGCAACAGCAAAACCTAAATCAATTTGCTAATCAAACACAATCGTTTGCTCAGCAGGGCTATCCTTATCAACAGCCAAATGGTGGGCAACCTAACCAGTTTGTTAGTCAGCCTCAATCTTCTGGTTCGCAAGGCTTTAATCAGCAAGCTTATCAAAATAATCCGCAAGGCCGGTTCAATGCGCAGAATTTCCAGCAAGGTCCACAGGCCTACTATAGTCAGCAACAGCCGGCGCAACCAAGTGAATTTTCTAAAACAATGAAAGGTTTCTGGGCTTGGCTTGTTTCTGCTTGGAAGTCGCCAACTTCAGAGGTTGAAAGTAGTAAATTGAATGGCTATCTTTCCCTAGGATTGACTGTTTTCTTTGCGGCTATTGTGGTGAATTATAATTTTTATAATATTATTTCTTCGGTGAGTTTTGGCTTTTACAGTGGTCCGACTTTTGATTTTAGGCTTTTCTTGGTCTCACTGATAGCAGCAGCCCTCGTTCTTTTCTCCATTATTTTAGGAGGCTTTGCTGTAAAACGCATGGTCTATAAGGATGGAAGCTTTAGCTTTAATAAGGCATTTGACTGGTATGGCAGACTCTATGCGATTGTCTTACCTTTTGTGGCTCTTTCTGCTTTATTTAGCTTACTTGGGATTATGTCTGTTTCCCTCTTCCTAGCATGGATTGGCTTAGTGTTAATTGGGGTTGGTGCAACCTTTGCTTTGATTTATTCAAAATCTAGCACGTCTATGGATCCTTTTTATAAATATTTACTGGCAATTATTGTCAATGGTGTGATTACATTTATCTTTACTTTCATCGCTTTCTCATTACTGATGAGTCTTATGATGATGTAAAGTTCTGGGAGGTGATTTATGGTAACGAAAGAAAAGTGGGTTGAGCTTTTTGAGCAAGTGATTGGTAGAAAGCCAACCGCAGATGAGTTTTTAGAAGGAAAACGTTCTGATTTTGATCCCAGAAAGATTATTTCTATTGCGGCTCCAGCAGGACAAAGTAACGATGGGCCAGCTGAAGAGAAGCAAAGCTCGGTGACTCAGGAACAAAATTTTGGGCAAGAGGAGCAAGCTGTAGAGTTTCTCAAAGAAGAATTTGTTGAGGTTTCTCCTAAAGAAGAAAAGCAAGAGATTTCAGAATCGGATCAATACCAAGAGCAACGGGAGAATTGGCTGCAAGCTTTCGAGACGCATATTGGCAGAAAGCCGACTAAAGAGGAATTTTTAGAAGCACGAAATCAAGGTTTTGCTAATTTGCCTATTCGCTCTGAATTATTGGATTCGGAATTACCACAGAAAGCAATAAAAAAAGCAGAAAAAAGAATGTCGAAGAAGAAAGTCATGCTGATTGCTCTCCCTCTGATTTTGCTTTCTGTTTTGGTGGCAGCCTTTCTATATCTGAGCTCGGTGACAGGTGTTAAAGTTGTTACGGATGATTTTGCAAAAGCAGTTATTAAAAAGGATTATGATGGAATCGCAAACCTGCTCTCTTCTAGTTCAGATAAGTGGACACGTGCAGACGCGAGGGCTTTGGTCGAGCACTTAGAGAGTCAAGAAATCAATATTGAGACCGAGCTGGACAACATTGCTAAGTCAAAGGGTAAATCAGCCTATATTGATGACAATCAGAATAAGCTTTTAGGTGTAACTGAAAAAAGCAAGAAATTTGGGATTTTCCAGGAATATCAAATAGTGGCCTATCCAGTAGAGGTTAAGGTTAACACGGACTTAGACAATGCGAGCATCAAAGCAGGAGATAAGAAAAGCCTTACTTTGAGTAAGAATGCTGAAACGAATATTGGTAAATATCATTTTATCAAGCAGGAATTTACCCTGAAAGGGAAGACGGAAGTCGGAGAAATTGAGAGCAAGATTCAGCTTGATTTAGCAACTGCTAAGAATAATGAAATTAAATTGGATCTTAAATCTGAAAAGAAACGATTGAAGGTTATTATGCCAGCAGAAGCTTCAAATGCAACAGACCTTAAAATTGTTGTAAATGGCAAGGAAATTGGTAGTAGCTTGGATCCAGATATTCAAGTCGTACCACATCAAGAACTGGAAGTTTATGCTAAATTTGTTGTTGCTGATAACACTTTTGTAACCAACAAGGAAAGTATTGTTGTCAAGGGAGACATGCTTGATGTTGCTTTATCTTTACCTAAAGAAGTGACAGATAAGCTCAAAGAAAAGGACGAAGAAGCTAAAAAGGTAGAAGCTAACAAGGCAAAAATTACCAATTTCCTTAGCGAATATCGCACGGCTGTTTTTAGATCGGTCTCTAATCGTTCTAATTATTATGCTCAATATTATGATACTTCTAGTCCAGCATACAAGGAAATGGTTGAGTGGACTACAGGTGGTGGTGTCAAGAAGGCGAAAATTGATTATTACGATCCAGGAGCTTTGGATATCCGTGAAGTGAGAGAGGAGAACGGGTCCTATATTGTGACGACTTATGAAGACTATACAGTTCACTATATTGATAGTACTCCAAATAGTGTCAATCGAAAAAATAAAACTTACTATTTGAGGCCGACCGGAAATTCCTTTGCAATCTATAATATTGAAGTTTCAGAAAGTTAGTGGGGTACAATGAAATCTAATAAATTTATTTTTCTAGCAGTTTCAGTCTTGGTTTTAGGGGCTTGCTCAGCTGTTAAAGACAATACTGAAAGTAGTACAAACAAGCAGGCAAATAGCTCAAAGGTATCTTTGGAGAAAAAAGAGGCTGAAAAAGATCAAACATCTAGCCAAGATACCAGAAGTGAGTCGTCGGATGGCACGGAGTCTAAAAAGGAGCAAAAGCAGGAAATAACTGTCGATAAAAATGTTTCTTACAATGGGAGATACTATAGTGTTCAAGGAAAATATGACGAAATTGTCATTGCCAATAAACACTATCCCTTATCAGCTGACTACAATCCAGGTGAGGATCCGACTGCTAAAGCAGAATTACTTAGGTTAATCGCAGATATGCAGGCCAAAGGCTATCCTATCAGCGATCAATATAGCGGCTTTCGTAGTTATCAAACGCAGGTGGGGCTTTATCAGAGTTATGCTAATCGAGATGGACAAGCCGCGGCTGACCGCTACTCGGCAAGACCGGGCTACAGTGAGCACCAAACTGGTTTAGCTTTTGATTTGATTGATAATAGCGGCAATCTAGTTGAAGAAGCTGGGGCAAGTCAGTGGCTCTTGGACAATGCCTATAAATATGGTTTTGTAGTACGCTATCCTGTTGGCAAGGAGGGTTCTACTGGCTATGTGCCCGAAAGTTGGCATCTACGCTATGTAGGAAAAGAGGCCAAGGAAATTTCCGAATCTGGTCTCACACTGGAAGAATATTATCATTTTACAGGTGGTAATTATGTCCAATAAAATCTAATTGCAGACTTAGCGTCTACCTTATTCTCAAAAATTAGAAGCTACATACCTCACTTTAAAAGTGGAGTTGAGCTGCTGTATGATTAGAAAAATGCATAGTAAAACCAGTCCTCGTTTTTTGGGGACTGGTTTTTTATTTTGTTGACACTAAGACCTAACTCATAAGATGAGCAGAGCTCGAGTTGACTTTATCTTATTATTTTATAATTTCAATCTTTTCGATTTTAATATCTGTTTTGGGTTTATCTTTATCGCCAGTTTCTGTGGCAGCGATTTTGTCTACCACGTCCATTCCTTCAATGACTTGACCAAAGACAGTATAGCCACCGTCAAGACTTGGATTTCCACCATTTTTGTAAGCTTCAATGATTTTAGCTGGGAAGGTGTCAGTCGGTAATTGTTTAGATAAGTCTTTCTTGCTTTGGTTGATGAAAAATTGACTGCCGTTGGTATCTTTTCCAGCATTAGCCATGGCTAGTGCGCCGCGCAAGTTATAGAGGTAAGGGGAATATTCATTCTTGAAGCCATTTCCTGAGTCAATAGCCTCATTCTTGCCTTTCCAAATGGATTCGCCACCCGTACCATCTCCTTTAGGATCGCCGGTCTGAATCATGAAATCATTGATAACGCGGTGGAAAATCACACCGTTATAATAGCCTTCCTTTGCATGTGTCAGAAAATTTTCGACAGCTAAAGGAGCATATTTAGGAAACAGCTTGAGGCGAATATCTCCTTGTGTTGTGATAATCTTGACTTCAGCCTCATCTTCAGCAACTTCTGTAGATAGTTGTGGGAAGTTGGCATTTTCATTGGTCATGGCATCCTTGTATTTTTCACGGAGTTTTTGAGCTTCAGCTGCCTCAGAGCTGGTATCGGTAGCAGAAGACTGCTTAGGAGCGCTGGAGGACTTGGTAGTAGAATCTTCTTTAGCAGAGCAGCCTGCCAGAGCAAGTGCAGATAAAAGACTAAAAAGAATGATTTTTTTCATAAATAACCTTTCTATGCATAAGTTTATGAACTATTGCTATTTTACTATAAGTGCTTTAGTTTTTCAAACTTTCCTGCGTCAGAAATTCCAATAGTAGCGATTTAAGGATTTCTGGACGTAGATTGTAGTTGTAAAGTTCTTGCAAGCTAACCCATTCGGGCTGGTAAATATTTTTGGGACTACTGCGCTCAAGCTCCTCGCCTTGTATGCGGGGAGTCTCGGCCGTACATAGTTCAGCGTAAAAATAATATTCCTCTTTTCTCTGATTGTTCAGGGAAAAAGCTGTGTGCAGCTGGTCAGCAGAAAAACTAAGATTGACTTCTTCTTTCATTTCCCGTAAGGCGGCTTCTAGAGGTCCTTCTCCAAGTTCGATAGTCCCACCGGGAATCACGAAATACTCTTGTTCATTCTTCCAGCGATGAATCAGCAAAATCTTGTCTAAGAAAGGATTGTAGACAATCACACCTGCTCGCATACTATTCTCCTTTCCGATGTTTTCTTCTAAATAGTCTAGCAAAAATAGCTAGGGATTACCAATCCGAGCTATAGAAACACTTTCTTGAAATTTCTGCTTGTTAGAAAAAATATATATGTTAGAATGAATGCGATACATCAGGAATGGAGCACTTGTGTCTAGAAATTTTTAGGAAGCTATGTTGTTCATCTAGTTTTATAGTGGCCTTTCAAATAGATGCTCTTTTAGTAGTACCCTTGGCCAAAGAATTGGCCGTTCGTTTTTTGAAAGATCATCATAAGCGCTAGCAAAATATTGGGGTGCATCCTTGTTAGTGGAACGTTATTTGGGAGCTTGGGGAACAAATTTTGTAATGGCGGTTTCCCTTAACTTTCTCTTGGCTGGTCCGCTCTCTCGTTTTATTCTAGGGCGTATCCAGAAACCTTTCCCTAATTAAGAAAAAGTCAAAGATTTTGAAGATGATGATGAAGTTCCGACAATTATTTGAGGAAAAATCATGGTAAAATAAGATGAGAATTATTGGTTTTGTTTGACAAAATTTATCATTCGTTTGAAGGGAGTTTGATTATGGTAAGACGTTTAACAAGAAGTGCTGATGATAAAATCATTGCGGGAGTTTGCTCCGGCTTGGCTCGGTATTTTAATATAGATCCGGTCATTATCCGTGTTATCTGGGGAGTTTCCTTTTTTGCTTATGGGATTGGACTTCTTCCCTACCTCATTTTCTGGGTGATTTTGCCAGAAGAATAAAGCAGAAACTAGTTGCAAAAGGCAGCTAGTTTTCTCTTTAGAAGATCTTAAAATATGGTATAATGAAAGTTATGGCAAATAAGAAAAATACAAGAAACGGTCGGACTACGAGAAGGCCGACAAAAGCGGAATTAGAAAGACAGAAAGCGATTCGACGGATGATAGTCACCTTTGTTTTGGCTATTGTTTTGTTGTTTGCTGCATTGAAGCTGGGCGCTTTTGGCGTCACCATTTATAATTTAATTCGGGTTCTGGTAGGGAGTCTGGCTTATGTGGCGATTCTAGCTGCCTTGTTTTATCTCTTTTTCTTTAAGTGGTTGCACAAACATGAGGGGAAGATTTCAGGCTTTATAAGCTTTTTCTTAGGACTCAGCTTAATTTTTCAAGCCTATTTTGTTCATGTTTTGCATTTGAAAGGACAGGTTTTATCTACAACGCTTACGCGAGTCCTGACAGATTTGATGGCCTTTAAAGTGTCCTCATTTGCTGGTGGTGGGCTGATTGGGGCGGCTCTTTATGCTCCGATTTCTTTTCTTTTTTCAAATATCGGCTCCTATTTCATTGGTCTGCTCCTGATTTTGCTGGGGGCTCTGCTCATGAGTCCATGGTCGCTTTATGATCTTGCTGAGAAATTTAGCGTGACTTTCCAAAACTGGAGAGAAAAAGAGGAGGAAAAACGTCAGCTTCGTTTCCTTGAGCGGGAGGAGAAAGCCGCACAGGCAGCTATGCAAGCCATTGAGGTAGAGCAGGCAGAAACTGAAGTGGATCCTCAAACGGGAGCGATTTTAGATGATGAGGATTTGTCTTACTCGCCTATGGACTTTGATGAGGCGGACTATGCTGAAGAGGGGGAGTATGATCCCCATGAGCCCCTGGACTTTGGCCGCGAAGAGGAAATAGAAGAAGCAGAGGCGGACGTAGAGGTAGATTTTACGACCAAAGAAAGTCTAGACTATAAATTACCCACTATCAATCTCTTTGCGCCTGATAAGCCTAAAAACCAGTCTAAAGAAAAGCGGATTGTCCGAGAAAACATCAAGATTTTGGAAGAAACATTTGCTAGCTTTGGGATTAAGGTTACTGTCGAACGAGCTGAAATCGGACCTTCTGTCACCAAGTACGAGGTTAAGCCAGCTGTCGGCGTTCGGGTCAATCGGATCTCTAATCTGGCGGATGACTTGGCTCTCGCTCTAGCTGCCAAGGATGTGCGAATTGAGGCACCAATTCCTGGGAAGTCTCTTGTCGGGATCGAAGTACCCAACTCTGAAGTTGCGACCGTGACTTTCCGAGAACTCTGGGACCAGTCTAAAACGGATGCTAGTAAGCTCCTAGAAATCCCACTCGGTAAAGCTGTTAATGGTTCGGTCCGTTCCTTTGACTTGGCTAAGATGCCCCATCTCCTGGTAGCGGGCTCTACTGGCTCTGGAAAATCTGTAGCGGTTAACGGTATTATCGCTAGTATTCTCATGAAGGCCAGACCGGATGAAGTCAAGTTTATGATGGTGGATCCTAAGATGGTAGAGCTGTCCGTTTATAATGACATTCCCCACTTGCTTATCCCTGTTGTGACCAATCCTCGTAAGGCCAGCCGCGCCCTCCAGAAGGTTGTAGACGAGATGGAAAACCGCTATGAACTCTTCTCCAAGGTCGGTGCCCGTAACATTGCCGGCTACAATGCTAAAGTAGCCGAGTACAATGCTCAATCAGAGTACAAGCAGGTTCCCCTGCCTTTAATCGTCGTCATTGTGGATGAGTTGGCTGACCTTATGATGGTGGCCAGCAAGGAAGTGGAAGACGCTATTATTCGTCTGGGACAAAAGGCGCGTGCGGCTGGAATTCACATGATTCTGGCTACCCAGCGTCCATCAGTAGATGTTATCTCCGGTCTGATCAAGGCCAATGTACCCTCTCGTATTGCCTTTGCTGTGTCCAGCGGGACAGACAGTCGGACTATTCTAGATGAAAATGGAGCAGAAAAGCTTTTGGGGCGTGGCGATATGCTCTTTAAGCCGATTGATGAAAACCACCCAGTTCGTCTGCAGGGCTCCTTTATCTCAGATGAAGATGTGGAGCGAATCGTAGCTTTTGTCAAGAATCAAGCTGAAGCTGACTATGACGATAGTTTTGATCCAGGCGAAGTATCTGAAAGTGATTTGGATACTGGCGGGGGCGATGATGAAGGCGATCCCCTCTTTGAGGAAGCCAAGGCCTTGGTTATCGAGACTCAGAAAGCTAGCGCTTCGATGATCCAGCGGCGACTTTCGGTCGGCTTTAATCGGGCTACTCGTCTCATGGAAGAGCTGGAAGCAGCAGGTGTCATCGGACCAGCAGAAGGAACGAAGCCGAGAAAAGTGTTGCAGACAAGTTAAACTTTTTCCCGAGTAGTTGGTTAACAAGAATAATGTCCTGTAAATAAAAATCTGCCAGCAGTTAGCCGGCAGATTTTCTCTACTGAAGAATGAAAGGAAAAAAGTTATGAAACTAGATAGCATTCACCATATTGCGATTATTGGCCATGATTATGACAAAACAAAGGATTTTTATGTGGAAAAGCTGGGCTTTGACATGCTGGATGAGCACCATCGACCCGACAAGAAGGACATTCTCTTTAATGTCCGTAAAGGAAATCTGACGCTGGAAATTTTCATCAAGGAAGAGGCTCCTAAGCGGCCAGCCCTGCCTGATCCAGAGCATACTGGGTTGCGGCATCTGGCTTTCCGAGTGACAGATGTCGAAGAAATGCTAGCGGAATTTGACCGTTTGGAGATACCTCATACCGAACTGCGCTATGATGACTTTGATGGCCGTAAGATGGCTTTCTTCTTTGATCCGGATGGCCTGCCTCTAGAGATTCATGAATAAAACTAGGAGAATCGGATGGTCTTCGTTTCTAAGTAGAAGAATAACTCATAAGATTTACATATGAAAACCCCATCGGCTCTGACCGATGGGGTTTATTTTACATTTATAAAAAGAGAGCGATGACCATGGCTAGGTACATAAAGAAGGTCAAGATAAAACCAGCCCGCCAGAAGAATTTAAAGAACTTGGGATAGTAGAAAGTCCGTTTTTTCCTGAGAAAATAGGCGGTGATGGCGATGGCTAGGCCAGACAAGACAAATAATAGGTGAGGCAAAAGACTGTGGTAGAAGGCTTTGTCTGAAATGATATACAACTCTATAGCAAAAAAAGGGAAAGCCAAATCTGCAAAATTCAAGCCAAATTTTCTTAGCCTGAAGACCTTCACCGCGATAATCGATAAGATAAGTGTTAAAAAAATAAATAATACAGAAGCAATTTTTAATAATACCATGTAACTATTTTACCATAAAAATGAGAAAATATAAGAATTTTTCTTGCATTTTGAAAAGATTAGTGTATAATAGAAAAGTATGCAAAAAGCATACTTGTGGGAGGTAAAAATCTCTAATTACCGCCAAAACCACAAAGGAGGATTTAAAAATGGCTAAAAAAGTCGAAAAACTTGTAAAATTGCAAATCCCTGCTGGTAAAGCTACACCAGCTCCACCGGTTGGACCTGCTCTTGGTCAAGCTGGTATCAACATCATGGGATTCACAAAAGAGTTCAACGCTCGTACAGCTGATCAAGCTGGTATGATCATTCCAGTTGTTATCTCAGTTTACGAAGATAAATCATTTACTTTCATCACTAAAACACCACCAGCTGCTGTTCTTTTGAAAAAAGCTGCAGGTGTTGAAAAAGGAT
>ERZ773027.1962-NODE-1962-length-10447-cov-19.620477_pt1 | contig 10447 bp, 4 predicted proteins | sample MGYA00511032_ERZ773027 | MGnify/ENA primary metagenome ERZ773027 (study PRJEB29015, sample SAMEA2738138) | human oral metagenome | biome: human oral; feature: human-associated habitat; material: saliva | place: China | collected 2190 ... | reverse complement strand
AAACTATCACTGATGGTAAAACAGTTGAAATGGCAGCAGGTAAAAACTTGACTGTAAAACAAACTAGCAACGAAGACGGCGCTAAAGTTGAATACGGTTTAGCTGGTGACTTGACTAACATCAAGACTATTAAAAACGAAGGCCCTGCTACTTTCACAATTGGCGGCAACGAATTCAAATTCGATGGCGGTAATGTGAATATGGGTGATAACAACATCACTAACCTTAAATCTGGTGGCGATGTGATCAATAACGCAGCTAACATTGGCGACGTTAAACGTATCTCCAAAGCTAACGATATTCATATCAAAGACAAAACATACACAGTGAACGCTGATAAAACAGTTACATTGGAATATGTTGATGGCAATGATAATGCAGTGAACAAAACAGCTAAGATCGACTTGAGCAACTTGCCAACAGGCGATAAAGCTGCTGTTGAAAGCGTTGTTAAAAAATCTGCTGCTGCAGGCGACACTAACATCGCTGACATCACTGTAGCTGACGGTAAACAAACTGGTGATGCGAATGCTAAATACGAAGTAAATGTTTCCCGTAATGCTGTTAAAGATGCAGCTCGTGAAGCAGTGACTGTAAATACTACGAACACTACTAACAACCCTATCACTGTTACACCTGTTCAAGATGAAACAAACCATAACACAACTTATACAGTAACATTCGATGGCGATAAAGCGGCTAAACAAATTCCTTTGACATACAAAGCGAATGGCTCTAACGACCAAAAAGTTACATTGGATAAAGGTTTGAACTTCACTAATGGTTCCAATACAACAGCTTCCGTAGCTGCTGATGGTGTAGTTAAATACGATCTTAACAACAATGTAAACTTGACTCCATCTGGTTCCTTAACTATTGGTGATACTGTTGTTAACAACGGTGGCTTAACTATTTCCGGTGGCCCATCTGTTCTTAAAACTGGTATTAATGCTGGTAACTTGAACATCACTAATGTAAAAGCTGGTGTAAACGATACTGATGCAGTTAACGTTAAACAGTTGAAAGATTCTCGTACAGTAGTAACTTCCAACGATAATTCCGTAACAGTTAACAAAACTGAAAACGGCAACCAAGTTACTTATGACTTGCATGTAGCTCCAGGTGCGGCACAATCCGTATGGAATGTGAAATCCTCTGGTAATACAACTGCTGATTCCGAAACTACTGCAAAAACTATCACTGATGGTAAAACAGTTGAAATGGCAGCAGGTAAAAACTTGACTGTTAAACAAACTAGCAACAACGACGGCGCTAAAGTTGAATTCGACTTGGCTAACGATATCAAGATTGGTAATGATGGCAAAGACGGTAAAGATGGCGTTGATGGTAAAATTGGCGTAAATGGTAAAGATGGTTCTTCCGTTGTGATCAACGGTAAAGACGGCTCTATCGGTTTGAATGGTAAAGACGGTAAAGACGGTCTTTCTATGAAAGCTGAAAAAGGCCAACCTGGTGTAAACGGCAAAGACGGCATCACTCGTATCGTATACGAAGATAAAACTAACAATAAACACGAAGTTGCGACTTTGGATGATGGTTTGAAATTCACTGGTAACAACACTGATACAGTGAACAACCATAAATTGAACAGCCTTGTAAAAGTTCAAGGTGAAGGCGTAGATAAAACAACTTCTACATCCTTCAAGAGCGCTTCTGGTAACATCAATGTAAAAGCTGATGGTACTGATACTCTCGAAGTTCAATTGAACAAAGATTTGAAAAACATCACCTCCATTAAGAACGATGGCCCTGCAACTATGACAATTGGCGGTAACGAATTCAAATTCGATGGCGGCAACGTGAACATGGGTGGTAACAACATCACTAACCTTAAATCTGGTGGCGATGTAATCGATAACGCTGCTAACATCGGCGATGTAAAACGTATTTCCAAAGCTAACGATTTACACATTGCACCAACTCAATCTGATCGTGCAGGTGAAACTACTACATCTTATTCCTATAATGTGGCAGACAAATCCGTTACATTGAAATACAACGATGGCAATGGCGCTAACCAAGCTAATACAATTGCGAAAATCGACTTGTCTGGTTTGGCTGATCAAATTAAAGACGGCTACTCCTTCTCCACAGATGCGAAAGGTAATGTAGTTGGTAACCACGCTGTAATAGCAGTAGGCAACGGTAAAACTGTATCCTACGCAGCAGGCGATAATTTGACAATTACTCAAAAAATCGATAATGCAACTGGTGAACAAACTTATACATATGCATTGTCTAATGACATCAAAGTTGGTAACGACGGTAAAGATGGTAAAGACGGTGTTGACGGTAAAATCGGCGTAAACGGTAAAGATGGTTCCGCTGTTGTAATCAACGGTAAAGATGGTTCCATCGGCCTCAATGGTAAAGACGGCGAAGACGGTCTTACTATTAAAGGTGCTAACGGTCAAGACGGCGTTGACGGTAAAAACGGCAAAGACGGCATGACTCGTATCGTATACGAAGACAAAAATAACAATAAACACGAAGTGGCAACTACTGACGACGGCATGAAATATGCTGGCGACAATGGTCAAACTGACTCCACTAAAGTTATTGCTAAGAAATTGAACCAAACATTGGACATCGTTGGTGGTGCAGATAAGTCTAAATTGACTGACGGTAACATCGGCGTGAACAACGTAGATGGCAAGTTGAAAGTTCAATTGTCCAAAGAAGTTAACTTGACTCCAGCAGGTTCCTTAACAATTGGCGATACTAAGATCACTGACGGTGGTTTAGTAATCAACAATGGTCCATCCATTACTAAAGGTGGCATCAATGCTGGTGACTTGAATATCACTAACGTGAAAGCTGGCGTAAATGACACTGACGCAGTTAACGTAAAACAATTGAAATCCGCTAAGACAGAAGTTAAAGCTGGTGACAACGTAACAGTTGATAAAACAATTGGTGCTGATGGTCAAAACATTTACACAGTAAATGCAAAAGCAACTAACCTTGGCGATGCTGAACTTAACTACACAGCTAACGGTGGTGCTAAACAAAAAGTTAAATTGTCTGAAGGCTTGAACTTCGTTGACGGTAACTACACTAAAGCTTCCGTTGATGCAAACGGTGTTGTTAAATACGACGTAACACTTGGTAAAGTGAAAGACGGCGTTGACGGCAAACCAGGCGTAGATGGTGATAATGGTATCGCAACAGTTAAAACTGTAGTAGATACAATCAACAACTCCGGTTGGAAAGGTGACGTTACTGGTAACACAGTAGGCGATCACAGTGCAACAATCGTAAAACCTGGCACAACTGTAAACTTCGGTGCAGGTAAAAACTTAACTGTTGAACAAATCGTTGATAAAGTAACTGGCAACCACACTTACAACTATGCATTGTCCGACGATATCAAAGTTGGTAATGACGGTAAAGACGGTAAACCAGGTGTTGACGGTAAGATCGGTGTAAACGGTAAAGACGGTTCTGCTGTTGTAATCAACGGTAAAGACGGCTCTATCGGCTTGAATGGTAAAGACGGTAAAGATGGTCTTACTTTCAAAGGTGCTAACGGTCAAGACGGCGTAGACGGTAAAAACGGTACTAACGGTATGACTCGTATCGTTTACGAAGATAGCAACAACAATAAACACGAAGTTGCTACTACTGATGACGGCTTGAAATTCACTGGTAACAACGAAAGCGTTGTAAACAAAAACAAACTTAACTCCACAGTTAAAGTTAAAGGTGAAGGCGTTACTGAAGAGCAAGAAAAAACATTTGAATCTGCTGCAGGTAACATCGCTGTAACTGCTGATGGTAACGATACTTTGAACATTCGCTTGAATAAAAACATCAAAGGCATCGACTCCATCCAAACTAAGGAAATCCACTTAGGTACACCTGATAACTACACAACAATTAAGAAAGATGGAGACCGCATTAAATACGGCGACAAAACATTCGCTAACACTGACGATATCTGGACAATCCAAGCTAATGGCACAGATGTTCCAGCTAACGGCGGTAAAGTAAATGTTAAAGGTGCTGACGGTATCACAGTATCCAAATCTGCTAATGGCGAAATGACAATTAGCGGTGCTGGCCTTGGTACAATGAACAGCTTCAACGTTAAATCTACTGGTAATACTACTGCTGATTCTGAAAAAGCAGCTAAGAGCATTACTAATGGTAAAACTGTTGAATTCTCCGGCGGTAGAAACCTCACTGTAAAACAAACTAGCGACGAAAACGGTGCTAAAGTAGAATATGCATTGAGCAACAATGTAGATCTTACTAATAAAGGTTCCGTAACAATTGGCGATACTAAGATCACTGATGGTGGCTTGGTAATCAACAATGGCCCATCCGTAACTAAAGACGGCATCAATGCTGGTAATAAACAAATTACTAACGTTGAAGACGGCGTAAACGATACTGATGCGGTTAACGTACGTCAATTGAAAGCAGCTAAAACTAACCTTGTTGACGGTCAAAACACTAAAGTGACTGGCGACGGTTCTAAAGCTAACCCTTACAAAGTTAATGTTGAAGGCGATTTGAACAAAATCACTTCCATCACTAACAACGAAGGCGATGGCAAATTAGAATTCAAAGGTGACCAAGTAGTTAACGTAGCTGGCGACAACACAATCAAGCTTGATGGTAAAACTGGTGACATCACTGGCTTAACTAACAAAACTCTTGATTCCGCTGACTTCGCAACTAAAGGTCGTGCCGCAACTGAAGAACAATTGAAACTTGTTCAACAAGAAGCAGCTAAAAAATCTACTGAAAAAGTACAAGCTAAAGCTGATGCTAATAACATCGCTAAAGTAGCTCCTAAAGCTGGCGATACATTCGGTGCAGCTGGTGCAACATACGAAGTATCTGTAGATAAAAATGACGTTAAAGACGCAGCTCGTGAAGCAGTTACTGTAACAGGTGACAACAAAGCGATCACTGTAGACGTTCAACCAAATGCTACTAACCATACAACTAACTACCAAGTTAACTTCAATGGTAACGAAGCAGCTAAACAAATTCCATTGACTTACAAAGAAAATGGTGGCAACGCTAGAACAGTAATGTTATCTGATGGTTTAGACTTCTCTAACGGCGTAAATACTACTGCTCACACTGATGTGAACGGTAAAGTATCCTTCGACGTGAAAGGTGACCTCACTAACATCACTTCCATTTCCAATAACTCCAATGGTCCTAAAGTATCCTTCGGTGGCGATACTGTAAATATCACTGGTGGCAACCTCAACATGGGTGGTAACAAAATCACTAATGTTCAAAAAGGCACTAATGATACTGATGCAGTAAACGTTAAACAATTGAAAGATTCCCGTACTACATTGACATCTGATGATCATTCCGTAGTATTGAAGAAAACTGAATCTGCTGACGGTGGCTTGAACTATGACCTTTCTGTAAAAGGCGCAGTTGACCCTCGCGTTGATCAATTGAACGAAGAAATCGGCCGTGTAGGTGCTCAAGGTGCAGCATTGTCCGCATTGAAACCTATGCAATACGATCCATTGGAACCAACTCAAATTATGGCTGGTTATGGTAACTACCGTGGTAACTCCGCGATTGCTGTGGGCGTAGCTCATTACAAAAACGAATCCACAATGTTCCATGGTGGCTTGTCCTGGGCTGGCGGTTCTAGCCATATGATGGCGAATGCTGGTGTAACTTGGAAAGTTGGTAACAGAGATGCTGAAGCAGCTGTAGCAGATCGCTACCGCAAAGGCCCTATCAGCTCTGCATACGCAGTACAAACTGAAATGGCAGCAATGAAAGCTCAAAATGCCGGATTAAAAGGTGAAGTATCTGACTTGAAATATGAAAACGAACAAATTAAAGCTCAAAACGCTGGTCTACAAAGTGAAGTAGAAGTATTGAAAGCTCAAATGGCTGCAATGATGGCGAAAATGGGTATGTAATTTAGTTAGCAAATGGATACAACTGGTACGGGTTCCTTCGGGAGCCCTCAACCAGCACATTAATTCGACTATGAAAAGAGGAATAGATATGAAAAAATCTACAATGCTTGCTTTCACAGCGGCACTTTTAATGAGCGCAGCATCCATCACTGGTCACGCAGCAAGCGCACCAACATACGATGATAACTTGATCTTGCCTAACCCTGCATCCGCACCTGGTTTGAGCAATGTTGTATTGGTACCTGTGGCTAGCCCACAAGTAGTACAATCTCTTCATGATTATGTGAAAGCATGGGAAAATGCTGAACAAAAAATCGCGTTAGCAAAAGCTAAACGCGACAATCATGAACAATTGACTAAAGCTGATAAAAAATGGTTGCATTCCAAAGATAAACATAACTATGCTGATTACTTCCGTACGCACTCCCTTGGTCGCGTACATGGCTTTGAAACAGCTTTAAATTGGAACGGTGAAAACCGCAACAAAAACGAATACGAATACTTTGAAACACCTAAATACAATGAAAAAGATGGCTTCGTAAATAGCTATGGTTACAACGTATTGCGTGGCATGGTAGATCGTGTTAACGAAGTTGTACAAAAGCAAAAACAAGTAGGCGGTCCTATGACTGACGACGAAGCACAAGCATTAGAAGATGCAATCTTGGATATCCTTGCGCAAGAGCAAGAACATGTATCTAACGAAGAACTTCGTCACTACATGAACGAAACAATTTGGTTCGCATCTAAAGAAACTGTTAAAAACAAAGCAAGCGAAGAACCAACTGCTGCTGATGAGCACATAGTAGACCTTCGCAAAGCTATCAACGAACCAATGGGTAGCAATGACTACAACAAAGTTGATTTGCGCAGTGCGATTCAACAATAAATGATATCTATAGTAATGTAGATATTGTAGCCTTTTATTCTCTCGTTAAAAGGCTTAGTTGATCTCTAATACATACTGATGATATATGATGTATCCCTTACATACACATATATCTAAAATGACACATTGGCCCTTATATTGAGTTTATGAGGGCCCTATACCCTGGACCCCCGACTAGGGAACACAAATCCTTATTAAACAACGCCATCTGGTTGGATGGCGTTGTTTTTATTTGTATCTTAATTAGACTTGTACTTAGAAGGCATTAAAAGCTATTAGTTAACTACATAAAATCAACTAATAGCTTTTGACTTTTAACTATTCTATAGAGATGAAAACAAAATGAAATTTACATTGACTTTATAATTAAAAGCCAATATAATGACGATAAATTGGTAAAATTTGTTTGTAATTAATAATCTGTATATTGCTTTGTTTAAGAACTTTTTCATGGCAGCATTTGTATTTATTTTAGTATCGGTATTGTTTATGTTCGGAGCAAAATGGTGTGAAGATGTAAATAAGAAATATTTAATGTATACTTGCTATGCTATTTCTTTTATTACATCTTTGCCGTTTTTAATATTTTTAAGTCGATTATTTGTCGACACATTTAAAAAGGCAATATTATTTATTTAAAGAACAAATAAGGGGACAACTTAAATGAATAAAAAATTTTTATTAGTAGCTGGTGTATTAAGCATCATTAATGGCAGTGTAATGGCAGAAAGTATGTATAATAGCGTAAATTTGGGTGTTGACAACACTCTTGTCGCTGGAACATATGCGAATATTGCTGTTGGCAATATGAATACAACTGATACATGGGCTATTGCTGTTGGTGCTGAAAATATATCAAAAGATAATTCTACAATCATTGGAAGAAAAAATAATGGTGAAACGTATAGTATTATTGTCGGTGAAGGAAATAAAGATAAAGTATATAGTCAAAATTTAAATGAAAAAGGCTATAATACTATTATTGGTCATGATTCTTCAATTGATAATAATCACTCTATTGCAATCGGTAGACAAGTTCATATAAAATCTGATGAAAATACAGATAGAAATAACTTTGGTGGTAGTATTGCTATTGGCAGTTATTCTAAAGTTACTGGCAATAGAGGTATTGCTATTGGTTATCTGGCAGAAGCATCTGAAGGAAATATTGCTTTCGGTAATGCAACAAAAGCGGTTGGTAGCCCAGATAAAGTTGACCCAAATAATGAATTTGGTTTTTTAGGTTGGAATGCTAAACGAGATTCTTATAGTATGGCTTCTTTTGGTGGTAGACAATTAAAAGGTGTGACTCCAGGTGCTATGACTGAAAGCTCTACAGATGCCGTAAATGGTTCTCAACTATATTATGTAGCAAAAGAAGCTTAAAAAAAAGCAACTGTTTCTAGTGGCAAGAATATCGACGTTAAAAAATATAATGATAGCAATTATATTGTTCATATGAATAATGATATTCGTGATTTAACATCTATTAATGTAGTTGATAATATTGATAGTACAGATAATCGTGTTAATATCAATGGTAATGAGTTAAAATATAGCGACAATAGTGGGCAACGTAGCTCTACTTTGTCTAAGAATAATTTAACTGTTGAAGATAGTCAAGACTCTAATTATCTTAAATCTACTACTTATGGTGCAGATGGGATTTCAATTCAAAGATATGATGGTGATTTTAATTTAATTGATTCTGTTACTTTAACCAATAATGGTCTTAATAATGGAGGACATAAGATTACTAATGTATCTAAAGGTATAAAAGATACTGATGCTGTTAATGTTAAACAGTTAAAAGACTATGTGGCAGCAAATGGTAGTGTAGATACTAACACTATTACAACTGTCACAAATGGTGATAATGCAACTGTAACCGGTATAACTGATGCTTCTGGCAATAAAGAATTTAAAGTGGCTGTTAATAAAGATTTGACAGATATGAATTCTGCTAGATTCGTAAGTGGAGATAATGAAACAAAAGTTGATGGTACTGAAATCACTTTCAAAAGTGATAAAGATCAAGTACATACTGAAGTACAGGCTGGTGCAATCGGTGTTAGTACTGAAAAGAATCGTACAGTAATCTATGAAGATGGTGTTATTATTGGTAATGCTGCTGAAACAGAATTATCCACATCTGATAGCTCTGGTCTAAGTGTAACTAATGCAGATGGTAAAAAAGTAGAGTTTAAACTAAATAATGTTTCTGTTGGTGATAACCAAATTCATGACGTGGCTACAGGCATTGCTGATACTGATGCAGTTAATGTAAAACAGTTAAAAGAGTATATGTCTACAAATGACAAGGATACTATTACAACTGTAAAAGCTGGTAATAATATTGAAGTAACGGCAAATGGCCATGACTATACAGTATCTCTTAATAAAGATGTTGTAGACAAAATTGATAATGCTACAGCTGGAGTAAAGTCAAACGCTGATGCTATTAAATCTAATGCTGATGCAATTAAATCTAATGCAGACGCTATCAAAGCCAATACAGCTGATATTGCTGACAATAAAGCTCAAATTAATAACTTAGTAAATCAAATTGGTAATAATGATACTAAAATCAATAATATGATTAATAATACTCGACATGAGGCTCGTCGTGGCATTGCATCTGCTTCTGCGCTAGCAGCATTACATCCACTTGACTATAACCCTGATCATAAAGTTGATGTTATGAGTGGCGTAGGTCATTATCGTGGAAAAACAGCAGTAGCTTTAGGTGCAGCTTATCGTCCTAATGAAAACTTAATGTTTACAGTTGGGACAGCCATTAATGGTAAAGATTCTTCTGTAAATGCAGGTGTGTCTTATAAAGTTGGAGCTAAAGATAGTACTTATAAAAGTCAAGCTTCTTTAGCGAAAGATGTAGAAGATTTAAAACAAATCGTAGCTAAATTACAAGCTGAATTAGAAGAGGCACGTAAAAAATAATTAATAAAAAAGAGAAGCTTATGCTTCTCTTTTTTACTTTAATATATAAGACTAAAGACAATGAGTGTTAAATTAGAAATAATAAACGTAGTTGTGATACGACCATTTAATATAGTAGATAATATAAAAAATGTACTATAAAGCATTTATAATAACAAATAGTTGAAAATAGTAAGAAGAATATGATCAATAATATATATATATCATTAAATGTCGTATATATGTCGTAATAAATGATTCCAATAAAAACGTATAATAAAACAACTAAAATGTACCATATAAGTTATATAAGATATGATATAAAATTAAAGAGAAATATAGATAGTGGTGATTAAGTAGTATCGGTGATAGATTAATAGCGTAATACTGATTATCTAGATTATTGATAACTACTGTATATGGTATATAAAGTATCTAGATATACCATATAAGCTGAGTCAGAAAAAAGTTTGCAAAATTTTAAAATTAGGGGTTGCGCCTCTCAGTTCTTTGTACTATAATAGCTATACAGTCGTTCGAAGCGACTGTTTATTAGTTAGCAAACACTAGATAAAATCTATGTTTGTTGATAATCGTTTTAGAATAAAAATGTAATTCCTGGTTAAAACAGAAATTACAAAATTCTAAAAAAGATTATAAAAAGGTGTTGACATGAAAGTGACAACAT
>ERZ773027.1959-NODE-1959-length-10457-cov-6.832917_pt1 | contig 10457 bp, 8 predicted proteins | sample MGYA00511032_ERZ773027 | MGnify/ENA primary metagenome ERZ773027 (study PRJEB29015, sample SAMEA2738138) | human oral metagenome | biome: human oral; feature: human-associated habitat; material: saliva | place: China | collected 2190 ... | reverse complement strand
AACCAAATTGGCTCATCCCCGCGCGGGCGGGGAAAACCAGATGCCCTGGATCGACGGCACCGCCGTCGTCGGCTCATCCCCGCGCGGGCGGGGAAAACGATTGCCGTCAGCGCGTCCGTGGCCGTCGCCGGGGCTCATCCCCGCGCGGGCGGGGAAAACACGAGCGCCGTCACGTGCAATCGCTGCCCGTAGGGCTCATCCCCGCGCGGGCGGGGAAAACCTCAAGGACGCTGGCCGCCTCGTCATCGGCGGAGGCTCATCCCCGCGCGGGCGGGGAAAACCGATGGGGCGTCCGTCGGTGCCGGTGAGGAGCAGGCTCATCCCCGCGCGGGCGGGGAAAACTAGATCGCCGATCTCGTGCCCAATGCCTTTGAAGGCTCATCCCCGCGCGGGCGGGGAAAACAACGATACGAGCGGCCTCAGTCAGGCGGCAAACGGCTCATCCCCGCGCGGGCGGGGAAAACTTCGCTTGTCCGGTGGGCCATTCCCTCCCGGTGTGGCTCATCCCCGCGCGGGCGGGGAAAACCCGTGATTGGTGCCAACCTCTTCGCGGATGCGCCGGCTCATCCCCGCGCGGGCGGGGAAAACACTTTCTGACCTGCGCTTTTATCGAGCGGATCGGTCAGATCTTGGAAACCCTTGAGCTTGCCGTCTCCTCTGGAAGTTACTCATTTTCGGGCGCTTGCGCAACTGACGCGCCGCAGGATCAGGCTCGGAATACTGGCCTCGCCCTTCCGAGTAGTAGGGCCGCATCATGAGGGTCAGTCCGTCAAAGTCGACGGGCTTCCATGGATCGCCCCAGGTCAAAAAGGCAAGACCCTGCTCGTTGCGCGCCCGATAGACCAGGACCGCCCGCCCTGTCTTCATGTTCTCTGTGACAATCTCCCACAGACGCTCGCGCACACGGGCACTGAGAGTCCCAACGAAAACTCCGGGAGAAATCTCCATGAGCCACCGCGTCACGTGACCCCGCAGGCCCTCGGGAACCGCAGATAAGACGAGAACGATCACGAGAAGTCGCCCTCTTCGTAGGACACACCCGCCGCGACTGTCCCTTCATGGTCATCCCACAGGCGTAGGTCGTCCACGATGAGGTCCTCGTCGTCTTCAACGTCCAAGGCCCCGGACACCGACAGAAGATTCTTTATGTCGGCGACGCACCGCTCCAGAAGCCGAAACTCTCGAACCGCATCACGGACGGCCTTCCGCGCGGCACTGCCCACAGCCTCGTCCGTCGGCGACGAGGCAACGTCGAACGCGATAGGGATCGTCAGGTCAGCCTTGTACAGGTCCGCGATGTCGTACACAAACGAACGATACGTCCCATTGTGCACGAAGCCCAGCCCCGGGCTACATCCCAGCGCGACAATGACCGCATGAACGACGCCGTAGATCGCTGAATTCGCGGCCGACAGCGCCTGGTTGACAACCGACCCGTCGTCGAAGTTGTCCGGATCGTACTCGCGCCGATCCCAGGGCACTCCGGTGCGCTGCGAGTGCTCGCGATACAGGCGGCGCACTCGGGCACCTTCGCGTCCCCTCAGCTGCTGGAGACTCAGCTTCGACACGTCTTCGCCCGCGAAACGCATGAGGTACATGGTGCGGGCGACGGTTAGCCGCATCGATGGGTCACTCACCGCGCGAGCCTGCGCCTCGAGCAGCCTCGAGGAGCGCGAGGGCGGGGTGCCGTGCGCGTAGTACCGCACCCCGTTCTCGCCCACCCACACGATGGTCGAACCACTCTCGGAAAGCACCGAGACCGCCGAGTGCGTGATCCGCACCCCTGGTCCCAGCAGCAGCACCGACAGCGCCGCCGCTGGGACGTGGGCGATCCCGTGCCCGTCGGCCACAGTGATCGCGTTCGAATCACGATTAATCGTGCACCGCTCGACGTACAGGAACGTCAGGCGATCCCGAACGCGCACCAGGTCCCTTGGCTCGGGTGGCCTAGCTCCCGGGATCGGTCTCATGGCCGAGCTAGGGTCATGAGGCCGCAGCCGTAGGCTTTGCCTCGACCAATCCCATGGACGAGGCCGTGGCGCAGTAACTCCGGGTCCGTCACCTCGAGCACGCCCTCGAAGGTAGCCACCGCGAGGGTCACGCGAGCCCCTGCGCGCTTAAACTCGACGACGCCGCGCTCGACCCCGTTGATCAGCAGGTTAGCCCCGTCGACGCGCTGGCCTTCCCGGTTCTCCAGGACAGGCAGGTCGCCACCGTACTCGGCGGACGTCAGCACGCGGAACCCGAGCCGCTCAGAGCGATCCAATACCCACTGCGTCTGCTGATCCTGGGTGACGTGGGCCAAGACCTTCGCCTGACCACGACCATTAACCTGGCGAGAATCCCGGAACGTGGGGTTCACGCACAGGCGGAAACCCCACCTCTGGCCAACCTCGAGCTGTTCGAGGAAAGCATCCGTCTCACGGATCACCACTCCCCCATCAGTCGCATAACCGGCCTTCTCAACGATGTGAGAAGGGTCAGGCGGAACCGGACTCGAGATGAAAAGCGAACACGAGGGACTACCCCGTCTCTCTATCCCTCTACGAGGGGACGGGGGACGATCCAGACGCCAGAGCACCCGCGGCATTCCAATCCCTTCGAGAGCACCCGGAGGGAAACAGTTCATCACGGCGGCATGGAGGACCTGCCGACTGCGCATGAGTTGCCTCGCTCCCCGGCGATGGGGGTTGAGGTAGATGCGTGTCAGAAACATCAGAGCACCTCCATTGGGTCATGGACAAGGCCGGAATGAGCCTGCGGTTTGTTCTCCGCGTACTGCGGATTCTCCAGCGCGATACGCGTCTCCTCAACAGTCCTGAGCGTGTATGTGCGGCGCTCAGAGTCAAAACTAATCGGCACGTCCTGGAGAGTGTGCTCCGACGAGACTCCCGCATCGGTGGGAATAACCCCCTGATCGGCGATGACGCGAAGCAACACGTATTGCTCGTGGCGTTGTTTCTGTTGGTAGTACGCCGAGGCCATCCACGGGGTTTCCCGAAGGGCGTCCCACGCGCTCCCCGTGCGGACTGCGAGGCGCAGCGGAAGGGTCGGAGGGCAGGAACGCCGACCGAGATAAAGCGGAAACACGGGGCGGACGATTGCCTCCGCAAGACCTTCAATCATGTCCTCAGGGCCTTCGATAAACGCGCCAAAGGTCGCGTCCGCCCAGTAGAAGCGGTCCGACAGCGGCATAGGGGTATCGTCCCTATGCGCCGTGTGAAAGTCGCGGAGCAGCTGCCCCGGTTGGTCGACCCGCACGGCGAAACGAAGCTCGGCCAGGTCCTCGATCGGATCGCTGCGCCTGCGTCCCTGCGCCGCCGCGAGCAGACCAACCAGTGCGCTTTTCGTGGGAAAAGCCTCCGTCGACCTGCGCGTGAATCGACTGGATGAGCCCCACGACTGCATGGGGCCAGCCAGTCGCAAGACGAGTACCGAACTCATCGCGTTCCCCGCACCGCTTCCGCAGCCGCGCCTCCCAGATCGACGAGACGCACCTGGTTACCCAGGGCGGAGAAGGCCTCGCCCCGAGGCGTGGTCCACGTGGCGAGAGAGCCGACAGGCTCGAGGCCAGTGAGGTCACGCAGCTTGGACTCGAACTCGACGAAACGCTTGACGGCGGGGTCGGCGAAACCGTGCTCCCCCGCGACGATCGGATCTTCGAAGGCACCCGCCATGTTGATTGGCTGGTCGTTACGTACCTGGACCAAAACCGCGTCGGGCAAGGTACGATTTGCGAACGTCGTGACCTTTCCAGTTGGCATGGAACGCACGAAGCTATCCACAAACAGCTCGACGGCACGATCCGCAACGGAATCATCCCCAAGATTTTCGCGCAGCATGTCGACGTTGATCGTCGCGTAGCGGTACACCGTCGCCGAAGCGAACTCGATCGTGCCGATCATGCCGGCACCCTCGTCGGCTTCCTCGCTGCGCTTCTTTTCGTCGTCGACAGCCGTGTAGTAGTCGTACTCACGTTCGACCGCGCCAACGCCGATCGCATGAGCGACCTGACAGGCGGCATCGACATTCAGGGCATTCGGCTCGGCAACCATTCGACCGAACAGAGCGATGTCGATGGAGTGATTCGTGTCAACCAGGCTACGCGGCTTAAGGTCCTTGAATGCTGCCGCGGGATCAGCCTCGCTGGCAACCGAAATCAAGGCGTCCGCAACATGCTCGATCTGCTTGGCAGACAAGAAGACCAGGAATCCGGCTTCCTTCAGCTGCTGTTCCGTCTTCTTCCCGCGAGGCTCGGCAAGCTTGAACCCAATTGCCTTGAGCCCCATCTCGGCCAGCTCAACCGACTGTGCTTCCAGATCCGGCCGCTTCTCGCTGATCGTTCGGGCGACCAGCTCGACGATCTTCTTGGTGCGCACGCCGTAATTTCCATCGGCGATTTTCCCCTCGAAGTCCTGACGCGTGGCACGCTTGATGGCCTGCGAGGAGATACGCATGCGGCTCACACCGCCAAAAGTCGCACTCTTGGGTGCGCCAGTATCATCTCGGTTTGGATTCGAAGGGGGCAGGGTCTGCAGGACGTGGATATCAACGAAGACTGACATTGTCTTACCTTTCACTGGTTACATGTGGAAAAGAGTGGGTGAGAAGCCTCGACGTCACTCGTCGGAGGCCATATCGGGATCGGAGGATTGGGTGGTACGCGCGAACTGGCGTCCCCAGTTACGCACGACCAATGTGCGATAGCGCGGGTCCTGCCACGTATAGAGATCGGCGGCAAGCGCTGCGTAGTCGCACGGAATCTCAGCAGACTCAAGCTGCGAGATCAGTGAGCGCAGGTGCACGAGCAACCCCTCGTACGTGGGTGCCTGAACGGCGGCTGAAAAACGGCGGTAGATCGGCGTCTCCTCGGCACGTTTGTCCCCTCGTTGCCCTTCCGCAACCACTCGTATGGCTGACGCGAAGCTTCGAGGTCGCTCCGAGCTGTCGTGCATGGGCCTCGTGTTCGATCCCTGATGCAACGCCCACAGCGTGAGCGCCCCGTGGACCGCCTGTTCCCCCTGCGTTGGAGCATCACCCAGGTAGCCTGCACGATCATCGAGGGTCAGATCCCAGATAGCGGGAATCGATCCGCTCTCCTTGCCGAGCGCTGAGCGTAGCTGCGCCCGGAGAGATCGAGCCGACGGATTATCCTTCGACAGACGGTTGACGATTAATCCACCAACACGGCCATAAACCGCTTTGCGAGATGAGAGCCCCCGAGGGCTAGCATCCGGATCAGCGACGTTGCTGCTCATTTCGTTCCTTCCTGTTTGTTGTCCGAATTCGGCACCAGCTTCTCCAGCGCCGACCTGAAAAAGTTCTCTGCGATACCGACGTTCATGTATCCCCTTCCGGTATCCCGACCGATGATCGCCGAGGACGATGCACACGCGACCAGTTCCCTCTGGATGGCCAGCGCGTAGCGACGCAAGCTGTCTTCCCAGCGTCTTCCGACTTCGCGTGCGTCCTCGCGTCCGTCCACGTGTGCGAGCCACATCCTGAACGGGTCGTCGACGACGGAGAAGAAACGTTCCTTTGCGCGATCTCGCGAACCGTCCCCTGCGCCTTCGCCACTCTCGCCAGCCGCGCGAGCGAGGTTCGCGGCAAGTGTGCCGACAGCTCTCGACACGTCCTCTGTGAGGCGAACCTGTCGATCAATTTCAGCTGCCAAGTCCTCACGTTCAGCCCGCAAGACAGCGACAGAGAGCGTTAGCTCATCGGAGTAAATGTCCTCAAAAGTCGCCTCCTGAGGCCCATACGTGACGCCGACGGCCTGAATCCTCATGACCCGCGGATACTCGGTCGTGATCATCGAGCTCTCGAGCTGATAGTGAAAGCTCAAGGTCGCGGATGGCATGAACTCACGCTTAGGCTGCTTGTCCACCCCCTGCACCATCGTGGGTGTCGGCAGTGTGCCGGGAAGGTTTCGCCACAGCGCACGCCCCGCCTCGAACTTACGAGGCATGTAAACATCACGCTTGAACTTCTTAGACTGCGGTGTCGAGTAACGCCACAGGCTGTGCGGTTCATACTGCCGCATCTCCTGGGGAGCGAGCTTGTCCCCCTGAGCCAGGACGACTCCCGTGACCCCGTCACGGCCCCCGACCAGCCTGACACGACGAGAGTGCCATGTCAGCAGGCGCGGGATGCTGAGCTCTCGCGGGGTACCCGACGGATCGAGGAGCGAGAAGTCTCCCCGCACCGCGCTCTCCGGATCGGGATCCTCCCAGCTGCACGTATCCCAGTCTGAGGAACCGACGACGCCCCGAAGCTCGCCCGTATCGGCAGGGATCAGGTTCAAGACCATGGTCTCGTCCAGGTCCTGTCCCTTGAGCCACACGAGGCCCAGGTGACCGCACCACGAGGGACCAATCGGATAGCCCTTTCCACCCTTAACCTCGGGATCGCCTACTGCACCAGACCGTATACCAGACGGATCATACGCCTGTGCGTGAACCAGCCAGCGCGCCGCCTCCGAGGCCGGAATACACGCCAAAGCGTTCCTGTGCCGAGTGGTGAAAAACTGCTCACCGTTGGGAACATCCGCGATGAGTTTTTCAAGTCCAGATACCGCGTCCTTTGCAGTACGTAGATCCGCAACCTGCATGAAGGGGAAGCTGCCCCCGAACAGGTAGAAACGATCCCTCCACCGTTCGAGATACTCAATCATGTGCTCCGTTGGAGCCCCCTCGTTCCACTGTCTGGCCCAGTCAGCCGCATCGCGCGGGGCAGCAACACGATAAGCGACAGCAAGGAGCAACCGCTGAATCGCGATGCTCTGCGTGGGCAGCTCACACGCTAGGTCGGCGATGTCGGTCGTACGCCGGAGGAGTTCCAGCAGCCCGACTTCGGTGATGGTCCCGTCGAGGAGTCGCACAGGTATCCACGGCTCGTCGAGCAGGTTGTACTCAGGGTTCTTCATCGACCCTGCACCTCCATTCCCTTTTCTTCAGAGTAGGTAAGTGTGAATCCGCACAGGTCGCGCGTCAGGCGCTTCCCGTCGGGGGTTTTGTACATCGCGAGGATCAGTTCTCCGGCCAGGAGCGGGTGCTCGCGACACGCCCAGTCCTGTGTGATGGGATCATCCCAGATAGCACCTGCAACTGCGTCCACCGCCTGATCGACGCTCTGCCCACGAGCGCGGAAGGCCCACGGAGGCAGGGAAATGCTCCATGAGCACATCTGTGCAATGCGCCCTCGTGCGTTGTATTCGCTCACCTGTAGTTGTTCATCGTCTGGAGTTGTCCCGCTGAGGGGCGGAGGGACAGGTGCGTTGCCCAGCTCGGGATCGATCGCAACGACGAGGACGGGTATCTGGTCTTCGCCGTCGCGGACTGCGGCTCGCGCGGCGGCGACTCCCGGCCCCTTGGCGTCCTCCCCCGTGGCGGCGTTTCCCTGGAATTTCTCCTCCAACTTGGGGGCTTTCCACCGGTGCATGTTCGCGCCGTCGAGGCACCACGTGTTTGCCCTCATTCTCGACTGCGCGGTGCCTCGTTCTCGTTGATCGAGTGCGGCGTCGAAAGCATCGGCCAATTGAGTGGGTCCAACAGCTTCCGCGTCGGAGTAGGCCAGCGCGGTGAGCTGCGCGTAGTCGATGGGTTCACGGACCGTGATCTCGCCACGATCCGAGAGGATTCCGAGGGTTCGCAGGACCGCATGTCGCGAGTAGACATAGTCAGTCCCGGTGGAGTAGGCCCACGGCACACCGGCGAAATCCTCGAGCAAGACCACGCACCGGGCCTCACGCAGTCCGGTGGGGCGGTCCGCCCGCTCGTGACGGTGCAGGCGCCCGATGCGTTGCAGGATCAGGTCCATGGGAGCGGGGTCGGTGAGCATGAGGTCAAAGTCAACGTCCAGGCTCTGTTCAATCACCTGTGTTGCGACGACGACGTGACGCCGCGGACGCCGCGTGGCTCCCTTCCCGAAAAGTTCAAGCATCCGTCGATCACGAGAGGCCCGTTCGGCTGCGAGGAAACGCGAGTGCAGCAGGGTCGTCTGCTCACGCCCAAACACGGCCTTCACCGCGTCATAGGTCTCCTGCGCCTCGCGGACGGTATTGCGAATAACGACAGCGCATCCGCCATCAGCTAGCTCGCGGTCCAGCAGTTCCGCGATCTCCTGGGGGGATCCCACCGATGCCGGCACGATCCGCTTGGGGACCTCTGCCTCGCCGTCAATCTCGTGGACGTGCACGCCCGTAGCTGACACCGTCGAGATGACCGGATATCCGATCATGCCCTCGACCAACTGAGCGCCTTCGCCCGATGAGCCACGGCCTCGTCGATAGGCGTCCAGAAGCGCGCGGCGACGCGCGGGCGGCAGGGTTGCGGACAGCAGGACGACGGGGATCTCGTACATGCCGAGCCACGTGAGCGCGGCCTCCAGGTAGGTCTCCATGTACTCGTCGGCGGCGTGAACCTCGTCGATGATGACCACCTTGCCCATGAGACCAAGGTGGCGCACCAGAACGTGTCGGGATTTCAGGGCTGCGAGCAACACCTGGTCGATCGTGCCGACCACGACGGGAGACAGGGTCGAGCGCCACCTCTGCCCCATCCACCGGCTGGCATGCAGGCCCATGTCCTCGTCATCGTCATGCACCTCGAGGGGACTCTTGCCCCTGTCAAGGAGCTTCACGAACGACTCGTTGAGGTTGTTCTTCCCATGTGCGAGCTGGATGCCCAGCCTCTGAGGCTCGTCCCCCAGGATGCTGGTGAGCCAGCTCGTCACGCGCTCGAACATGGCGTTCGTCGTAGCCTGCGTGGGCAACGCGACGAACACGCCCTGCAACCCCCGAGCGCGCATGAGCACCTCGGCGACTGCGAAGGCCAGCTCGGTCTTCCCAGAGCCGGGCGGGGCCTCAACGATCATAAGGTCCGGGTCCTCCGTGGAGGCGATGTCCACAGCCTCGCGCTGGGCGCAGGTCGGCTGGTACGAGGCCGGCCACCCGAAGCGGCGCCGGTACAAGTCAGTCGTCGTGTCGGCGAGCGAGGAGGGTGGGCGCAGGGGCGACGGGAAAGCCGCTCGCTTCCAGCCGCGCTCGGCACGCTCGCGCTGCTGGTCGGCGCTCAGCTCTGGATAACCGCGAATCGTACGTTTTCCATCTGCTTTGTCGGGACGCGGACGCAACGGGAAGTAGTCCTCGTTCGAGGCAAGCCAGTCCGCGATGACGAGCGCCGAGGCGTAGGCAGAGGCAACCGCGATGGGTAATTCCGGCAACGCCGTCCCGGGGGCGATGAGGGGGAAGCCGCTACGTCGCGCCATCCACTCAAGAATCTCCGAGCGCGCCTGTCCCCATCGAGGGTCGTCGGCCACCGACCCTTCCTGATACTTGTACTGCAGATGCGCGACCCGCACAGCTTCCGAGTCCGGATAACGTCCGTGGTGGATACCAACAAGGATTGCCCACTGGTGGGCACGCCTGGCATCCCCTCCCCCAGCAGCTACCGCATCCTGTAGCGTAAACTGACTGACGAGGCCGTGAGGGAGAAACGCTCGCTCTGCGTAGTCCATTTTGCGCATGACGGAGAGTCCCTGATCCCGAATAACTTCCGCGAGTTCGACAGACTGACAAGCGAATTGAGGACTGACTTTGCCCGCGTCGTGAACTCCCGCAAGAAAGATGAAGGCGGCCCGCGCCTTCGCCTGGTCCCCGTCCCACACGGAAGCCATGAGACGACGATGATGCTCGCTCAGGTACTCGTCGAACAAATATCCCGCGACGTCTGCGGCATCCATCAAATGTTGGACGACAGAAAGCCACGCACGCGCACCGTCTCCAGTCTTTGCCCAGAAACACCGAGCACGAGCAGACAATCCCGATGCATCAAGGTCGGTCAGCGCAGGGGGGAAATCGGGCGCGCGCCATGCTTCCTGCACGACGGGCGCACTAGCACTTGTCTTCTTGCGGGCCATCTTCTCTACCTCGAGCAAATACGTGTTCCAAGCAACCAAACGCGCTAGCATAAGTGAGACTGGTTACTCTGAAATTGTTGAGCCCGACGATCTTATGGAGATCGCCTCGCCCCCAACGGAGCTGATGGGGTAACTATAACATCACCGAAACTCTTATGCAATGCATATTCCGATTTTTTCGCACAACTCAACGAGACCGCGCGCGACACACAGAAAAATCCCCGCTTTCGCGGGGAAAATGCCCTCGCCATGCGCCACCTGATGCACTGCATAGGATCATCCCCACCCGGGGAACACGGCAGCCACAGCCGCCACACGCACTCGCAGGACTTCACAAACGTATCACCCGTCCCACTCCCGCGCGCCATTACGGCACAATCGACACGATCCTGAAACAATAGGGGCATGTCGAACGACTCGCGTGAAAACCTGCAGGGTACGGATGGCCGGGATGCGGCCGACCTGACGGCTGCCGCTGGGCAGGCTGTCCCGGAGCCGACTGCCGCTGGGCAGGCCGTCTCGGAGCCGACCGCCGCTGC
>ERZ773027.1958-NODE-1958-length-10458-cov-30.856772_pt1 | contig 10458 bp, 9 predicted proteins | sample MGYA00511032_ERZ773027 | MGnify/ENA primary metagenome ERZ773027 (study PRJEB29015, sample SAMEA2738138) | human oral metagenome | biome: human oral; feature: human-associated habitat; material: saliva | place: China | collected 2190 ... | reverse complement strand
CGACCGGCGGTCACCTGGGCCCGAACCTGGGCGTTGTGGAGCTGACCCTCGGCATTCACCGTGTCTTCGAATCTCCCAAGGACAACATTCTTTTCGACACCGGCCACCAGTCCTATGTGCATAAGCTGGTGACTGGTCGTCACGCGTTTAAGACTCTGCGTCAGAAGGGCGGCCTGTCGGGTTACCCGGATCGTGGCGAGTCTGAGCACGACATTATTGCTTCTTCGCACGCCTCCAGCTCGATTTCGTGGGCTGACGGTATTTCTCGCGCGCACAAGCTCAACGGCGAAAATGACCGCTACACCGTGGTCCTCATTGGTGACGGCGCGCTGACCGGCGGCATGGCGTGGGAGGCTGTGAACAATATTGCTGCCGACCGCACCCGCAAGGTCGTGATTGTGGTCAACGATAACGGCCGCTCCTACGCGCCGACCATTGGTGGTTTTGCGAACCAGCTTTCTGAGCTCAAGCACGGTGTGCAGCAACAGGTGGATCGTGTGCGCCTCGATCACCGCTACGACCACGCCCTGGATGCGGTGCGCATCGGTCTGCAGCGTGGCGGCCCCGTCGGTCAGATGGTGTACCGCGGCCTGCACGGCATGAAGGCGGGCATTAAGGACGTCGTCGTACCCAAGGGCATTTTTGAAGACCTGGGCATGAAGTACGTGGGCCCCATTGACGGTCACGACCAGCAGGCTGTGGAGAACGCACTGACCGCGGCGAAGAACTACGCCGGCCCGGTGATTGTGCACGCCATTACCGAGAAGGGCCACGGCTACGCGCCTGCCCGCGCCAATGAGGACGACCAGTTCCACGCGGTGGGCCAGATTGACCCGCTGACCGGTGAGGACGTTTCGACCAGCACCTCCGAGTCGTGGACCGGTGTCTTTGGTCGCGAAATCGCGGATATTGCGGATGAGCAGGAGAACGTCGTCGGTATTACCGGCGCGATGCTCATTCCTGTGGGTCTGCGCGAATTCCAGAAGCGCCACCCCGAGCGCGTTATTGACGTGGGTATCGCTGAGCAGCACGCTGTGGCGATGAGTGCTGGCCTGGCGTACGGCGGCATGCACCCGGTGGTTGCCCTCTACGCTACCTTCCTGAACCGCGGCTTTGACCAGCTGCTCATGGACGTTGCCCTGCACAAGGCGGGCGTGACCGTGGTGCTGGACCGCTCCGGCATTACCGGCCCGGACGGCGCAAGCCACCACGGTATGTGGGATTTGGCGATGCTGCAGTTCATTCCGGGTCTGCACCTGGCGGCTCCGCGTGATGGCGCGACCCTGCGCGAAGAGCTGCGTGAGGCTGTAGCTATTAACGATGCACCGACCGTGATTCGCTACCCGAAGGGCTCCGTGGGCGAGGACATTCCCGCCCTGGAGCGTCGCAGCGACGGCGTGGACGTGCTGGCACGCACCGGTGAACCCCACCCGGAGACCGGCCAGCGTGACGTATTGTTTGTTGCCGTGGGCGCTATGGCTCGCGTGGCTTTGGAAGCTTCGAAGGTGCTTGCCGCCGAGGGTATCCAGTCCACCGTGGTTGACCCGCGCTGGGTGATGCCGGTGCCGTCTTCGGTTATTGAGCTGGCTCGTGATCACCGCATTGTGGTGACCATTGAGGACGGCGTGCGTTCCGGCGGCGTGGGTTCGCGCATCCGCCAGGAAATGCGTGCGGCTGGCGTGGATACCGCGTTGAGCGAGCTGGGTCTTCCTGCCGAGTTCATTCCGCACGCTTCCCGCGAGCAGATCCTGGAGGAAGTCGGCCTGACCGCGGAAACCATTATCGCGGATCTGCGTGCGCAGCTGGCTGGCGATAAGGTGCCGTTCGCTCGTGAAGAGGGCCAGAAGCCGCGCCACACCCGCTAAGCGGTCATACCTGAGATGTGCCGCCTGAGCTTCTCTCAGTAGCGCGCCGCAATAGCAGGCGCTCAATGACAAGCTGCTCAATGACAAGTACAGTATAGGCAGACAGAAGCCCCGCCCATTGTGATGGGCGGGGCTTTGCCGTACGTCTTCTGAACTACGGGTTTTAGGAGTCCTTATTGGTGTGGGCGACGAAAATCTTGCCGCCCTTCACCTGCACCGGGTAACTGGTCAGCGCCTCCTCAGCGGGGCCGTGAATGACCGAGCCGTCAGCTACGGCGTACTCGGAGCCGTGGCAGGGGCATACGATGCGGTTGGAGTCCTGCACCTGCACCTGGCAGCCCTGGTGGGTGCAGACGGTGCTGAACGCCTTGTATTCGCCCGAAGAGGGCTGGGAGACGATAACGGTCGTGGAGCCGTGGGTCAGCTTAGCCGCCTTACCTACGCCCACTGCGGAGGCGGCGCCCATATCTACGCTGCCTTCGGGTACGGTGACGTTGGAGTCACCTTCAGCGCAGGATGCGAGCAGCGCACCGGATGCGACGGCACCGGTGATAAGGGTTGCGCGGCGGGAAAAGACGCGAGCAGAAGATTCAATCTCTGCGGTATCGACAGCGGTGTCGACGGCATTAGATTCGGTAGCAGGGGAGGCGCATGCCTTCTGAGAGCGGCAGCATCCGTTGGGTGCGGGCATGATGGTTCCTTTCGTGTACTCTCTCCACACTATGCCGGTTTGGGATAAAAATCGAATGAGAGCAGGCTAAGCTTTGTTCGCATTTGCTCCCGAGACGACTCCTGAGGCAACTCCCGAGGTACACAAAATGCCGGTCGGGTGGTTGCATCAGCAACACACCCAACCGGCACACGTCTATTTAGCGTTAGTGAAATCTACCCCAGGTGGCGGGCAAAAATCGGCGCAATCACGGGGGCAACCAGACCCGTCTGCCACGAACGCGCACCGTACTCGGCGAGCGCATCCCGCAGGGTCTGCTCGTCAAAACGAGCCGGCGGATCCCAGCAGAGGCGGCGAACATAATCGGTCGTAATCAGGTTCTGCGCCGGAATGGTCAGCTTCTCAGAGAGCTCATCAATTGCCTGACGAACCTCGGTGAACAGCGCCAAGTTCTCGGGACGCTTAGACTCCCACGCCTTCAATGGCGGCGGGGCAGTCGACGGCAAAGTGAACGGTACGGCGTTCTCACCGCGTGCCGCCGCAGCAATAGCACGCACCCAGCGCGGACCCTCACGACGCAGACCGCGCGTCTGAAAACCGGGAATCGACATAATAGCGGGCACGTTGCGCGGCATGGTGCGTGCCGCCTCCACAATCGCAGAATCGGGCAGCAGACGCTTCGCGTCAACGTCCTTTTTACGTGCCAGCGAGTCACGCTCATGCCACAGGTTACGCAGCGCCGTCAGCTGCTTGACCGAACGCAACATCGTGCGGCCCTTCGTCTTACGCCAACGCTCCGGCTGATCCGTCGGATCCTTCACCGGGGTCTTGCACAGGTACTCGAACTCCTCCAGAGCGTACTGCAGCTTGCCCTGCTGGCGGAGCAAATCCTCCAACGCGTCACGCAAATCAATGAGCACGTCAACGTCCAGCAGCGCATAGTTCAGCCAGGACTCCGGCAGGGGGCGGCGCGACCAGTCTTCCTTCGAGTGCTTCTTCGCCAGCTTATAGCCGAGCAGCTCCTCAACGGTCGCACCCAGGTTCACGCGTTCCAGACCGGCAAGACGCGCACCAAGCTCCGTATCAAACAGGCGGTTCGGGCGCATACCGAGCATGTCCAGGCTCGGGAAGTCCTGAATCGCGGCGTGAATAACCCACTCAGCATCCGCTAGAGCATCGTTAATAATGCGCAGATCCTTAAATGCCTCAGGGTCAATCAGGTACAGCTGATCTTCACGCTTAAGCTGCACCAAAAAGGCACGCGAACCGTAGCGGATGCCCTGAGCACGCTCCGTATCAACAGCCACCGGTCCGGACGCCGCCGCCAACTGATCAGCGGCACGACGCAGACCGCTCTCAGTGGTGATGAGAGTCGGAATCGGTGAGGAAGGGGCCTCCAGAGGAACAACGTCCGGAACTTCGATACCGTGAAGGGTCAGCTGAGGGGTGCCTGCGGCATTCTGTTCAGCTGCGGTACTCATGCACTCAATCCTTTTCCTCTGTCTGGTTCGACGCGCCCGTACGATGCGCCAGATGCCCGGGTAGGCGTACGCCCGAGCAAACACGAGCCCGGGCGGGGTGGCGTGCCCGCGAAGGCACTACGCCATTCTACCCGCCCGAGCTTAAAGCCTCGAATTTAGAGAGACTCACAATAAGGGGTTCACCGGCGTGCCCGCTGGGGGCATCGGCGGGGTCTATTCGGTGGATTCCGCCTCGTCAACCGGGGTATCGCCAGCCGGCGCTTCACCAGGCTGTGCTTCACCCGCCGGGGTCAGCGTCAGACACACCGAATTAATGCAATACCGCAAATCCGTGGGAGTCGGGAAACCCTCACCCTCAAACACATGACCCAGATGCGAATCGCAGGCGGCGCAACGCACCTCCACACGGCGCATACCGAACGTCGTATCCTCCAGGTAACGCACACGGTCCTCAGCCAGCGGCGCGAAAAACGACGGCCAACCACAATGCGAATCGAACTTCTGATCGGAACGGAACAGCTCCGTACCGCAGGCACGGCACGAATACACACCCTCCGTGTGGGTGTTCCAGTACTCGCCCGTGAACGCGCGCTCGGTGCCGCCCTCACGCAGAACAGCGTACTCTTCAGGCTTGAGCACTTCACGCCAGTTCTTGGCGATAGCACCCACGCCGGGTAGCGAGTTGCCCATCATGACTCCTTCACTTTGCTCTCATGCCCAGGCTCTTACAGCTCATATAACGCCGCGGCCGGGCGGGTTATTCCCGCTACGCGCGGATATCAGCGTACTTGCCGTTGGTGAGCTTCAGCAGGTCGTCCGGGGCGAGCTCAACATCCAGGCCGCGCTTACCGCCAGAGACCATGATCGTGTCAAAAAGCTGCGCAGACTCATCGAGCAGGGTGGGGGAGTGGGTCTTCTGACCCAGCGGAGAAATACCGCCCACCACGTAGCCGGTGCGGCGCTCAGCGACCTTCGGGTCGCACATGGAGGCGCTCTTCCAACCCAGCGCAGCGGCGGCGGCCTTAATGTTCAGCTTGCCAGACACCGGCACGATCGCGACCGCGAAATCCTTCTCGTGCACAATCAGCAGGGTCTTGAACACCTGCTCCTCGGAGGCGCCGAGGCTCTTCGCAGCCTCTTCGCCGAAGGAGGTGACGCCCTCAACATGCTCGTATTCGCGCATCTGGAAGGGGGTGTTCGTCTCGGTCAGCAGCGCCACGGCGGCGGTTGCTGCGCCGCTCTTCTTACCTTTAGTTTTCTTAGCCATAGACACCATTTTACGGAAGTCACCATGCGCCGATACCTAACCTACGCGCCGATACCTATGCGCCGAGAAGCCACATGTGTTTCGAAAAGCCACTTCTTTGGTGGCTTCTCGAAACACATGTGGCTTCTCAACGGTTATGGGGTTATTTCAGTAGCCCTTTTTCCTTCAGCTGCTCTTGAGAAAGCGAGCCAACGACAGTCCAAAATCCATCTGATTTGTCTACGTTCTGAGGTAGTCTTTAGACTCCCTTTTTCTTAGTAAATACCGATGAGTAATTGCATGCCAAGACTAGTCAGGATGATAGCAATCCAGCAAAGGGCTCCAAGAAGAATGGATTTTCCACTGGATTTGATCATAGCAATGAGGTTGGTTTTGAGACCAATAGCACTCATAGCCATGATGATGAAGAATATGGAGAGTTGTTTGAGAGGTGAAAAGAAGCTAGTGCTGACACCGAAAGATGTGAGAAGAGTCGTTATCAGAGAAGCTAGGATAAAGTAGAGAATGAAAACGGGGAAGATTTTTTGAAGCTTCACTCCTTGGCTGTTGTCTTGTTGACGGCTGTGCCAATAATAGGAGAGGAAGAGAACGATAGGGATAATAGCTAGAGTACGTGTCAGCTTGACAATAGTTGCAGGCTCAAGAGTGTTTGCATTGTAAAGACTATCCCAGGCACTAGCAGTAGCTGTCACAGAGGAAGTATCGTTGACCGCAGTACCCGCAAAGAGAGCAAAACCTTCGTTGGAAAGATGGAGCCAAGAACCTAGAGTTGGAAAGATAAGAGCTGCCAAGACATTGAAGAAAAAGATAACAGAAATGGCTTGGGCTACTTCTTTTTCCTTGGCGTGAATAACAGGAGCAGTCGCTGCAATGGCAGAACCGCCACAGATAGAAGATCCAACTCCAATCAAGGTAGCTAGCTTTGTATCAAGGTTAAAAAAGCGTTGGAAAAAGAAAGCTATAATCAATGCAATTGAAATAGTTGAAAGGATAACAGGAAGGGAAGATGTTCCAACTGCGAAAACTTGTGAGATATTGAGTCCAAACCCAAGTAAAATAACAGCATACTGAAGCAGTTTTTTGGAGCTATAAGTCAAACCGGCATCCAGTTGTGTATAGGAAGTGAGAAAGGGATGGAGAATCATTCCGATAAAAATTGCGAAAACAGGTGCTCCCACAACAGGCAGGAATCCTCCTAAAACCCAAGAGATGATAGAAATGATCAGGCAGACTGACAGTCCTGCCCAATTTTTTGATAGAAATGACATAAAAACCTCCGAAAATAGATACTCCTTATTGTAATCTTATTTGTCAGAAAAATAAAATAGAAAGTAGGAATACAGACCCAGCCCGGGGAGCGCACCACCTCAGCCTCCGCGCTGATAAAGGCCTTCGATATCCTTGAGGAACTTAATATCCTTCTCGTAGGTATCCAGCATATAGGGCCATACATACTGCATGTCATTGCGCGGCGGGTAAGAAAAACGGAAGTCGTGGAAATGTATTCCTCATATCGGTGTGGTGTGTGAAAAGGTGAATGCTGCTTAGACGTTGAATTCTTCGAAGTCTAGAATTGACCACTTTTGGTCGTCATGCTTCATCTTGACTTTGAGAGTATCGTTAGTTTTATCATCGTTATCCCAGGCAGCCCATTTACCGTCTGGTTCAACGTGGATTTCCTGATTCCAGTTACGATACATTTTCCAGAAATATGTTTCGCCGTCTTCGGACCAAGGCGACCCATCAGCTGTAAATTTTTCGATACCGTCGATAACCCATCCGCCGCGCCTGTATAGTTTTTCGACGCTTTCGTAGGCTTCTAATTCGGAGCTGAAATTAGGTGAGATGAATTCTCGGGCCTTTGCATAGTCACCAGTTTGGATACCGTAGTTTCCCCACTGGACCCATGCGTCAAATGTTTTGCGTAGGCCTTCTACAGTTTTTTCGTTGTAGCCTTCTTCGGGGAGGCTGGGTTTCGGTACGTTTTGCGCGTTACCGTATTTGTCGGCTTTACGGTATTCGCCGTCGGGTGCCTTTGAGCCGCCCGAGTAGCCTCGGACAGTAGAGGGGGTAGCACTCGCCGAGAGAGATTCAGAAGCCGCAGCAGACGCCGAAGCGGTCTCACTCGGCGTTGCTGTGGTTGAGGACGCCGAGGCACCCGCTTCGTTAGCCGCCTGCTGGCCGCATGCCGCAAGCAGGGCACCAATGCCCAGCATCATGCCGCTGCTCAGTATTGCGCGGCGGGTAAAAATTGTGGAAGTCATAGAGGATGCTCCTCATATCGGTGTGAAGTGTGAATTAAAGGAAAAGGCTATTTTTCGTTTTGCAATTCTTCGTCTGATTTACTTCCAACAATCTTCCAATAGCCATCAGAGTAGGTGAAGAGGAAGTAGAAAGTATCGTCACTGGTGTCAGTGTTAGCTTCCATATTCAATGTACCGTCGGGTTCTACATACATAACGGTGCTCCAGAATCGGCGATGCAACATGCGGTACTTTTTCTTCGCCTCATCGTAGATGAGCGGGCCTTGGGGTTGGTAGTTGTCCAGCCCGTCAACGGTCCATCCGCCGCGCTGGTAAAGACTCTCGATGTACTGGTAGAAACCGTATTCTTCAGCGTCTTTAGTGATGTACTTGAATGCATAGGAGCAGTCGCCGGTCTGGATGCCGTAGTTATGGGAGACAAGCCAGTCCTTCATCATGCGGTAGAGGCCTTGTTCAGTCTCGGGGTACTGGGCGGGCTCTTTGCGGGGTTCCTGGACGTTCTGCGCAGGACCGTATGCGTCTGCTTTTCGGTACTCGCCATCGGGGGCTTTGGATTTGCCTGAATATCCTCGAGTCATAACAGGCTTCGGGGTGGTTGAAGCCGAAGCGGATGCAGACTCAGACGCAGCGGCTGATGCAGAAGCGGTCTCGGGCGCGGCAGTTGCGGTGGCTGCCGCCTCGTTGCTTGCCTGCTGGCTGCACGCCGCAAGTAGGGTACCGAGTCCCATGAGTGCGCCGCCGTTCAACAACGCGCGGCGGGTAAGAAAAACGGAAGTCATGGAAATGTATTCCTCGTATCGGTGTGGTGTGTGAATAAGGTGGCTGGTTAGAAACCGGAAGACTAACCAGCCGAAGGGAATAACCCGATAGCTGAGAAGCCACATGTGTTTCGAAAAGCCACCAAAGAAGTGGCTTCTCGGCGAACATGTGGCTTCTCAGCATAAGACCCACGGGAGGGGGCTTACATATCGGGCCAGTCATGGTGCAACGAATACTCCGTATCCCCGTCGCCATTGTCATTTAGGTGCCAGCGCTGACCGGTACGAATATCAGCCTTGCGCAGGCGCGGGTTCGGGTTATCCGGCTTACCCATCGTCGGGTCGTTCTTGCAGCCCCAACGAGTGTCGTCATAGCTGCAGTCACCTGCCACGCGGCCCACGTCAACCCACCACACACGAATCAATAGCGGGTCGACAGTATCCTTCGTCAACACGACATCCAGTGCCTGCCAGTCGCCGCCGTTCACACGGAAACGACCTGAGTAAGACACGGTCGCATACGCGTGGAAGTTACCTGACCGCTGGTAGGCGTAACTGGTTGCTGTCTTGCGTGATTCTTTACCGCGTGCCCTGCTGACCGGCTTGCCCGTGGTGTAAAAGCTGCCCTCGTCACCGTTGCCGTACTGAATGGTCATCTGGGTGGGGTATGATTCCATCTCTACGTGGCCGATCATGAGGTCACCTTCCCATCGTGCGGTGGGTGCGTCGACGTAGAAGTTAATCTGGTCGCCCTTGTAGACGTTGGGGTTGTCTTCGCTCAGACCGGTGCCGAGGTTGTAGGACTGTTTCAGTACAGGGGCCTGGATATCGGTTTTAGCGAATTGGTCCTCAATCTCTTGGAGCATTTCCTCAACGGTGGGACCCTTGGGCTGTGCAGGGTCATTAGAAGTGAAGGTTTTAGCATCATTAGGTTTGCAGAACTTTGACAGTTCAAACCCGCCCCCTCTTTTTACCGTCTGCACGGCCATTCCATCTTCTAGCGCATATTCCGAGTATTCTTGTTTTCCGGGACGGTAATCTTCCGTATAGCATGTATTATTTCCGTCAAGTGGCGCATAGTAATCAACGCCACCACTGTCTTTGTTGACGCTGTGGGTTTGATGTATTTCATCAATCCAATTATGGTAGGATCCACCTATTGGTTTTGCAGAATGCTCATTATTTGATGGCAAATCGGGTGATTTTGCGTCGACGTTTCTGCTAAAAAACTTTCCAGCTTTAACATCACGCGCAGAATATGCTCATCCACAGTGTAACAATGGAACAAATCAAACTGCATTAAGCCGACAATATTGCCCCATTGCGGTAAATAAGCGGTCATCACACCATATTGGTGCATGGGGAAAAATGCGCGTTGGATGGCATTGGGCTGATTAAACAACCGAATAAATTTTTCTCGTGCCGTCGGTAAATCGCATAAATACTCTTGCCGTTGCTCTAGCGCTAAATACAGCTCACGTAATACGGAGGAATGGATCTCCGCTTGCGGATATTGCGTTAAATAATAGAAAAGATCGAGGATGCTTTCCGGCTGTTGTTCAAAGCATTGGTGATGACGCAAACAAATGGATTGATTTATCAAGCTGAAATTCACATCAAGCACTTGCTCGTCCACCACCTCATGTGGGGTTAAAAAATGCTCCTGATAATGCTTGACCAGCAATTCGCTCAGCAACGAAATGGAATGTAGCGCCTGAAAAAATTGCTTCATCATGGCTTCCACGCCTTGATTGCCTTCGCCTTGGAATCCCAATAATTCGCTGACTTTTAATTGACGATCAAATAAGAGGCGGTTGTCATAACGCTTCAGGATTAAATGCAATGCATACCGCACTTTAAACAGAAATTGTTGGCTTTTCAGCAACAAAGCATACTCCGCCGGATGAATAAATCCCGCTTGCAAAATTTCCTGCAAATTTTTCGCCCCGTTGTGGCGAAGGGCAATCCATTACAACAAATGCAAATCACGCAAGCCACCTGGGCTGTACTTAATATCTGGCTCAAGGTTATAAGCCGTATTGTGATAACGCTGATAACGTTCTATTTGCTCTTGCACTTTGGCGTTAAAAAAATCCTCTTTCGACCAAAAATCAGCACGTTTTACCAATTCATTTAGCGCATCAAAGTGCGGT
>ERZ773027.1953-NODE-1953-length-10467-cov-4.179408_pt1 | contig 10467 bp, 9 predicted proteins | sample MGYA00511032_ERZ773027 | MGnify/ENA primary metagenome ERZ773027 (study PRJEB29015, sample SAMEA2738138) | human oral metagenome | biome: human oral; feature: human-associated habitat; material: saliva | place: China | collected 2190 ... | reverse complement strand
AAGGGTTGGGCTGTTCGCCCATTAAAGAGGTACGCGAGCTGGGTTCAGAACGTCGGGAGACAGTTCGGTCCCTATCCGCTGTGGGCGTTGGAAATTTGAGTGGAGCTGTTCCTAGTACGAGAGGACCGGAATGGACATACCTATGGTGTACCGGTTGTTCTGCCAAGGGCATAGCCGGGTAGCTAAGTATGGAAAGGATAAGCGCTGAAAGCATCTAAGTGCGAAGCCAACCACAAGATAAGATTTCCTCCAGCAATGGTAAGACCCGTGAGAGACCATCACGTTGATAGGTCGGAGGTGTAAGTGCAGTAATGTATTTAGCTGACCGATACTAATAGGTCGAACGCTTGACCAATGGTTTTTAGATACTATTCAGTTTTCAAGGTGCATCTGCACCTATCCGGTGACTATAGCGAGAAGGTTACACCTGTTCCCATCCCGAACACAGTAGTTAAGTTTCTCTGCGCTGATGATACTATATGGGTGACTGTATGGAAAAGCAGGTCGTTGCCGGTTTATTAAAGAAGACCCTTCGGGGTCTTTTTTGTTTTTCTTATACTTTAATAACACATGAGGATATGTTAAAATACACTTAATTAGAGTGATTGGACATCGTTTCATGGCCTTGCTGTTAAGGCCCTGTGCAATATGACACCACGAACCTTGTCAGGTCCTGACGGAAGCAGCAATAAGAGGATTGTCGTATGTGCCACAGACCAGTCTTATGGCAAGGCTTCGAAACGATGTACTTATGTAAGGACGGATATTATGCAAGGTAAATCTAACGCTTTATATACAAGATTTAGACCAAACACCTTTGATGAAGTAATCGGTCAGGAAAATATTATAAAGGTATTTTTAAATCAGTTGAAGGCAGGTAGAGTTTCTCATGCATATCTTTTATGCGGTATAAGAGGAACAGGAAAGACAACCTTGGCAAGGCTCATGGCAAAGGCTGTAAATTGCCTTGATCCTCAGAAAAAACCGTGTGGCGCATGTGAGAATTGCAGGTCAATTACCGAAGAATCGCATATGGATGTCATAGAAATAGATGCGGCTTCAAATAACGGAGTTGATGACGTTAGAGAGCTGATAGATACAGTTGCATACCCACCGTCAGTTGCTGAAAAAAAGGTATATATAATAGATGAAGTACATATGTTATCCCAAGGAGCATTCAATGCACTTCTTAAGACACTTGAAGAGCCACCTTCGCATGTGATCTTCATTTTTGCAACAACAGATCCAAATAAGATACCCAAGACGATCTTATCCAGATGCATGAGGTTTGACTTAAGAAGGATAACCGAATCGGACTTAGTAAAGCGTCTAGGCTTTGTATGTGAATCATGCAGCAGAGAAATAGATGAAGATGCGCTTAAGTTGGTTGCAGTAAACGCAGAAGGATCGCTTAGGGATGCGCTCAGCATCTTGGAGCAGGTAATGGCTATAGATGAAGGGACTATCACAAGGGAAGATGTACTGGAAAGCCTGCATGCCGTGGGTGATGGGAAGATAATCGAGATAATGGATGGCGTATTATCAAATGATCTTGAAAAGGCGATAGTTACCTGTAATAATGCATTTGATGAAGGAAAAGATGAAAAACAGTTTTTAAATGATCTTTTGATTTATCTTAGAAACATGATGCTGGCTAAGGTTTCCGGCGAGTTGGATGCGCTTATAAATATGCATAGTGATGATATTAATGAACTTAAGCGTCAAGCAAGCGGAGTCAGTATGGATTTTATTGAGAGGGCAATATTTGAAACAGTTCGTATTATTGATCTTTCGAAGGGAGCTTCCTATCCTAGAATATTGATAGAAGCAGGACTTATAAAGGTAAGCAATTGTCTTTCACCGGATAAAAATATAGAAAAAGAAGAGACTAAACCTTCAAGCATTAAGAAAAGCAGTAATGTGGGAAAAAACACAAACGATGAAATGCCTGTAACTCCTGCTGAAACTTCAGCACCGGTGGCTAAATCCCAAGAAGGTATGGCGCAAGGGAAAAGAGAAAAAGATACGGCTATTGAGAATAACGAATTTATCTTTGAAAGTGACGAGCTATCAGGGCTTTCAATCTCGATTGACAAGCTTACGGGTAAAAAGGAAGAAAAAACTAAGAAGCGAGATATAAAGGATGTTATGAAAGAAGTTTATAACATAGATGTAGTAGAGGAGGAGTAAATGGGAAGAGGAATGAGAGCGCATAAGAAGCCTAGAAAACAAGGCGGTAAAGCTATGGCCGAGCAGATGCAAAAGCTCGGCGCAATGCAGGAGAAAATGAATGAAGCGCAAAAGAATATAGATGCCATGGAGCTTGAAACGAGCGCAGGAGGCGGCGCAGTCAAGGTTAAAGTAAATGGTAAGAAGGAAGTAGTTTCGCTAAATATAGATAAAGATATCGTCGATCCTGAAGATGTAGAAATGCTGGAAGATTTGGTAATGGCTGCTGTCAATGAAGGGATTCGTCAGATAGAAGAAGCATCAAGCAAGGCAATGGAAGACATTACGAGCGGCATTGAAATCCCCGGTATGATGTAATGCAATTTCCCGTATATTTTGAAAATTTGATTACAGAGCTTTCAAGGCTTCCCGGTATCGGTAGAAAAACAGCGCAAAGGCTTGCGATTTTTATAACCGACATGGAAGACAATAAGGCGCTCAGTATATCCAAGGCTATAGAAGAGGCTGTGAATAACTTAAAACCCTGCGATACTTGCGGATGCCTTACGGACAACGGTAATTGCCTTTTTTGCAGTGACCCGCTTAGAAACGATGATGTGATTTGCGTAGTTGAAAATACTATAGATATAGTGGCTATGGAAAAGCTTAAAAATTATAGGGGGAGGTATCATGTGCTGGGCGGAGTGATTTCTCCTCTAGACGGTATAGGGCCGGATCATTTAAAAATAGATACACTTTTAAGCAGAGTAGTAAAGTATGATGTAAAGGAAGTGATCCTTGCTACGAGCGTAACGATTGAGGGTGAGGCTACGGCAAACTATATTGCAAAGGAATTGGAAAAGCTGGGTATCAAGGCTACGAGGATAGCTAAGGGGATTCCGGTAGGAGGAAAATTCGACTATATAGATGCGATGACAATGCAAAATGCGATAGATAAAAGGGAGGAAATGTAGGCAGAAAATATTAATTTAGACGGCCATATTTATGATAAAATGATATTCATAGAAACTTACAGCGTAGGAGGTGAAATATGGCAAAAATTTTGAAAGAACCGTCAAGGACTTTTAATGAATATTTATTGATCCCGGGCTATTCGCAGACAGGTTGTACAGTAAGCAATGTAGTTTTAAAAACACCTGTCGTAAAGTACGAAAAGGGAAGAGAAGCATCATTGTCCATGAATATACCAATGACATCTGCAATAATGCAGGCAGTGTCAGGAGAAGATCTCGCTATTGCTCTTGCAAAAGAAGGCGGGATTTCTTTTATATACGGCTCTCAACCCATTGAATCACAGGCGAATATGGTGAAAAATGTGAAGTCGCACAAGGCGGGGTTTGTGACGAGCGATTCTAATGTTAGACCCGACCAAACGCTAAGGGATATAGTGGAGCTTAAGAAGAAAAATGGACATTCGACAATTGCCGTAACGGAGGACGGAACGGCTGCAGGTAAAATGCTCGGTCTTGTGACCAGTAGAGATTATAGGGTGTCCAGGATGAGGATGGACACTAAGGTTTCGGAGTTTATGACTCCATTTGAAAAGCTGGTATGTGCAAAAAGCGGAATTTCACTTTCAGAAGCAAATGATATGCTGTGGGACCATAAGCTCAATGCTCTCCCAATTATTGATGAATCGGGAAGGCTCACACACTTCGTGTTTAGAAAGGACTATGATTCACATAAGGCAAATCCTAATGAGATTTTAGACGAGGATAAGAGATATATCGTAGGTGCCGGTGTAAATACCAGAGATTATGAGGAGAGGATTCCGGCTCTTGTCGATGCAGGTGCAGACGTTCTTTGTATTGACTCATCTGAAGGGTACAGCCAGTGGCAGGAGAGGACACTTGATTTTGTAAGAAAAAATTATGGAGATGATGTAAAGATCGGTGCTGGAAATGTCATAGACGGTGAAGGGTTTAACTTTCTTGCAGATGCCGGAGCGGACTTTGTCAAAGTGGGCATCGGGGGAGGTTCTATATGCATCACTCGCGAGCAAAAAGGTATAGGAAGAGGTCAGGCCAGCGCATTAATAGATGTAGCTAAAGCAAGGGATGAATATTATGAAAAAAACGGTGTGTATATACCTATTTGTTCGGATGGAGGCATAGTTTACGATTATCACATGACTTTGGCGCTTGCGATGGGCGCTGATTTTCTGATGCTCGGCAGGTATTTTGCAAGATTTGACGAGTCTCCATCGGCTAAGGTTACTTTGAACGGTAATTATGTAAAGGAATATTGGGGAGAAGGTTCTGCAAGGGCAAGGAACTGGCAGCGCTATGATTTAGGTGGAGACAAGAAGCTCAGTTTCGAAGAAGGCGTGGATTCATATGTTCCATATGCAGGCAAGCTCAGCGATAATGTTCAGCAGTCGCTTGCAAAGGTAAAGTCCACGATGTGTAATTGCGGTTCCGTTACGATAAAGGCGTTTAGAGAAAATGCGAAACTTACGATAGTTTCCGCTACCAGCATAGTGGAAGGCGGAGCTCACGACGTAATACTCAAAGATAGATCGGGACAGGTAAACAATTAATTGTGAATAGGAGTAATTTTATGAAAAATAATACCAGACCGGAAACAATGAAGAGAATAGACAATGAAGAAGCAGCTAAAATTTTTATAGAAGAGCAAATAGGTGAATTAAGAGCTCAGATAGGAAGCGATAGGGTATTGCTTGCATTGTCGGGAGGCGTTGACTCTTCTGTGGTTGCGGCGCTTTTAATAAAAGCTGTGGGCGACCAGTTGATTGGGGTACATGTAAACCACGGACTTATGAGAAAGGGAGAATCAGAGCAGGTAATCAGCGTCTTTAAGGATAAGTTTAAGGCGGATTTGATTTATCTTGATGAGACGGACAGGTTCTTAGAAAAACTTAAAGGAATTGAAGATCCTGAGCAGAAAAGAAAAATAATAGGTAGCGAATTTATAGAGGTTTTTGCAGAGGAAGCAAGAAAGCATGAGGGCATTAAATTCTTAGGACAAGGCACCATATATCCGGATATATTGGAGAGCGACGGCATCAAAGCTCATCATAATGTCGGTGGACTTCCGGAAGATTTAAAATTTGAACTTGTAGAGCCCATAAGGCTTCTTTATAAAGACGAAGTGCGTGTTGTAGGCAAAGCATTGGGGCTTCCTGATGCTATGGTAAACAGGCAGCCTTTCCCGGGACCCGGTCTTGGAGTAAGATGTACAGGAGCCATCACAAGAGCTCGCTTAGATGCGCTACGTGAAGCCGATGCAATCCTTCGTGAGGAATTCGAAAAAGCAGGACTTTCCGGCAAGGTATGGCAATATTTTGTGGTGGTTCCGGATTTTAAAACAACTGGCATGACAGGTGGCAAGAGAACTTATGAATGGCCGGCTGTGATACGAGCAATAAATACGAAGGATGCAATGGAGGCTACGATTGAGGAATTGCCATATGACATTCTAAATACACTCGTAAACCGCATAACATCAGAAGTCCCCGGCATAAACCGAGTACTCTACGATATTACTCCCAAACCCCCCGGAACGATAGAGTGGGAGTAGGAGAAGTAAATATATTATTGCTATAGAGCCTTTGAAAATACAGTGTTTTACGATTTGTAGGAGAAAAAAATTTGAGTGATACTGTTTTGATATTAAAGACGGAAAAGCTGGTATAGAAGAGAGATGTAGAACTCAAGTGAATTATTGGCTGCTATTAAAATAAAGGGAGGAGTCTTCAAACAGCCATCAATAAGCAGGCAGCTTTAGGTTATAGACTGCATACGATTTCAACAACTTCTTCAGGTTCAAAAGGTTTTCTTGGTGATGACAAGATTCAAGCAACCATGGTATTCGAGAGAATTGACTAGCTGAGGAAAAATAGGATGATATTCTCATACCTTTACTTCATTTTTTGCTAATTTTCAAGTATATTACGAATTCTGAGAGTAGCTTTCTAAAATAGACACATGTAGTAATGTAATCCTTAAAGCATTTAATTTAACTATACCTGCTAAAAAGTCCTCTTTCGTTGCTATGACTGAGGAGGCTCGTTTTTTAATGGCAAAGTCGGGTGATTTCATTTCAAAGTAAAAGAGTGATATAATATTACAAGAAAACTTTAATGTGCGAAAACAGAAATTTAGAATGGGGTGCAAATTTCATATAAAGAGATATGTAAATCATTAATAAATGGAGTTATAAAAGAGACAATTTATAAAAACGGGTAGAGACAAGATTATTTAGAAATTAAAGAGATAAGCTTGTAAGACATTAAATATCGGGTAGAGTATGTGTAAAAACGAAATATATATCAAAGGTATTATTGAGTGCGAAAGAGGACGATAAGATGTATAAATCGGTGGATTTATTTGCGGGTATTGGAGGTATAAGACTTGGTTTTGATCAGGTGTTCGGAAATAATATCAAGACCGTTTTTATAAGTGAATGGGATGAAAAAGCGGTAGAAACGTATAAAGCAAATTTCGATGACAATATTGATGTAGTTGGAGATATCACTAAAGTTGATGAAAAAGATATTCCCAATCACGATATATTGCTTGCGGGCTTTCCTTGTCAGGCGTTTTCCCTTGCAGGACATAAAAGAGGGTTCGAGGATGCAAGAGGGACGCTATTTTTTGATGTTGCAAGGATTATAAAGGAACATAAACCAAAAATTGTGTTTTGTGAGAATGTCAAAAACCTTGTCAACCATGATAGAGGGCGTACATTCCAGGTAATTAGAAATATTTTGGAAAAATTGGGATATGCGGTGTTTTATCAAGTTTTGAACAGTAAGGATTTCGGAGTTCCGCAAAATAGAGAAAGGATATATATTGTAGCATTCAGGAATGACATAGCACCTTCGGATTTTGTATTCCCTCAAAAAACCGATGATACAAAAGTTATAAAGGATATCGTTGAAGAGAAGGAAGTGTCTTCAAAATATTACTTATCTACAGCTTATCTGGCATCGTTAAAAAGGCACAAAGAAAGGCATGTTTCAAAGGGAAACGGCTTCGGATATGAAATCAGAGAAGCGACTTCCGTGGCGGGAGCTATTGTGTGTGGTGGAATGGGAAGAGAGAGAAATCTTATCATAGACGAGCGTTTGACGGACTTTACTCCGGTTACTCATATTAAAGGTGAGGTCAATCGGGAATACATTCGTAAAATGACTCCGAGAGAATGGGCAAGACTTCAAGGTTTTCCCGATGAATTTAAATTGCCGGTTGCGGATACACATTTATATAAACAATTCGGGAATTCGATAACTGTTCCCGTTATACGTGCAATTGCCGAACAGATTAAGTCGTGCCTTGAAAGGGAAAAGTCGGAAGTGGAACCAAGAGAAGAATCATATAAACAGATTGCTATTGCGTGGGGAGAGTGTTAATGCTTACGGGGAATAAAGGAGAATGGTCGGAAATATATGTTTTGTTAAGACTCCTTGCAGACGGGAAGATATATGCAGCCGACAGTGAATTGAATAAATTGGAGGATGTGTACTTCCCTGTCATTAAGATAGTAAGAGAAGAGAACAAGGGCGAAATCAAGGAATATGCTACAGGAGAGATCATATCCATATACATTAACGGTTCAAAAGTGAAAGAATTACCTGCGACCGAGTTTGAAACACAGTCCGAATTTCTGTTAAATGAAATCAACTCTAAAACTTCAAAAGGAGCATTTTCTGTAGAAAAAACGCAGAATTTTATGGGTAAAATTTTGTGTTATAAGCTGTCGGCACCTGCAACGGATAAAAGCGATATTACAATAAAAATAATTGATATAAATACCGGATACAGCCCTACGGTAGGGTTTTCCATAAAATCGGAATTGGGCTCTTCCCCTACTCTGTTAAATGCAGGGAAAACTACAAACTTTATATATAAAATCATCCACAGTTATACCGATTTGGTTCGAGAAGCGAATGAAATATATATCGTATCGGCGGGTAAAAATCACACGGATGTCAGAGGACGAATCAATAAAATAATTGACGAAAACGGGCAATTGAAATATTGGAAAATGAATAATCAGACTTTTGGCGATAATTTGGTATTGATTGACAGCAATATGGACAGAATTATAGCTGAAACTCTTTTGTATTTCTATAGGGACGGGATTAGCAATTGCGATGAAATGGTTGAAAAACTTGAACAGGAAAATCCTATGAACTACGGAAATGTCAATGCTTATAGGTATAAGTTCAAGAAGTTCCTGACCGCCGTAGCATTGGGAATGAAACCTGCTACGGTTTGGGACGGTGTGGATGAAGCAACCGGAGGGTATATTGTCGTAACGAAAGAAGGTAATGTTCTTGCATATCATATATACAACAGAAATTACTTTGAAGAATACTTGCTGAAGAATACCAAATATGAAACGGCATCCACATCAAGGCATGATTTTGGAGAAATATATAGTGAAAACGGAGAAGATTTTATTAAACTAAATTTGCAGGTGAGATTCAGATAATGAAGAAAAATATGCCTATGACCAGAAGTCAAAATATGGCAAGAGTTAAAAATAAAAACACAAAGCCTGAGATTTTCCTGAGAAAACTTTTGTGGCATAAGGGGTTCAGATATAGGGTGAATTATAAAAATTTACCGGGAAGTCCCGATATTTATTTATCAAAATATAGGACGGCTATTTTTGTAAACGGATGCTTCTGGCATATGCACGAAAATTGTAAATATTCGTCTATTCCAAAGAACAATCACCAGTTTTGGAAAAATAAGCTCGAAGGAAATGTTGAAAGAGATAAGAAAAACTATGCTCGACTTGAAAGTATGGGCATTAAAGTGATAGTTGTTTGGGGTTGTGAAATTAAACGGATGATGAAAGATGGAGCAATAGCAACGGAGAGAGTAGATAATCTTGTATATGAGATTATAAATTAGTGACTTTGTGCAACACCATTTTGTAAAATATGCATCTAATCGAATGAAAATGTTATGAAACAGGTTGAAATGGAGGAAGAAATGGATAATCAAAAAAGTAGGTACTTAGAAGAGGATTTATTAGAAAAAGTAGATTCAACGGAGATTGATTTAGAGGAAGAAACTGAATTGGAAGTTGAGTTAAATGAAGATGATAAACGAAAACTTTATGTTGATAAAGTAGATAAGTCTACTTCAGATTTGTTTAGAATGATATTTGAAGGTGAATTGAATTTACAACCGGATTATCAGAGAAGATTTGTTTGGAATAAAAAAACTATGTCTAAGTTTATTGAATCTTTGTTATTGTCAATACCAATTCCGACTATTTTTTTGGCAGAAAATGCTGATGATACATTTGAAGTTATTGATGGTCAACAACGTTTAACGACTATTTTCGCGTTTATGAAATCTAAATTAGAAGCTGATAAAATTGAAAGATTGCCATACGATTTACAAAAATTAGATGATTTAGTATTGAATGGCTTAGAAACGCTTAAACAATTCAATAGAAAAAGTTATTATGATATGGTTGATATGCAAAGAAAATTTAATAATGTTTCACTTCCAGTTGTAATCATAAAGAAAGACTCGACGGAGGATATTAAGTATGATATCTTTTCAAGAATAAATAGCGGTTCAATAAAATTAAACAACCAAGAGTTGCTTAATGTTATGTATAGAGGGAAATTAATTGACTCATTAAATATTGCATCTAAGGAAGAAATTGTAGACAAATTGTTTGGTAATCGTCCAGTTCTCAAAAAGCGCTTCGGATACCACGAAATTTTATTAAGGGCGAAAGTTATTGAGGGCTTTGTTAATAGTGACGATTGGAAATTAAGAGAAATCAGAGTTAAAAATTATAATAATCTGAATAAAGAATATCGCACGTATAATGGTAGACTCAATGTGGCGATTTTAGAATATCTTAAAGAGTATAGAGATGATATGCAAGAAGCATCAAATCTAACTGATTTTATTAAAAATTCTACAGAGAAGGTTAATATTGTATTTGGTGATGAAGCATTTATCAGAATAAACAAACCTGGTTCTACAAGTATTAATAAAAGTATCGCTGAGTTACAATTAGTAGTTTTATCAAAGTTTGATCGTGCTGATGTCTTTGAAAAAAAAGCTAAGATAAAAAAATCGTTCGAGAAATTCTTGAAGGATACGGATGAAAACGTTTTTTTAAGAGGGACAAATAATACAACCAATGTTGAAAAAAGATATGAATGGGGCAAAATTCTTTCTGATATTATAAAGGAGGCGTAATCTATGATTCCTGAAATTAATGAAAAATATCGATCATATAAGGAAATACATAATAAAGTACTTCCTATTTTGG